>Ga0101944_10001199_pt1 | contig 57813 bp, 41 predicted proteins | sample DewCreD2012metaG_FD_75245 | JGI IMG/M metagenome (GOLD analysis project Ga0101944, IMG submission 75245) | Hot spring sediment bacterial and archeal communities from British Columbia, Canada, to study Microbial Dark Matter (Phase II) - Dewar... ...
CGCCGGCTCGGTCAGAGGGCTCAAAGCATAAGCGTTCAAACGCTGGCAGGCCAGTATGGGTTGCGCAGACGAAATACCCCTGTTTTGGGGGTGGCAAGGCGCAAAAAATGGTTGCGTTTTCCCGGGCCGCGCCCGCAAATAGTAGTTTTTCGGCCCTCGGCAACAGCCGGGTTACCGTTGGATTGGATTATGGCAGCAATAGACAGAATGCAGCGGCAGCGGTTCGAGCTGAAATACATCATCAGCGAGGAAACCGCGCTGAAGGCGCGGGATTTTGTCCGCAGCTACATGGACCTGGACGAATACAGCGCGGTGCAGCCGGACCTTTCCTACCCGGTACACAGCCTTTACCTGGACTCGGACGATTTGCGGACCTACTGGGAAACCATCAACGGCGACAAGAACCGGTTCAAGCTGCGGCTGCGCTATTACAGCACCGATCCGCAAACGCCCGTGTTCTTCGAGATCAAGCGCCGGGTGAACAACTGCATCATGAAGCAGCGGGGCGGCGTGAAGCAGCACGCGGTGGAACATCTGCTGGCCGGACACCTGCCGGACAAGGAGCACCTGGTTTCCTACACCGACCGGGCGCAGACGGCCTTGATCCGCTTTTGCGAGCTGCTGCACCGGATTCAGGCCAAGCCGCGCGTGCATATCGCCTACTTCCGCGAGGCCTATGTGAGCGACAACGACGCCTTCCGGGTAACGATGGACCGCAAGGTGCGGGCGGAGCCAAACCTGCATTTCTCCATCAAAACGGAGATGAAAAATCCCCAATACAGCTTTCATCCGGGGGTGATCCTGGAATTGAAATTTACGGACCGCTATCCCGACTGGTTCAGGGAGCTGGTGCGGGTGTTGAACGTGATGCAGCGGGGCGCGGCCAAATACGTGATGTCCATCCAAAAGGTCGGCCACCTGGCCGTTGGCTGCCCGTTCCCGGTGGTCAACGAAGAAGACCTGGCGCTGGATTGAAGGGGCGGGGCGGCGTCGGTGGTGCATTACCAAAGCTTGATTTCCAGTTAAGCGGTGCCAATGTTGGCCGGTATGAGCGATTTGGACATCACCGGCTTTACGACGCGGGCCGTGCATCACAGCCGCGGTTATTCAGGCAGCACAGGCGCGGTCATGCCGCCGGTTTTCCTGACTTCGACCTTCGAAGCCGGCAATCCCGACGGCTTTGATTACACCCGCTCGGGCAATCCGAATTTTCGCCTGCTCCAGCAGAGCGCCGCGTCGCTGGAAGGGGCGCGGTTCGCCACCTGCTTCGCCAGCGGTGTTTCGGCGATCACGGCCGTCGTTTCCACCCTCAAGAGCGGCGACGTGGTGCTCGCGGAGGAAAATGTGTATGGCTGCACCTACCGCCTGTTCGAGCGGGTCTTCGCCAAATTCGGGGTGCGCGCGCAGTATGCGAACCTGGCCGACGCGGCCAACTGGGGGCTGATCCGCCAAGTCCGGCCGGCGCTGGTGTGGCTGGAAAGCCCCACCAATCCCCTGCTGAAAATTGTGGACATCGCCGGCCTCAGCGCCGAGGCCCGGCAGGACCGGATTCCGGTGCTGGTGGACAACACCTTTGCCTCGCCCTACCTGCAGCGCCCGCTGGAACTGGGAGCGACGCTCTCGCTATCGTCCACGACCAAATACATTAATGGCCACAGCGATTGCCTGGGCGGCCTGGTGGCGACCAACGATCCCGCCTGGCAAGAGAAAATGATCTTTGCGCAAAAGGCGCTCGGCCTGCAGCCCTCGCCTTTCGACGCCTGGCTGACGGCGCGGGGCCAGCGCACCATGGCGCTGCGCCTGGAGCGCCACTGCGCCAGCGCCTTGGCGCTGGCGCGATGGCTGGAGACACACCCCCGCGTCCGGCAGGTCCGCTATCCCTTCCTGCCGAGCCATCCGCAACACGAGCTGGCCCGGCGCCAAATGCGCGCGGGCTCCGGCATCTTCATCGCCGAGTTGGACTGCTCGGCGGAGCAGGCCCTCGAGTTTGCCCGCCGGCTGCGGCTTTTCACCCTGGCCGAAAGCCTGGGCGGCGTGGAGAGCCTGATTTGCCACCCGCCCACGATGACCCACTCCGCTATTCCGCGCGAAGTTCGCCTGAAGGTTGGGATAGGCGACGGCCTGCTGCGCTTCTCGGTCGGGATTGAAGATGTGGAGGACCTGCGCCAAGACATCGAAACCACATTGGCCGAGGTGCTGCGGTGAGCCCGCGCGATTTGCTCCGCCAGCCGGTGTGGCAGGCCGCCGAACTGGGCCGGCCCATTCCCGATTCCATTCACGCCGTTTCGGTCGCTTTGCCGCGCTGGCAGGATGTGGTGGGCTACGAGGAAAAATCGCCGGCGGTCATCAGCCGGCTGCAATGCGGTTACCCGCGTTTTGTGATTCACCCGCTTGTGCAGCAGGTCGCCGCCCGCCTCGGCGGCGGCCAGCCGTGCCTTCCCTTTCCCTCCCGCCGCTGCGCCGAGGAAGCGGTGTCATTTATCCGGCGGCAATGCGGCGCGCCCGCCACCGTCAGCGAAGAGCGAGACCTGTTCGGGGTGGCCACCACCGACGGCGGCGCGGAGGCCTTGAAGGCCTTCTGGCAGCACACCGGGCTGATTGTTTCCACGCGGCAAGCGGAGGCCTGGTTGGAGAACCGCCCCGCCGACCGCGAGACGGCGGCTATCCGCGAGGACCTGCGCGAACAACTGGCCGGCTTCTACGAATGCGGGCCGGGCGACGTTTTTTTGGCGCCCACCGGGATGGCGGCGCAGTTCGCCGCCCTGCGGGCGGTGTGCCGGCGCGCGCCGGGACGGCCCACGGTGCAAATGGGTTTTCCGTATGTGGATTCCCTGAAGCTTCAGCAGAAGCTGGGCGGCGGCGCCCACTTGGTGAGCGACCTGCAGCACGCCGAGGCGAATCTTCAGGCGCTGCTCGCGGGCCCCGCGCCGGCCGCGTGCTTCGGTGAAATCCCGGGCAACCCGCTGCTGGGCTCGGCCGATTTGTCGCGTCTCACGCCGCTGCTGCGGGCGGCCCGCGTCCCCTTTGTGGCGGATGATGTGGTGGCGACCCCGTTCAACGTGGACCTGAGCGCGCACGCCGATCTAATGGCAACAAGCCTGACGAAATTCATCGTTGGCAGCGGCGACGCCATGGGCGGCGCGCTGATCTGCAACCCACGCTCGCCGTATTACGCCGAACTCAAAGCCATCGTCTCGGCGCAACATGAGGAGTTGCTCTGGCCGGCCGACGCCCGGGTGCTGGCGGCGCAGGCCCGGGCGTTCCCCGAGCGCATGCGCGCGCATAACGCGAATGGCTTGATCATCGCGGAACGGCTGCGCCGGCATCCCGCCGTCGAACGCGTCTGGTATCCCAAATGGGAATTCAGCGAGGCCTACGAATGTGTCCGCCGCCCGCAAGGCGGCTGGGGGGCGCTCATCACTTTTTTGCCGCGGGACGCGCGCCGGAAATCGCCCGGCATCTACGACCGGCTGGCGGTCTGCAAAGGCCCCAGCCTGGGCACCGTGTTCACGCTCGCCTGCCCCTTCACGCTGCTGGCGCATTACACCGAACTGGAATGGGCGGAGGCCTGCGGGGTCTCGCCGCATCTCATCCGGGTGTCCATCGGCCTCGAGGACCCCGAAGAATTATGGGCAAGGTTTGAAGCCGCGTTCTGAGCTTCATCCCTTTTTCCTTTTCTTGCCGCCGGGCACGTCGTCTTTGCCGGCGGGGTCCATCTGCCGCAAGAGCGCGTCGTCGGGGCCGCCGCCGAATTGTTTCCAGTAAAGCTCCTTGTAGGGGTTGATCTTCGGGCCGACGGCCTCCTCGTTCACCATCAGCGGCAGCGCCTCCTCCCACCACCGGTCGTAGGCGGCGCGGAGCTTGGCGACGATTTCCGGGTGTTTCTCCATGACGTTGGCGGTTTCGCCGGGGTCGGCTTGCAAATCGTAAAGCTCCTGGTTGTTGACCAACTGAAAGCGGCGGTCGCGGATCGAGCAGTTCTTGAATTTGGACTGCGCCGCCTGGCCGCGCGGCCAGCGGCCCACGTGGGTGACCAGGAAACGGTCCGGCCATTCGGCTTGGGGATTCTTCAGCAGCGGCCAAAGGCTGCGGCCTTCGACCTGGCGGGCCAGGTCGCCGGTGAGGGGAATGCCGAGGAAATCGGCAAAGGTCGGCAGGATGTCGAGGTGCGCGCTGAGCGCCGGACAATCCACCCCGCCTTTGAAGGCCGCCGGCCAGCGCCAGAACGAGGGGGCATGGGTGCCGCCGTAGTAGGGCTGGCCTTTGCCGCCGCGAAAGCCGCCGCTGAACAGGCGCGTGTGGGTGCCGCCGTTGTCGCTGAGAAAGATGACCAGCGTGTTGTTCTCGAGGCCCCACTCTTTCAGTTTTGCCAGCAGCTTGCCCACGTTGTCGTCAATGTTCGAGATCATCGCGTAATAGGGCACGTCGTTACTGCCCATTTTTTTGCCGTTGATTTCCTTGCCTTCGTAGAGCCGGTCATAGTCGGGGCCCGGGCTGATGAGCGGGCTATGCGGGGCGTTGGGGGTGATATAGGCGAAGAACGGCTGGCCGGCCTGGCGGCGGCTGTCCATCCATTGCAGCGCCTGCGTGAAAAAGAGGTCGGTGCAGTAGCCCTTGGTTTTGACGAATTTTCCGTTGTGGCGGATGGCCGGATCAAAATACTTGTTGCCGGGCGCGTCGCCGCAACTGCCCGAGTAGGTCTGGCCGATGCCGCCGGCACCGTGGATATAGACCTCGTCGAAGCCGCGATTTTGCGGCTGGTAAGGCTCCTCGTCGCCCAGGTGCCATTTGCCAAAGATGCCGGTGGTGTAGCCGGCCTTTTGCAGCATTTGCGGCAGGGTGGTTGCCTTGAGCGTCATCCGCTCGCGTTCGAGGATCGTGTGGGTGACGCCGTTCTTGAATTCATGCCGTCCGGTCATGATGGCCGAGCGCGTCGGCGCGCAAGTGGGGCTGACATGGAAATCGGTGAAGCGCACGCTCTCGCTGTGGAGGCGGTCGAGGTTGGGGGTTTTGATGAGCGGATTGCCGTGCGCGGCGATGTCGCCCCAGCCCATGTCGTCGGGCATTACCAGCACAATGTTGGGTTTGAGCGCGGCGGCTTGGGCGGCGGCCAGCGCCGCCCCGAGCAGGGCGGCCGATAAGAAGCGTCGGTTTTTCATGGGCAAAATAATTTGTTCCGACCGCTATGGCAGCATTTTTTCCATATTTTTTCAAGGCTGGAATGGGGCAGCACAAAATTTTTGCGGGACGGAAGTCCGGTGAGATAATTCCAAATGACGCGCAAGCATCTTGGAGAAAGAAGTGGCGTGATACGCGCTCAGCACCTACTTGAAAAAATATCTGGCGGGGGGAAGAGGGACACCTCGCTGTCGGCACTCGGTGCAACCGCAGCGCCTGATACCTTCGATCGCCGGCGAACGGGGCTCCCTCCCCATGAACCCCCTGGCTGTAGGAGCCGACGTAAGGAGGCTCAAATTTGTGCCCGGGCGTGATGGCCATGAAATCAGAGCCTCCTTACGTCGGCTCCTACGCGATTCAGGGGTGGCAAGGCGCGAAACCAGTTTTCGGGGAAGTCTCTCCCTGAGGGAGAGCGTTACACCACCTGCCCGGCGGCCCGGTTTTTGCGCCCGCCCATGGCGTCGTAGGTGGCGTATTTATACATTTCACTGAGGGTGGGGTAATTGAAACAGGACTGGATGAACAGCTCGGCGCCCGCGCCCAAAAGCAGGGCCTGGGCGCCCAAATGGATCAATTCGCTGGCCTGCTCGCCGATGATATGAACGCCGAGCAACCGCATGTCCTCCGCGTGAAAGAGCAGCTTGAGGAAACCGTTTTTCTCGCCGACAATCAGCCCGCGGGCGTTTTGGTAGTAGGCGGCGCGCCCGGTTACAAAGGGAATCCCTTGCTGGCGCAGAGTCTCCTCCGTTTCGCCGGCCATCGAGCACTCAGGGATGGTGTAGATGGTGTTGGCGAGCACGTTCGCCAGCCGCGTTTTGTATTTAAGGTCGAAGGCATGGACCATGGCGACGCGCGCCTGTTCCATCGCGGTGGAGGCCAGGCCCGTCTGGCCAATGACATCCCCCGCCGCGTAAATCGTGGGCGCGGCGGTTTGAAAATGCCCGTTGACCGGCAAAAAACCGCGCTCATCCGGCTGCAAGCCGGCGTTTTCGAGGGCCAGTTCCCCCGTGTTGCCCACCCGCCCCGCGGCCGAAAGGATGGCGTGGGCTTTTATTTCGCGGCCGGAGGTGAATTTGACCTCGAGTTCCTCCTCAGCGCGGATTTCGGCCACGGCCGTGTTGGTCAGCCACTCGATGCCCATGCCGGCCATGTTTTCGAGGAGGGTCTGGACGATTTCACGGTCCCAGGCGGCGAAGGGCCGTTCCTGGCCGGCGACGAGCCAGACCTTAACCCCCAGGGCCGCAAAAATACTCGCGTATTGGCAGCCGATCGGCCCCGCCCCCACCACCAGCAGGCTGGGCGGCAATTCCGGCATTTGCAACACGTTGTCGGCATCGTAAACCCGCATGTCGTGGAACGGCAGTTCGACCGGATGGTAGGGCAGCGAGCCGGTGGCGACCAGGATTTGCCGGGCGCGCAGGCGAATTTCCGGGGTGCGTTTGGGCCGCACCAGGACGGTTTGCGTGTCGGCGAAGGAGGCGGCGCCGCGATAAACGTCCACCTTGTGCCGGCGCAGGTTTTCCATGATGCGATGGCGCTCGCCCTGCTGGACCAAGCGCTCCTGATAAAGAAAATCGCGCATCGTCACCTGGTCTTTCAGGCTGACGTTGACACCAAAAAGGCCCCGCAGCCGGTAGGCGAGGAGGAACATCGCGGTTTCGCGGAGTGTCTTCGAGGGCAGCGCGCCGCTGTTGACGGCCGTGCCGCCCAGCACCGCTTCTTTTTCCACCAAAGCGACCCGCCGGCCGAAATAGGCCGCCTGGGCCGCGCCCTTCTCGCCGGCCGGCCCGGACCCGATGACCACCAGGTCATAAGGCTCGGCCGGCGGCAGTTCGGGCTGGTTGACCGCGGGTTCTTGCATGCTGGAAAGCATAACCCAGCCGGGCGGGCGAGGAAAGCCGAAAAACTCGGAAAAACGGTTCGGTTCAAATCCGATGGGTTAATCGGGAATAGTTTGAGTTACATCAAAACCCGCCGGCGGCTTCTGGGTTATATTGCCCGCATGAAAGAGCAGCCTTTGATTGCGCTGGACCGGGAAAAAATCCTGAAACTGGCGGACGAAATTCAATTCGCGGCCAACGGCATCGTCAGCCGCACCGTGATGCGGACGCCCGCCGCGCGGGTGGTGTTGTTTGGTTTTGCGGAAGGGCAGGAACTGAGCGAGCACACCTCGCCCCACCATGCTTTGGTGCAAATCCTGTCCGGCGAGGCGGAGTTTTCGCTGGCCGGAACCTGGCACACCCTGCCCGCGGGCGCGTTGCTCTACATGCCGCCGCATCTGTCCCACGCGGTGCGCGCCCCGCAGCGGTTCGCGATGCTGCTGACGCTGTTCCGCGCCGAGCCGGAAAAGCCGGCCGAACCCGGGCCCGCCCCGGCGAAAAACAAAATTTCCTTGAATCCGGCTTGAGCGCGGGGCGTCTGCCTGATAGAGCAGGCGGGCAATGACGACGAAACCGCGATGGCGACCACAAGGCGCGACGGTGCTGGCGGGGGCGGCGCTGGTGCTGGGCACTTCGCTGCCGGCGGCCTTCTGGCCCAACTGGCGCGGCCCCGAAGCCAACGGGTCCAGCCCGGAAACCAAACTGCCCCAAACCTGGAGCAAAACCGAGGGCCTGCGGTGGACCGCCAGCCTGCCCGGTCCTTCGGCGGCGACGCCCGCCATCTGGGGGGACCATGTCTTCCTGACCGCCGCCGTCCGTGAGGAGCAGGTGTTGCTGGCGCTGGCCCTGGACCGCCGCACCGGCAAGGAACTTTGGCGCCGGCAGGCCGGCCTCGGCTTTGGCCAAGATCGCCTCAGCAATTTCGCCTCCCCTTCGCCGGTCACCGACGGCCAGACGGTCTGGTTTTTCTTCGGCAACGGCGACCTCGCCGCCTTTGATTTCAGCGGCAAAAAGCTCTGGGCGCGGAACATTCAGAAAGATTACGGGCCGTTTGCCTTCCTGTGGACGTTTTCCTCGAGCCCGGTGCTGTGGAACGGGCGGCTTTACCTGCAAGTGCTGCAGCGGGATGTGCCGGTGCAGGGGCGGGGCCGGGCTGATCGCCCCAATGACTCTTATCTGCTGGCCTTGGACCCCAAAACCGGCCGCGAACTTTGGCGGCACGTCCGGCCCTCCGACGCCCGCGAGGAATCCCGCGAGGCCTTCAGCACCCCGGTCCCGGTCATCCATAACCAGCCCGCCGAACTGCTGGTTGTGGGCGGTGATTGCCTCAGCGGCCACGATCCCGATACCGGCCGGGAATACTGGCGCTGGGGCACGTGGAACCCGGGCCGCATCGGCCACTGGCGGTTGGTGCCGTCGCCGGTGAGCGGCGGCGGCGTGGTTCTGGCGTGCGCCCCCAAGGGCGGACCGGTCACGGCGGTCAAGCTCGGCCAGCAAGGGAACTTGGGCGACGCCGCCATCGCGTGGCAAAGCCAGGACCGCAACGTCTCCACCGATGTCGCCACGCCCCTCTTTTACCAGGGCAAATTTTATGTGCTGAACACCGACAAGCGCGTTTTGAGCCGGGTGAATCCGGCGGACGGCAAGGTCGAGTGGAGCGGCGAGCTGGGGGGCCGCGTCAAGCTCGAGGCCTCCCCCACCGGCGCCGACGGCAAAATTTACCTGATGAACCACAATGGCGACGTGTTTGTGGTTGAGGCCGGCAGCCAGTTCAAATTGCTGGCGACCATCCCCATGGGCGGCGAGCCGGAGGACAAAACGCTGCGCTCGACCATTGCCGTCTCCCAGGGAAACCTTTTCATTCGCACCGGCCTGAAGCTTTTCTGCGTCGGAAAATAGGCGTCGGCCAGCCTCAGACTTCTTGGAATTGGGGGTGGGCCAGCAGCCGGTCCCAGGTTGCCTCGCTCAACCGCGCCCGGCGATACACCGGCTCGCGCAATGGCTCCGCGCAGGTCGAGCGCCGCGCGCGCGCCAGCCAGCGGCGGTCCAACGGCCGCGCCACCAGCGCGGGCGTGTTGGCGGCAAGGGTGGTTTCCTCCTTCTCGCCGGTGGCCTCGCCCGCGCCGACGAAAAAGCCGGCCAATAACAGGGTCGTCCGCAGCATGGTGCTGCGCGAGTAGGTGGGCATGGCGCAGGGCCGCGCCGGATCGAGCAGCGCGAACAGGCGGGTAAACAGGGGAAGTGTCCACATCGCCGGATTCCGGGCCGGGGAAAAGGCGTCGAACAAAATCGCGTGGGGCTTGGGCCATTGCGCGGCTTCGTCCGCCCGCAGCAGGGCGGGGAAATCACCCAGGCGCGTTTCCCAAACCACCGCCCGGCCGCCGTTGGAAAACGCCGTTCGCCCCGCCTCCAGCAGCTCCTTGAGTTGCGCCTCGTAGCCGTCGAAGTAGCCCAATTCCCGCGCGTGGCGGAGGCCGAAAGCGAGCGGGCCGAGGGTGCGGTCAAAGCTCAGGATGCGCACCGGGGCGCCGGCGCCGCGCGCCGCCCGCAGCGCGGTCAGCGGATTGGCGGCGGCTCCCAGGCCGACATCCCAGAGCACAAACTCGCCGTCGTGCGCCGCCAGGCGCTCCCGCAGCCGGAGCTGGCCGACGTAGAGCGCCTCCGCCTCCGCGGCCGGTCCGATGACCGGGTGAAAGGTCTCTTCCTCGGCCGTCGAGTGAATGCTCCAACGGCCATTGGCCAGCCGCACCAGTCGGTATGCTTCCGTTGTTTCCACCGCCGCCGATTCTCCACATCCGCGTCCCCAACGCAATCCGGGCTTGAGTTCCAGCCGGCAGCGGGGCATATTGTGCAAGCAATAGGATGCCGAACGAGCTGACAGAACTGGAGTTTTCCCTGGCTGACACGGTGGGCGGGCGGCCGCTGACGCCGGAAACTGTGGACTTGCCCACGCTGCGCGGATTCCTCGACGAGGTGGAAACTCTCATCAAAGGGGATGTTCCAGGCGCAAGTCTGGCTGACTCCCGCGTGCGGATTGAGGACGGCTCCCTAAAGGTAGTCGCGTTCGTGAGGCGCCCGCTTGCGGCGGATGTGCGCGCGGACCTGGCGAAACTGGAAGAGACGGGTGACCTGGACGCCATACAATCAAAGCGGGCGCAAGTGATCGAGCGCTGGCAGGCGCGCGCGCGGAAATCGCCGAGCCGCATATATGCCGCCGGCCCGGGTATGAACCAGCGCTTGCTGCGCATCACCCATTCGAGCCAGTTTCAGCACGGTGGGGAGAACGCCTGGGTGAGCGTGGAAAAGCATCTGGCCGGCAAGGTCGTGGACCTGGGTGGCAAGCAGGACCCCAACGTGCATCTGGTGCTCGCCGAAAACGGCGCGAGTGTGCGCGTGGGCGCGACGGAACAGCAATTGGCGATGGAGAAGGAGAACCAGCTTTACAAGCACGTTCATTTGCGGGTGCAGGCGGAGCAGCATCTGCGGACCAAAGCGCTGCGCAATCTGCGTTTGATTCAATTCCTGCCACAGGCGGCCGAGGTGGACGAGCAAGCATTGGCGACACTCTGGGAAAAGGGCCGCGAGGCCTGGAAGGACGTGAAGTCCGCCAGCGGATGGGTGGAAGCTCTGCGGGGCAACCAGTGACGCCATGATCCAGGTCTCGCTCGACACCAGCTTCCTGATTTCGTTTTCCGATCCCGACCGGCCCAATCATGCGGCGGCGGTTGACTATTTCCGGCATTGCCTCGCCCAGCGGGTTCCCATGTGGATTTCAACCGTGGCGGCGGGCGAGTTTGAAGTGCGGCAGCCAGTGAGCGATCTGCCGCTACAAAACTTTCGGATTCAGCCATACAACTTGCCGCACGCCATCAAGGCGGCCGCGTTGTTTCGGGCGCATCGCGCCGATGCCGGCTCCGAAACCGAAGATCGCCGCCCCATCATCATCAACGACCTGAAAATTCTCGCGCAGGCGGAGGAAGATGGCATTCCCGTCGTCTTGACTGAAGATCGCAATACGTTGTCGCGACTCGCCGACCGGTTGCGGCTATCCGGGCACACCAAGGTGCGCGTGTTGTTACTGACCGAGGGATTCACGCCTGGACGGCTGGAAAATCCGGCGCAGGATGAGTTCCGTTTGCCGCCTTCCACATGAACTTGCACAAAAACCAAAGCCCTATTAGCCGCGCCGCGTCCCGGCACGGCGAGAACCGGGATGAAACATCAAATTCCCACCGGACACCGCTGGCCATGACGGAGTCTCCCGCCGCCAGCCGGCGCGAGTTTCTGAGAACGACCGGCCGCCTGGCCGCCGCCTCGGCGCTGGCCGGCGTGGCGCTGCCACACGTGCACGCGGCGGAGAACCATACCATTCAGCTCGCCTTGATCGGCTGCGGCAACCGCGGCGCCGGGGCGGTCGCCAACGCGATGTCCGCCGGCGGCCTGGTGCTGGGCGACCAATCCGGCCGGCAGGCCTCGCCCGGCGAACTCGCGCTCAACCCGGTCAAGCTCGTCGCCATGGCCGACCTGCGGCAGGACCGGCTCGACGAGAAACACGCGACGCTGCAAAAAACGCTGGGCGACCGGGTGGACGCGCCGCCCGAGCGCCGGTTCCTCGGTTTCGACGCCTACAAAAAGGCCATTGACTGCCTGCGCCCGGGCGACGTGGCGGTGCTGACCACCCATGCCGCGTTCCGCGTGCCGCACTTGGAATACGCGGTGGAGAAGGGGGTCCATGTCTTCATGGAAAAAGATTTTGCGGCCGACCCGGGCGGCATCAAACGCCTCCTCAAGGCCGGCGAGGCGGCGGAAAAGAAAAACCTGAAGATCGGCTGCGGCCTGATGTGCCGGCACTCCTCGGCGCGCAAAGCGATGATCGAAAAAATCCGCGACGGCGCGCTCGGCGAGGTGGCGCTCATCCGCGCCTACCGGATGGACTCCGGCTATTTCATGGCGCCGTTTCCGAAGAACCAGAACGAGCTTCTCTGGCAGCTCAGCCCCGGCCGCCCGTTCCAATTCTTGTGGGCGTCCGGCGGGGTGTTCATCGAGCTGATGATCCACCAGATTGACGAATGTTTCTGGATCAAGGACGCTCTGCCGGTGTCGGCGCACGGGGTCGGCGGGCGGTTCGCCGGCAGCAAGGACGCGAGCCAGAACCTGGACAGTTACTCGATTGAATACACCTTTGCCGACGGCGCCAAAGCGCTGGTCACCGGCCGCTACATCCCGAAATGCCACACCGATTTCGCCACCTTTGTGCATGGCGCCAAAGCCGCCGCCAAGTTTTCCGGCGATGTGCATGCGCCGGACTGCTGGATTTACAAGGACCAGCGAACGGACCGCGCCAACGCGGCCTGGCGGCCGCCCAAGGAGACCGTCAACCCGTGGCAGGCCGAGTGGGATGCGCTGCTGGACGCCATCCGTCACAACAAACCGCACAACGAGGTGCGCCGGGCCGCGCTGTCGAACCTCGGCGCCATCATGGGCCGGGCGGCGGTTCACATGGGGCGCGTCATCACCTGGGAGGAAATGATGCGCTCGGACTTCCAATTCTGCCCCAACGTGGGGGAATTGACGGCGGAGAGCCCCGCGCCGGTGCAAGCCGACGCCGAGGGCCGCTACCCCGCGCCCGTGCCCGGCCAATGGGTGGAGGTGTAAGCTGGGTTACTGATGAATGCTTGGGATAAACGACACGCGCCCCCTCACCCTGCCCTCTCCCCCCGATGGGGGGAGAGGGAGAACCTCGCGCACGGTGAGCAATTGTGTATGGCATCCTGAAGACTGTGCGGTCATGGGGCGGGTCGGCTCCCCGGGCCGCCGAGCCCCTGGCCCGGCCGCTGTTTAGGATTCCGCAAGCAAGCCTGCGGAATCAGTTGGCGCAAGGTCCCCAATCGTTAATTGGCGGCCGCGCTGGGTGACAAGAGCAAGCACCAAAGAAACGATGATTATTAATAAAGCGCTCAGGAGCAGCCGGATGTTCGGACGTTTGATTTCGCTCGTCAGCCTGGTCATGACCGGCGTGGTTTTGGGCGCGTTTGCCCCCGAAGTCGCCCCGCCCCGCATCAAGTTCATCGAACTGGGTTGGGACATCCCCTCCACGGCATTGCTGCGCGAAAATTGGCGCGCGATGGAGGGAGACACACCGTTCGACGGGGTCATGTTCAAGGTGGAAACCAGGGACGACCAGGGCCGCAAGCTCAGCAGCGAGGCGATCTGGGATGCGCGCCCCTGGCAGCGCGCATGGCTGCAGGAGGCGCTGGCCGATTTGCAGGCCTGTCGCTTCGCCCGGTTTACCGACAACTTTGTGCGGTTCAACGCCACGCCCGGCACGGTGGACTGGGCGGACGACGCCGGCTGGGCGGCCCTGGCCGACAAGGCCGGCCACTGCGCGTGGCTGATGAAGCAGTCCGGCGGCAAGGGGCTGGCGATTGACTTTGAGGCTTACGGGGCCAACCCGTTCCAGCACGACCCCGGCAAAGGCCGCTCCTTCGCGGCAACGGCGGCCCTGGCCCGGAAACGAGGCGCGCAATTCACCCAGGCGATCGCCCGCGAATTTCCCTCGGCGGTCCTGCTGGCGCTTTGGCTGAACAGCATCAACCTCAAGGCTGGTGAGAGCGATTCGCCGGAAACCATCCTGGCCGCCAGCCACTACGGGCTGTTGCCGGCGTTCATTGACGGGATGCTGGACGCCGCGCCGCCCTCGATGCTGTTGGTGGACGGCTGCGAGAACGGTTATTACATGGACAGCGCGGAGGAATACCTGCGGGCCGCGCGCGCGATGCGTTCCTGGAACGGCGGCGCCATCCGACTGGTGTCGCTGGAAAACCGCGCCAAATACCGCCAGCAGGTCCAGGCCGGCTTCGGCTTTTACCTCGACATGTTTCTGAACGACGCCACCAACCGCTATTATCGCGGCCCGCTCAACGGCTCGCGGCTGGCGCGCCTGGAGCGCAACCTTGCCTTTGCCCGCGATGCCGCCGACGAATACGTTTGGATTTACGGCGAGCAATGCCGCTGGTGGGGCAAGCCGATGAACCTGCCCAAAACCGTGGGCCAAGGGCGGCTTTGGGAGGAAGCGATGCCTGGGATCACCAGCGCCATTGCTTTTGTGCGCGACGCCATCGCCGCCGCCCGTGAGGAAATCGCCCGGCGCCAAGCCGCCGGGACCCTCACCAACTTGGCGCGCAACGCCGATTTTAAGTTGCCCGCGAGTCCCAAAGCCGGCGCGCTGCCCGCGGAGTTTGGCGCCTGGCAGGACGAAAAAGCGCCGACGGGCAAGTTCGCTTGGGACGGCGGCGTGGGCGGCGGCGCCGCCCGGGCTACCCGGGTCAAGTGGGGCTGCTTCATTCAATCCGTGCCGGCAAATCCCGGTGAAACCTACGCGGTGCTGGCGAATGGCCTTTCGCGCGGGCAATCGCAGCCGTCGGTGGTGGTGCGCTGGCAAACCGCTGAAAGCCGCTGGACGCGGGAACCGGATGACCGGACCTTTGCTTTCACGCCGGCAACCGGCGAGTGGCGACAGGCTTTTGGCGTGGTGACCGTCCCGCCCGGCGCGGGCAAACTGGTGGTGCTGCTGCATGTCACCAGCCAAGCGGCCGACGCGGACATCTGCTGGTTCGACAATCTGGCCGTTTACCGGCTCCGTTGAAGCTGAACAAAGCACTCTTATGCTAATCCTTCCTCAAAAGCTAAACGCCAAACCGGGACTCCTGCTCCTGCTGTCGGCGGCCGCCATCCTGAACGGCAACGCGGCCGGATTGCACATTGGCACGGCCACGGTCAGCATCACGCCTGACCAACGGGTCGCGCTCGACGGCCAATTCAACACCCGCATCTCCAAGGGCGTGGATAATCCCATCACCGCCTCCGCCGTGGCCATCGAGGCCCGCGAAGGCGATCGCCCGGTGGACCAGGCGATCCTGATCTCCGCGGACCTCGTCGTCTTCCGCCCGCCGGTCCCGCCGCGCTTGCGCGAAAAACTGCGCGCCAAACTGCCCGAGTTCGATCCGCGCAAGCTGGTCCTGACCGGCACGCACACGCACACCGCGCCGGTCACCTCGGAGACCCGGTATCTGATCCCGAAGGAGGGCGTCATGCAGCCCGGGGAATATCTCGAGTTCCTGACGGACAAACTGGCGGAGCTGGCGGCCAACGCCTGGAACCAGCGGCAGCCGGGCGGCGTGAGCTGGGCGCTGGGACATGCCGTGGTCGGCCACAATCGCCGCGCGGTCTATGCCGATGGCACCGCCAAAATGTATGGCTCAACCACCGTGCCGGAGTTCCGCGGTTTCGAAGGCGGCGCGGACCACGGCCTCGAGCTGCTTTATTTCTGGAACCGCCAGAACCAACTGGTGGCGGCGGGCATCAACGTGGACTGCCCCGCCCAGGAAGTCGAGGGGCGCTCGACCATCAACGGCGATTTCTGGCACGACGCGCGGGAGCAGTTGCGCGCCGGCCTCGGGAAGGACCTCGTCGTGCTCGGCTGGCCGGGCGCCGCCGGCGACCTCTCCCCGCACCGGCTTTACCGCAAGGCGGCCGAGGAGCGCATGCTCAAGCTGCGCGGGCTGACCTACACCCAGGAGATCGGCCGCCGCCTCGCGCGCGAGGTCGTCGAGATATCCGCGCTGGCCCGGCGCGAAATCCATGCCGACGTGCCGTTTGTCCACCGCGTGGAGGACCTCGTTCTGCCGGCGCGCAAAGTGACCGAGAAGGAAGTCGCCGAAGCCAAGGCGGAAATCGAAAAACTCCGGCAAAAGGGCGACACCACCTCGCGCACCGGCTGGTATCAGGCCACGCTGGACCGTTATCAAACCCAGGGGGACGCGCCCACCTTCACCGCCGAGGTGCATGTGCTGCGGATTGGCGACATCGCCATCGCCACCAATCCCTTCGAGCTGTTCCAGGATTACGGGGTGCAGATCAAAGGCCGGAGCAAGGCCCTGCAAACCTTCGTGATCGAGCTGACCGGCGGCTGGGGCCGGTATCTGCCCACGCCGCGCGCGGTTGCCGGCGGCGGCTACAGCGCGGTCGTGCAGAGCGGCGTGGTCGGCCCCGAAGGCGGCCAGGCGCTGGTGAACCGCACTGTGGAACTCATCAACGGCCTGTGGGACAAGCCGGCGGAAACGCCGCCAAAACCTTGATTGCCATCCGTTAAGCCTCTAGGCCGGCAGTTGGTATGGGCGGTCTTTGCAAGCTTCGTGCCGAAGGAAGCGCCAATCGCGGTTAAGCCTTCTGACAGGAACATTTTCCTGTCCCTCATTTTCTTGTCATAATTCGCCGCTGCTGGCGCGCCAACCAAACCCCGGTAAAGTTGCCGGTTGATGGAAAAGGCAGCCGGAGCGGAGCTGGAGCTCCGCGCTCCTATGGCGCAAGCCTTTCGACCTATCCCAACACTTCCTCATTCGGAGCGCGGACGTCCACGTCCGCTCTTGGATGCGCCGAGATTTTACCAGGCCTGCCGAAGATCGAGCGCTTGTTTGAACCAGTGGTGCGATCTCGTGAATGCCACCGCCAACTTGGGGATTCACTGAAAGCCCCCTGATTCGCATCACCTCGCCCCAAACCGGCTTGCCTGGGGCAGGTGATTCATGTTTAGTCATCATTAAAAGCGCTGAGTCATTATGAACAAGCATCCTGCCAACCGGCCTCCGTGGTTTCTGGTTTTGTTGGTGTTCCCGTTGGCGGCCGGCCTGGCCTGCGCCGCCGCGCCGATCAAGGTTGGCATCATCGGCCTGGACGCCCATGCGGTTCCATGGACGCAAATCATCCATAGTCCGAAGGCCGCGCCGCCCATCGCCGAGATGCGCATCGTGGCGGCCATTCCCGCCCCGAGCGCCGACATCCCGGTCAGCCAGGACAACATCGAAAAAAACACCGCGCGGATGCGCGAGCTGGGCGTGGAGATTTGCGAAACCATCGAGGCGCTGCTGCCCAAGGTGGACGCCGTGATGCTGCTGAGCATTGACGGGCGGCCGCACCTGCGGCAAGCCCGGCCGGTGTTCGCCGCGCGCAAGCTTCTCTTCATTGACAAGCCGGTGGCGTCGTCGCTCGCCGAAACCATCGTCATTTTTCGCGAGGCGAAAAAAAGCGGCACGCCTTGTTTCTCCAACTCCTCGCTGCGCTACAGCCCCGGCATTGCCGGCATGACCAACGACGCCCGCGTGGGCCGTGTGCTCGGTTGCGACGCCTATGGCAACAACAAATCCATCCTGCCGGGGCACCCCGACCTTTTCTATTACGGCATCCACGGCACGGAGCTGCTGTTCACCATCATGGGGCCCGGCTGCCAGACGGTCAGCCGCGCCAAAGGCGAAACCGCCGACCTGGTAACCGGCATCTGGAAGGATGGGCGGGTGGGAACCTTCCGCGGCCTCCTGCAAGGGTCGGCCACGTTCGGCGCGACGGTCTTTGGCGAGAAAGGGATCGCGCCCGCCGGCAAATTCGAGGGCTACGAGCCGCTGCTGGCGGAGATCGCGAAGTTTTTCAAGACCGGCCAGCCGCCGGTGACCGTCGAGCAGACACTGGAAATCTACGCCTTCATGGAGGCCGCTGATGAAAGCCTGCGCCAGGGCGGGCGCCCGGTTGCCCTCCAGAGCGTTTTGGCGAAGGCCCAAAAACAGGCGGAAACGCCATGATAGCCGGCGCGGCGAACGGCCTTTCCGCCGGCCTGGCGCGCCGCGAAATGGCCTTGCGTTTCGCCCGGCGGCAACACACAATCCCGCATGGCGACCAAAGCTAAAGAGCATCGGACGGACGCGAGATACTTCAAGCCGGCAGCGGCTTTTTTCAAGGAGCATGCGCGCGTGGCGCTGACTTATGACGACGTGACGCTGGCGACGCAGTATTCGGAGGTGCTGCCGCGGGAGACCAAGTTGGATGTGGTGCTGGCGCGGGGCCTGGAGATGCAGATTCCGATTGTGTCGTCGGACATGGACACCGTCACCGAATCGGAGATGGCGATTGCGATGGCGCTCAACGGCGGCCTGGGCCTGATCCATTACAACATGACGGAGGCGGACCAGTGCTCGGAGGTGGCGCGGGTGAAGCATCACATTCACGGGCTGATCCAAGACCCGGTGACGGTGGCGCCGGACCTGCGCATTGGCGACGTGCTGAAGATGGTCGAGGAGCACCAATACCAATTCCATACCTTCCCGGTGGTGGACCCGGCGGGGACGCTGCTCGGTTTGCTGCCGGGCTACGTGGTGCGGGCGCGCTACGCGTCGCACGCGGTGGCCGCGATCATGACCCCCCGCGCCGAGGTCCAGACCATCGCCAAGAAGGAGCTCGGGCGCGATCCCATCGCGCGGGCGGACCAGTTTTTTGCCAGCCATCCCGGCATCCACAAATTATTGGTGGTGGATGAAAAGGACAAGCTCTGCGGGCTTTTCACCATTTCGGATGTGGAGCGCATCATTCAGGAGAAAAGCGCGCAGTTCAAGCCGGCCCGCGACGCGCGGTGGCGCCTGCTATGCGGCGCGGCGGTGAGCGCGCACCGAAACGCCGCCGGGGAAATTGACCGGGCGCGGCTGCTGAATCATGTTCACAACCTGGTCGAGCGCGGCCTGGATGTGGTGGCGGTGTCCACCGCGCACGGCTTCAGCAAGGGCGTGGGGGCGGCGGTGCGGATGATCCGCCGGGAATTGCCGCGGCTGCCGATCATCGCCGGCAACGTGACCAGCGGCGCCGGGGTGGAATACCTGGCGGAGTGCGGGGCGAATATCGTCAAGGTGGGACAGGGCCCCGGCTCGATTTGCACCACGCGGCTGGTGGCGGGGGTAGGGATACCGCAATTAACCGCATTGTATCTTTGCGCGCAGGCGGCCCGGCAAAAAAGGGTGGCGATTCTGGCCGACGGCGGCATCAACAAGTCGGGGGACATAGTGAAGGCGCTGACGCTGGCGCAGGGCGTGGTGTGCGGCGGTTTGCTGGCCGGCTGCGACGAGGCGCCCGGCGAGGTGATTGAAATCGGCGGCAAGCGTTACAAGCAATACCGGGGCATGGGCAGCATGGCCGCCATGAAGGCCGGCTCGGCCGCCCGTTACGGCCACGGCGGCGCCGCCATGCGCAAAGTGGCCTCGGAAGGCATCGAAGCGCTGAAGGAATCCTGCGGCCCGGTCAGCCGGGTGCTGACGCAGTTGATCGGCGGCATCCAATCGGGCATGGGTTACCTCGGCGCGGCCAACCTCGATCAGCTCAGGCGCCGGGCGCGGTTCATCCGCGTGAGCCCCGCCGGGCAGCGGGAGGCGGCGCCGCACGACGTGGTGGAAGTGAAGGCCTCGAGTTGAGCGCCGCGGTCAGCCGCGCTTGAGGCGGCGCATGGTGGCGCGCTTGAGGTGAAGCTCCTCTTCCCGGCGCTTGAGGTCCTCCCGTTTGTCGTATTGCACCTTGCCTTTGCCCACCGCCAAGGCCACCTTGACCCGCCCCCGCTTCCAGAAAAATTTCAGCGGCACCACGGTGTGGCCTTTGGCGGCGGCCAGCTCCTCGATCTTGCGGATTTCGGATTTGTGCAGCAGCAGCTTGCGTTTGGCCTTGGGATCGTGGTTGTGGCGGTTGCCTTGCGCGTATTCCTCGATGTGCGAATTGTAGAGCCAGGCCTCCCCGTTTTCCACGCGGGCAAAGGCGTCCCGAATCTGCGCGCGGCCGGCCCGCAGGGATTTGACCTCGGTGCCGCGCAATACTATGCCGGCCTCGAAGGTCTCCAGGATGAAATAATCGCGCCGGGCGCGGGAGTTGGTCAGAATTTCGGTCATAAAACAACCAGCCAGGAGGCGCGGGCCTCCTGGCTGGATCGCAAAAGGTGTTTCATCCGCCGGACGCTCCGCCTCAGGAGGAGGAGGCGGCGGCTTTCCGGCGCCGCTTGGGCGTGGCAGTCGGCGCGCCGACCAGCACTTCCTTGGACACCGGCAGGTCAAAAGTCATTTTGTCCTCAATGATTTCCCGCAGCGCGATCTCCACAGCCGTTTGGTTGGCGGTGTTTTCCACCAGCGGCCGGCTCGCCGCGCCGGAGGAATTCAACTGGCGCACCCGCTTGGAAACCATGTTCACCAGGATGTTGGGATTAACCACCTTGGCCAACGCTTGTTTCATTAACTCGATATTCATGCTTTGCGCAAATTTCCCTAAAGAGCCAAGTAGTCTAGCCGAAACCAGCCGCCCACGCCAAACATTTTTTGCGATTATGCATAAACTATTGATAATAAATCGCTTAATTTAGCTTTTTCGCCTCTTTGACCTTTCCAGTGGAATGGCTGGCAGCAGACGCGCGGGACAAATCGGCAGCGCAGTATTTTCGCCGGCGCTTGAAGTAATCGGGCGCCGCGGTTGCACAAAGCGCCGCCAGCGAGGTGTCCCTCTCCCCAAGGGAGAGAGAGCAAGGGTGGGGGAAAGGACGCCGACGCATGCGAAGGGTTACCGTTTTCAAACCGCGGTTGGACCGATACTCTTCGCCCGCTTTTACCCTTTGAAAACGTCGAGGAACCGCTTTGTCTTAGGAAACGGACTCCTGGGAGGGAATTTGATCCGCCGGCGAGCCGGTTCGGCTTCGCCACAGCGGTGTGTTGAGAATCCGCACCACGTCGTTCTGAATCATAAACAACGTCGGCACCAGCAGCAGGGAGACCAGGGTGGAAAACATCACGCCAAAGCCCAGGCTGACGGCCATGGGGATGAGAAACTTGGCTTGGAGGCTTTTTTCAAGAATCAGCGGCATCAGCCCGGCAAAGGTGGTCAACGAAGTCAGCAAGATGGCCCGGAAACGGTCCACGCCCGCCCGCCGGACGCATTCCTCGATTGAATGTCCCTCCGCGCGGTGGCGGTTGACGAAATCCACCAGCACCAGGCTGTCATTGACCGCCACGCCGGCCAGCGCGACGAGTCCGAAAAGACTCAGAATAGTCAGGTCCAGCCCCATGAACACATGGCCGTACACGGCGCCGACAAAACCGAAGGGGATGGCGGTCATGATGATGAACGGCTGGGTGTAACTGCGCAAGGGGATGGCCAGCAGGGCGAAAATGATGAAAACCGCCAAAACAAACCCGCGCACGACGCCGCCCACGGTTTCGCTTTGCTCGCGGCGCTCGCCCTCGAAGGTGTAGCGCAGCGCGGGATGGTCCGCCAGGAGGTCGGGCAACACGTCTTTTTGCAAAGCGGCGATGATTTCGGAAGGGTTGCCCAGGCCGAGGTCCACGTCGGCGGTGACATTGAGGGCGCGGCGGCGGTCCACACGGGTGATGGTTGAGTAGCCGCGCCCGGCGCTGATGGTCGCCACCTCCGAGAAGGGAACCTCGATCCCGCCCGGCGCCCGGAGGCGCAACTCCTCGAGGTCGCCCAGGGAACGACGGCGCTCGGCCGGATAGCGCACCATGACTTTGACCTCGTCGCGGCCGCGCTGGAGGCGCTGGGCCTCCTCGCCGTAAAAGGCCTGGCGCACCTGGCGGGCGAGATCGGAAAGGGTAAGCCCAAGCGCCTCGGCCGCCGGCTTGATGCCGAGTTTGATTTCCTCCTTGCCCGCGCGGTAAGAATCGGAAATGTCCTTCACCCCGGGATAGCCGGCCAGGCGGGTTTTGAGTTCCTCGGCCGCCTGGCGCAGCTCGTCCATGTCGGGCCCGGTGAGCTGAATGTTGATGGGGTCGCCGGGGGTGAAGAGGGTGCCGGTGAAAGTCACCTCGACGGCGTCGGGAATGGGGCCGGCCAGCTCGCGCCAGCGGCTGGCAATTTGGATGGCGCTGATTTGCCGCGTTTCCGCCGGGGCCAGCTCGATTTGAATTTCGCCGAGGTGGCTGCCGCTAATCCGGGCGGCCACCCGTCCGCCGCCGCGGCGCATGGCCGCCAGGTAGGGCTGCTCGCCAACCGAGGCCATGACGTGGCGAAAGAGGCCGCGCGCCTTTTCGCCCTGCTCGCGCTCGAGCTCGTCCCGCAGCCTGAAAGCCGCGTCCTCGAGGCGCTGGACGGTCTCGGCGGTGACCTCGGCGGGCGTGCCGAGCGGCATGGTCAGGAAAACCGCGACGTTCTCGCCCTCGACGTTGGGGAAAAAGACGAACTTGATGCGGCCGCCGGCCACCAGGCCGAAGGTGACGAGCAGCACGGCCAGGGCGCCGGCCAGGGTCGCGTAGCGCCAGCGCAGCAAAACCTCCAGCAGCGGCTGGTAAACGCGCTCGATCCACCAGCGCAGGCCGGCGGCGACGCCGTTTTGCACGGCGCGCCAGAGGCCGACGATGCCGCGGCGCTCCTTAAAATCGCCGGGGTGGATGTGGCGCAAATGATACGGCAGCGCCAGCATGGATTCGAACAGCGAAAAAAGCAGCACGGGGATGACCACCAGCGGGATGCCTTTCATGACCTTGCCGGTGTTGCCGGGCACGACCATGAGGGGCGAAAAGGCGGCGACGGTGGTGAGGACGCCAAAGATGACGGGCACGGCGAGCTCCTGGGCGCCGCGAATGGCGCTGTGGAGGCCCTCGCCGGTGCGTTGTTGTTGGGCATAGACGTTCTCCCCCACCACGATGGCGTCGTCCACCACGATGCCGAGCACCAGAATGAAGGCGAAGAGGGAGAGCAGGTTGATGGACACCCCAAGGGCCGGCAGCACCCAGAGCGCGCCCAGGAAGGAGAAAAAAATGCCGAAGGTGATCCACGCCGCCAGCCGCAGCCGCAGAAACAAGGCCAGGGTCAGAAACACCAGCACCAGGCTGGTGCGGCCGTTGCGCAGCAGCAGGTCCAGGCGGCTGCGCAGGTAATTCGAGTCGTCCTGCCAGATCGTCAGCTTGAGGCCCGCCGGCATCGCGCCTTGCGCGCGCTCGACGTATTGGCGCACCGCGTCGGAAATTTTCAGGGCGTCCTCCTCGCCGCTGCGGAACACCTGCACCAGGACGCTCGGCTGGCCGTCAAACCGGGCGGATTGGTCGGTTTCGGCGAATCCGTCCACCACGCGGGCCACGTCGCCCAGCAGCAGGCGGGTGCCGTCGGGGCGCGTCAGCAGGGGCAGCGTTTCGAAATCCCGGCCCCGGTAGGCCTGCCCTTTGGCGCGCAGCAAAATTTCGCCGCCCCGCGTCCGCATCGAGCCGCCCGGCAGGTCCAGGGAGGAGCGCCGCACCGCCCGCGCCACGTCGTCGAAGGTCAGGCCGTGCCGCCGCAGCGTTTCCTCCGCCACCTCGATGGCGATCTCGTAGGGCCGCGCGTTGGCCAGCACGACATCCGACACGCCCGGCAGCGCCGCCAGCTCGTCCCGCACCCGCTCGCCCAGACGTTTCAGCGTCGCCTCGTCCGCCGGCCCGGAGACCGCCACGTTGACCACCTGCTTGCGCATCGAGACCTCGCGGATGACCGGCTTCTCCGCCTCCGCCGGAAAGGTGTCAATGGCGTCCACGCGCGATTTGATGTCGTCGAGGGCGCGGCGCGTGTCCGCGCCCGGCAGCAGCTCGATGGTGACCACGCCGCCGCTTTCGCCGGCGGTGGAGGTGATTTTCTTGATGCCTTCCAAACCCTGGATTTCCTCCTCGATCTTGACGCAAATGCCCTCCTCAGTTTCCTCGGGCGCCGCGCCTGGGTAATCCACCGAGACGGTGATCAAATCGGAGGAGAACTCGGGAAAAATTTCCTTCTTGATGCGGGTGGCGGTCATGAAGCCGCCCACCATGATGACGGCCAGCATCAGGTTGGCGGCGATGCCGTTGCGGGCAAACCAATCAATCAAGCGATTCATGGTTGGCGCGCGGTTTCCCGGCAGGCCGCGGGCGCGGCGTTGGTGGCGACCCGCACCGTCATGCCTTCAACCGGTGTTTCGAGCGGCGAGAGGCAGAGGCGGTCGCCGGCGGCCAGCCCGCTCTTGACCAGCACAAATTCGCGGTCCCTCTTGAGCACTTCGACGGGCTGGAAGCGCAGCTTGCCTTCGGCATCCACCAGCAACACCTGCCGGCCGTGGCGCAAGGCGGTGCGCGGCACCTGAAAAACCGGGGCGGCGACGCGCCCCAGGATTTCCGCCTCCACGAACAAACCCGCGGCCAACGGCGGACGGTCCACGCCGTTCGCCCGCGCGTAAGGGTCCTCGACGCGCGCGACCGCCATCACCATCCGGCTTTGCGGGTCCACCTGGCTTTCGGTGCGGATCACCGCGCCGGTCCAGGTGTGCGCGCGCCCGGCGAAAGTCCCGCGCAACAGCACGGTCGGTTGCGCCGGGGAAGGCGTTTCGCCGCGATAGCTCACCGGCAGGTCCACAAAGGCCATTTGGTCCACCGGCACGGGCAGGCGAACCTCGGCCCAGTCCACCGCCTGAATGCGCGCCAGCACCGCCCCCACCGCCACAAACTGCCCGAGGTCCACATTCTTGCTGATCACCCGCCCCGCGAAAGGGGCGCGAATTTCGGTTTTGGCCAGGTTCCGCCGCGCCTCTTCGACGGCCGCGCGCGCGGCGGCCAGGGCCGCGCGCGCCTCGGCCAGTTGGGGCTCGCGCGCCACCAGGGGCGGCAATTCTTTGGCGCCGTTCAGCTCCGCCCACTCCTGCCGCGCCACCGCCGCCTCGGCTTGCTCGCGCGCCAGGCGGGCCTCGGCGGCGGCCACCTGGGCTTGCGCGCGCACCACCGCCAATTCAAAATCCGCCGGGTCAATGGCCGCCAGCACCTCGCCGGCCTCGAAAAAACCACCCGCCGCCAGCGACGGCGAAACCGCCCGCACCCGCCCGGCGACCTCGGGTGAAACGGTGATTTCCGTGCGCGGCATCACTGTTCCCTGGCTGCGCACGCTCAATTGCACCCGCGCCGGAGCGGCCTCCATCACCCGCACCAGCGGCGGCAGGCGGCGGGCCGCCTGCGGTTTCACCTCGCGGCGGGTCTGAATCAGCCACTTCGCGGCCAATCCCCCCGCCGCCAAAATCAGCAGTGCCGCCAGCAAATGTTTGATTTTCATCATGTCGAGTCAGGATTTGTCCTTCGGCGGGGCATGGCCGCCCGCCTCCGGTCCGCCCGCGGCCTTTTTCGGCGTTGCGCCCGCGGCGGGAGCAAAGCCGCCGCCGAGCGCGAGGTGCAGGTCCACGCGGTTGTCCAGCCGCAGCCGGCGGACCGCCAGCCACTGGCTCTGGAGGTCGAAGACCTGCCGCTGGGAAATCAGGACGGTCAGAAAATCCTCGAGGCCGGCGCCATAGCGGCTTTCGGCCTGGGCCAGCGCGGCGCGCGCCTGGCGCAGGGATTCCTCCAGCTCGGCCTCGCGGTCGGCCAGCGGCGCGGCCGCCGCGAGTTGGTTTTCCACCTCGCCAAAGGCGTTCAACACCGCGCGCCCATATTCGGCGAGCGCCTGCTCGGCGCGCGCTTTCGCCTGCGCGACGCCCGCCCGCAGTTTGCCGCCCTCAAAGAGCGGTTGCACGGCGTTGGCGGCGATGGTCCAGACTTTGAACTCGCTGGCCACGAGGTCCTCGAGGTCTTTGGTGCTCGTGCCCCCGCTCGCCGTCAGGCTGAAGCGCGGATAAAGCGCGGCGCGGGACTGCAACAGACGCTGATCGGCCGCCGCCAACCGCCTTTCGGCCGCCCGCAAGTCCGGACGGCGTTCCAGCAGCTCGGAGGGCAAACCGGCCGGGGGCGGCGGGGGAAGCTCGGGCAGCCTGTCGCCCTCGACGCCGGCGCCCCGGGGATAACGGCCGGCCAAAATTTCCACCTGGCGGGTGGCGCGTTCGAGCAGTTGGCGGCGCTCCGCCAGCGCCGCTTTGGCCGCCGCGAGCCCGGACAGGGCCAGGCGCGCATCCAAAGGGGATTTCAGGCCCTGTTCATAGCGCCGCCGGGTTTGGGCCGCCGTGGCCTCGTGACTGCGCACGCGCTCCTCCGCCAGGTCTAATTGCTGGCGGGCCTCCACCTGCGCCAGCCAGGCCTTGATGGTCTGCGCCGCAAGAGACAGCCGCGCGAACGCCAGCTCGTCCTCCGCGGCTTGCGCGTCCGCCAGCGCCGCGCGGTGGCCGGCCCGGATGCGCCCCCAGACATCCAGCTCCCAGGAGGCGCTGAAATTGGCGCCAAAGGTCGTCGAGCGCGAGGAAAGGACTTTGCTTCCGGCGCCGGGGATCGGCAGACCGATGAAATTGCGCTGCTGCCGCTGCCCGCTGAGGTCGAAACCGGCCTTGGGCTGGAGGTCCGCGCCGGCGAGGCGCGCCTGGGCGATGGCCGCCTCGAGCCGCGCGGCGGCGGCCCGCAGGTCAAAATTGTTCGTCAGGGCTTCCCGCACGGCCGCGACGAGGCCGGTGGCGTTGAAGGCCTGCCACCATGATTCGTCCAATTGCCCGGCCGGCGCGGCGGCCATCCAGGCGGGAGGAACGTTCAGCGGCGCCTGGGTTTGCCGCTTGGGCGGCTTGGTGGCGCAGCCGACAGCCAGCAGCAGGAAAAAAATCAGCGCCGAGGGAATGGCCGGTTTTTTCATCGCCGCCGCCTTTTTGGTTGCGGTTTCACGGCCGCCCGCAATCCGCCCGCCGCAAAGGCGACCAGCCGGCGCAGGGCCGCTTCCGGGTCCGTGGCGTCGGCGCGCCCCTGGGAAATCAATTGCAGTTGCTCGCGCGCGCCCATGGTGAAAGCCATGCTGCCGATGGCGAAGAACAGGCGCCAGCAGACCTCCTCGCGCGGCAGCCCGGGCAGCGCCCGGCGCAGGGCCGCCAGGAACCGGGCCGCCACCTCCTGGAACATCTCCCGAAACAGCCCGGTCAAAAAGGCGCTCGGCTCCGCAAAAGTCCGGCCCATCAGCCGCATGAAGGCCTCGCCGCCGCCTTGCGTGTCCCGGCTCAGGCGCAGGGCGGGGGCGAACAGGGCCTCGAGGACCTCCTCCAGCGGCGGCGGCCCGCCGCGATGCGCCCGCTCGACGGCCTTCAGCTTTTCCAGCCGTTCGCGGTTCAGCGGCCGCACGCGCCGCTCGAGCACGGCGCGAATCAGGCCCTGCTTGCTGCCAAAATGATAGTTCACCGCCGCCAGGTTCACGCCGGCTTCCGCGCTGATTCGCCGCAGCGACGCCGCCTCGTAGCCCAGCCGGGCGAAAAGTTTTTCCGCCGCGTCCAGCGTCAGCGCCTTGGTGGTTGCTCCCGCCATTTCAACAATCGTTTAAAACGTTCGTTTGAATATGGCGCAAACCGGCGAGCCGGTCAACCTTCTTTCGGGGCGGACCGCGCGGCGCCCCCGGGCAAAGACCGCCCCCGGGGCGGCGGCGTTTTCGCGGGCCGGCCGCAGGCTGCGCGGCGTGATGAGCGCGATGACGCACGAAACGACGGCGGCGGCGGGGTTGAACCGGGAGTTCGCCGGCCGCCTGACCACCCTGGGCAACGGCCAGAGCGGCCTGCGGGACACCCTGCGCGTGGAAGCCAGCCGGCCGGCGGCGCATGACGCCGGCGGCGACGGCGGGTGCGAAATGGATTTCGTGGCGAGCGACGCGACGCTGGACCGGGCCGGCGAGGTGATTGTCGCCGAAGGCTGGCGGCTGGAGGAATACCGGCGCAACCCGGTTTTTCAAAACGCGCACAATTACGGGAACATCCTGCACACCCTGGGCCGCGCCCTCATCGCGGAGGTTCGGGGGGGCCGGCTGTTCCTGCGAATTCGGTTTGCCGTGGAAGCCAACCCGCTGGCGCGCCTGGCCTATGAGCTTTATCGCGGCGGCTTTCTGCGGGCGGTCAGCGTCGGCTTCCGGCCGTTGCGCTGGGAGAATGGCAACGAGCGCACACCCTGGCGGCGGCGCTTTCTGGAGCAGGAATTGCTCGAGGTCAGCGCGGTCGCGGTGCCGGCGAATCCCAACGCGCTGGCGCTGGCGCTGAAAGCCGGCGTCGCGCAACCGGACGACCTCGAAATGTTTTTCATCCCGAACCTGAAACCTCAACCCCAACAAAAACACATGGACCCAAAACAGACCGAAGAACTGACCCTCACGCTGGACCGGATCAAGGGCGGCGTGAACCAACTGCAAACCACCGCGCGCGGGCACGGCGAGGAAATCGCCGGCTTGCGGCGGGACCTGGACCACCTGCGGCGCGGGCAGGCGCAGCGCGCCCAACGGACGGGCGGAGAGGCACCGGGCCGCGTGAGCGACGATTGCGCGCGGCACTTGGCGGCGCTGGTGATCGCCGGCGCGCTGAAGGGCGGACGGCTGGACCTCCTGGCGCCCGGACAGCGCGACGCGCTGCACGGTCTCTGCCGCGAAACGCTGGGCGCGGAAACCAAGGCGGCACTGACCGGCGCGGACGTGCCGCTGCCGGCCGTCTATTCGGCAGAAGTGGTCGAGCTGGTCGCCCGTCATGGCGCGGCGCGCCGTTACGGCACGGTTTATCCGCTGGGGGCCGGCGTGGTGAAGCTGCCGCGGCTGAAAACGGACCCGGCCTTCGGCCTGATCGCGATGAGCGCGGCCGTCACCGAGAAATCGCCGCAGCTCGAGTTCGTCACCCTCACCGCCTCCAAGTGGGGCGGCCTGGTGCGCATCCCGGCGGAGATTGACGAGGACAGCGTGGTGGCCGTCGGCCAGTTCGTGGCGCGTTACGCGGCGCGGCAACTGGCGAAGATCGAGGACATCGTCTTCTTCGCCGCCGACGGCACGGCGACCTACGATTCGCTCGAGGGCCTGACCACTTCGACCGTCACCAACGGCAAGGTGACCCAGATGGCGGCCACCAAGACGAAATACTCCGACTCGACGCTGGCGAACTGGCGGGCGCTGCGAGCGGTGCCGGACGCGGCGGTGCTGGCCGGCGGCGCGTATTACTGCCATCCGTCGTTCGAGCAGCACCTGGCGGGCTTCAATGCGGCGGGCGACAAGCCTTACTCCGCCGCCGGCGCGCAGGGAGCGGCGCTGGATGGCTTCCCGGTGCGCTGGGTGGACGCGCTGCCGGCTTACAGCACCGGCGCCAATGCCGGGAAGGTGTTCGCGCTGTTTGGCGATCTTTCCTACCAATACCTGGGTGTGCGCGGCGGGGTGAACATCGCCGCCAGCCTCGAAGCGGCCTTCAGCACGGACGAAATCCTGGTGCGGGCGCTCGAACGTTTCACCATCGGCCTGATGGCCCCCGGCGCGGTGGCGGGCCTGCAAACCGCGGCTTCCTGAGGAGGGCATTCTTAATTCCCTGATCCCCAGCCAACCCAACCTCCGGCCGCCCGACCCCTCCGCGGGCGGCCGGACCCCCCCAAGCAAAGGATCAAGTTTCAATGTTCAAGGACCACAATAAATGAAAACTCATATTATTTGTTGGCTGCTGCTGGCGGTTGATGCGATGGCGGCGGTCATCACGGGCAATGTGCGCGACACCGGCTTGGCGCCGGTGGCGACCAACATTTATTTCTTCCCGCTCTCGACGCCGATGGCGCTGTCGCCCAGCGTCATTATGAGCAGCGTCAAAGCGGCGGAGTCCGACGCGAATGGCGATTTTGCGCTGACGCTGGCGCCGGGCAATTACCGGGCGACCATCGGCTCGAACGCGGCGGATTCGCTGGTGCTGTCGGTGCCGTCGGCGGAGACGACCAACAACTGGACCAGCCTGGTCGTCGGCGCGCTCACTTATCATCATCCGTTTGTGCCCGCCTACCTGGACCGCGCGCTGTTGCGGGCGCGCGGCGACTTGCTGGCGGGGGACGGCACGAACGCGGTGCGGCTGCCGGCGGGCGCGGCGCAAGCGTTGCTGGGAGCGGACCCGGCGGAGGCGCTCGGCTTGAAATGGCGGTTCCTGACGCCGGCCGACTTGACCAACGCCCTGGGCGGGGGCGCGGCGCACCAGGTGCTCGGCCTTAACGCGGCGGGCGAAGGTTTCGAGTATAAAACCATTCATGGCTCCAACGGTTTGGAAGTGATGACCGCGCCGGGCGCGATCACGCTGGCGGCGCCGACGATCCAGCTCCCGCCCGCTTGGGCGCAGGCGGTGACCGCCGAGTTCACCAATTACGCCAGCACTTCGAGCGTAATCCCAGCCGACGATACCCCGCCGCAATCGGGCGAGGGCTATCAGACGGTCAGCGCGACCATCACCCCGCAAAACGCGGCGAATCACCTTTATTTCTGGTATGCGGGCCCGGTTTACGCCGGCAGCTCGACGGCGGCGGGAGTGGCTTTGTTTCGCGACGCGGAACCCAGCGCGGTGGCGGCGCAGATCGAGACGGTGGCCGGCTCGCAATACCGGCGCGTGGGCCTGCTGGCGCGGGCGCCGTGCCTGAGCACCAACGCGCAGACCTTCAAGGTGCGGGTGGGACCGGGCAGCGCCGGCACGCTTTACCTGAACGGCAACAATTCCGGCCGGATTTACGGCGGTCTTTCCGCCCACCGGCTGGTGATTTACGAGGCGCCCTAGCCATGCTCGCGACCATTGCCGAAGTCAAAGCCCGCCTGGGCATCCCCGCCTACGAAACCGCCGACGACGCCCTGCTCGAGTGTTTTATCCGGCTGGTGTCGGCCCGGTTTGAAAACGAATGTCAGCGCCGGTTCGCGCGCGCGGAGAACGCCGCCTGGGATTTTCGCGCGGACACGCTGGACCTGCGGATCGAGCGTTATCCCCTCGAGTCGGTGGCCTGCTTTTATCTGAAGCGCGCGGAGGCGTCCGGGTGGGAGGAGCAAGCGGCGGTGGATTACCTGGTGTCCCCGGCGCGGAGTGTGATCGAGCTGGCGGCGCCGCTGGGGGGGCCGCGCGAGCTGGGGCGGGTGGTTTACACCGGCGGTTATGTGCTGCCGGGCGGGGACGCGGGGCCGGGACAGACGCCGCTGCCGGACGACCTGGCGCGGGCGGCGGTCGAGCAGGTGGCGTATTTGCATGAGAACCGCAACCGGCTGGGCCTGGTGAGCGTGGGCGGCGGCAGCGGGGCCATCGAGCTTTTGCGCGAGCTGCGCTACCTGCCGCCCGGGAGCGCCGCGGTGACCGGGGGCTCGGCGTGGTTCAAGTTCAACCAGGCGGACCTGCTGCCGGGCGTGCAGGCAACCCTGCGGCATTACCGGAGGCTCGTATGGTGAGCCGCCGCCGGCAACCGTTTGACAACGCCCGCGCGGCCGTTAATTTGAACCGGGTTGCATGGCTGAAAAAATCAAATTGACGCCGGCCTCGGAGGCGGGGGTAGGACAAGACGCGTGCGGCTTGTACCACTGGCCCTGCGGGTTTCGGCTGGAGGGGGAGACGGCCCTGGTCACCGGGGGCGGCTCCGGCCTGGGCCTGGCGATGGCGCGCTGCCTGGTGGCGGCCGGCGCCTCGGTGGTGCTGGCGGGGCGCCGGGAGGATTTGCTGCGGGCCGCCGCCCAGGGCATCGGCGCCCGCGCCGCTTATGTGAAACACGACGTGACCCGGCTGGCCGAGGCGCCGGCCCTGGTCGAAAAGGCCGCGCGTTGCTTCGGGCCGCTGACGATTCTCATCAACAACGCCGGCATTCACCTCAAAAAGGCGGCCGTGGACACCTCGGAAGAGGAATTTTTGCAGGTGCTCAACACCCATGTGCTTGGCTCGCACGCGCTCAGCCGCGCGGTGGTGCCCGGCCTGATGCAGCGCGGTTCGGGCTCGATCCTGTTCATCGCCTCGATGGCGTCGCTATTCGGCATTCCGCAAGTGGTCGCCTACAGCGCCGCCAAGAGCGCCTATGTCGGCATGGTTCGGGCCCTGGCCACCGAGCTGGGCCCCCAGGGCGTGCGCGTCAACGCCATCGCCCCCGGCTGGATCGAGACCGACATGTCGCTCCAGGCCATGCGGGGCGATCCCGCGCGCCGCGAAAAAATCCTCGGCCGCACCCCGCTCGGCCGGTTCGGACACCCCGAGGACATCGGCATGGCGGCGGTTTATCTCTGCTCGCCCGCGGCGCGGTTTGTCACCGGCGTCGTTTTGCCGGTGGATGGCGGCGCCAGCGTGGGATTCTGATATTGATTATGAAACTTGGCCTGGGACTTTACCGGCATCAACTGGATGCCGATCATTTTCGGTTTGCCAAACAATGCGGCTGCACGCACGTGGTGGCGCACCTGGTGGATTACTTCCGCTCCTCCCGCAGCAACCGCCCCGGCGACCAGCCGGTGGGCGACGATTCCGGCTGGGGCCTGGCCGGCGACCCGGAGCGGCCCTGGACCTTCGAGGAGTTGCGCGACCTCAAGGCCGAAGTCAACCGGCACGGCCTCGAACTGGAGGCGATCGAGAATTTCGATCCCGCCCATTGGCACGATGTGTTGCTGGACGGCCCCCAAAAGAAAAAACAACTGGAACAGCTCAAGGAGACGATCCGTCACCTCGGCAGGGCGGGCATTCCGATCATGGGGTACAATTTCTCCATCGCCGGGGTCGCCGGGCGCGTCAAGGGCAACTTCGCGCGGGGCGAAGCCGAGGCGGTGGGGACTGACGGCCCGTACGACAAGCCGATGCCGAACGGGATGGTTTGGAACATGGTTTATGACCGCCACGCGCCGCCCGGCACGGCGCCCGCCGCCACTCCCGAGCAGCTTTGGGGCCGGCTCAAGGATTTTCTCGACGCCATCATTCCCGTCGCCGAGGAAGCGGGCGTGACGCTGGCCGCGCACCCGGATGATCCGCCGATGCCGACCGTGCGCGGCCAGCCGCGGCTGGTGTATCAGCCGCATCTTTATCAGCAACTGCTTGATCTCAAGCCCAGCCCCCGCAATGCGCTCGAATTTTGCCTGGGCAGCCTGGCGGAAATGACGGAAGGCGACATCTACGAAGCCACCGACACTTACAGCCGGCAGGGCAAGCTCGCTTATGTCCATTTCCGCAATGTTCGCGGCAAAGTCCCCTATTACCGCGAGACCTTCATAGACGAGGGGGATGTGGACATGCCGCGCATTTTGCAAATTCTCAAGCGGAACAACTACCAAGGGGTGCTGATTCCCGATCACGCGCCGCAGATGACCTGCGCCGCGCCGTGGCACGCCGGCATGGCCTATGCGCTCGGCTACCTGCGCGCCGCGCTGCAGATGCTGGGTTGAGCCGCCGGAGCGGCTGAGCGCGCCGGCGATAGCCAATCGGCAATAGCCGATAGCCAAACAATCGGCTTGTTTCAGACCATGTTTTTCGCCCAAAGTTACCACCAATCACTAATAAATATGCCCAAATACACCAAATTCGAGGAACTGCCTGTCTGGCAGGAAGCATCGCGGCTCTACAACCGAGTTTTGGATTTGCTGGAAATATCCGGGCTGCCGCTTTCCGCCGGCTTTCGCAATCAATTGGACCGGGCGGCGCTTTCGATCTCCAATAATGTTGCCGAGGGATTCGAGCGGTTCACCAACAATGAACTGCTTTCGTTTCTCGCCATCGCGCGCGGGTCGGCCGGCGAAGTGCGGTCCATGGTGGCGGTCGTCAGAAACCGGCCCAAACTAAAAACTCACCTTCCCCATTTGATGGAAATACGCGAATTGGCGGAATCCTGCGCCCGGCAGATCACGGCTTGGACGGGCTCTTTGGAGGACTCTCCGGTCCAAGGCAAGCGGCATTTGGACGGCCCGGAACGCCGGCGGCGCGAGAGCGCCCAAAAAGCGGACCAATACCGGTTGAACTTTCTGCGCAACTTGAAACCCACCCATCCGCTTTACAACTCCACGGAAGCCCGGATTGCGCGTGGTGAGGAGCAGCCATAGCCAATGGCCGATATGCGATAGCCAGGCGGTTCCGGGACTTTTCCTGTGGCTATCGGCTATTGCCGATTGGCTATTTTCGCGCCATCAGCCCGGCATGGCCAACTTCACCCACAGCAACCAAAATGATCGGGAACGCGGACGCGGCCTACTTAATTTGATCTCAGCCTTACTGAGGAGTGCTCGGGATAAACGACACGACCCCCTCACCCTGCCCTCTCCCCCCAAGGGGGGGAGAGGGAGAACGTCGCCCACGGTGACCAATTTTGTATTGCATCCCGGAGACTATACAATATGGCCGCCGGGTTTAGCCAACGGCGATGGCCAGAGGCTTCCAGCGGCGTTTAAGGCCTCGCCGGCGCGTTCGTCGCCGGCGGCGGCGCGGGCCACTTCACATCCAGCAAAGATTCGGCGGCCAGGGTGGCCACCTCGGAGCGCAGCTTCACCACGCTGCCGTCGCCCGCCGGATGATTCCGGTTGGCGAATAACAGCACAAAGGTGCGCGAGCCGGGATCAATCCAGATGCTGGTGCCGGTCCAGCCGGTGTGTCCATAAGAGCCAACCGGGAAGACTTTGCCGCGCGGCCCCGAGTAAGGCGTGTCAATGTCCCAGCCCAGCCCGCGCTTGGCGCCGGCCCCCTCGGGCGATTGCGTGGAGGTCATCAGCTTCACCGTCTCTTCCTTGAGCACGCGCTTGCCGTCCAGCTCGCCGCCGTTCAGCAGCATTCGGCAGAACCGCGCCGTGTCCTGCACGGTCGAGAAAAGCCCCGCGTGGCCGGCCGCGCCGCCCATCAGGCGCGCGGTCGGATCGTGGACGGTGCCGCGCAGCATGCGTCCGCCAGCTCTTTCCGTCGGCGCGATCCGCGGCTGCCATTCCGCCGGCGGCCAATAACGGGTTTCGGTCATCCCCAGCGGCACGAAAAATTCCTCACGGGCAAAATCGGGCAGCTCGCGACCGGACACCCGCCGCACGATTTCGCCGAGCAGGATGAAATTGGCGTCGCTGTAGCGAAAAGAGGCTCCGACGGCGCCCGGTTTTTCCGTCACCGCCTGGGCGATGGCGGTGCTCCAGTTGGTGATGCCGCCGCGCCGCGTCAATCCCGAGGGCAGGCCGGAGTAATGGGTGAGCAGATGGCGCAGGGTGATTTTTTCGCGGCCCAGGCCGGTGAACTCCGGGAGGTATTTGGCGACCGGCTGGTCGAGCTCGAGCCGGCCGCGTTCGAGCAGCAGCATGATGCTGGGGGCGGTGGCCATGACCTTGGTGAGTGAGGCGACATCGAAGATGGTGTTGGTGGTCATGGTTTCCGGCTCGGGCTGGACCGCGCGCCTGCCGTAGGCGCGGGTGTAAACCTGGCCGGCGTGCTCGATCCACACCACCGCGCCCGGCGTGTTGCCGTTGTTGATCGCCCGCGTGATGGCGGCATCCAGCTCCGCGAGCTTGGCTGGGGAAAATACCGAGGGCGAATTGGTGGGAGCGGCAACCGCTGCCGGCGGCGCTGCTGTGGCCAGGGGATCGGCGGCACAGGCGGGCAGGGTGAGCAGGCATAACGCCAAGCATAGCCTGTTTGCCCAATCGCTCACCTGAGTCCACTGGCCGGTTTCCATTCCCCTCACCTTTGGGCCCTCCCCTTGAACCGCCGTGCTCCACGGTTTACAGGCTTCGCGTTTCATATTCGGTTGGTGGTCTTTCATGGTTTGACCGGCAGGGTGATGCGGAACGTGGTGCCCCGCCCGCGGTTGGGTTTGATGCTGATGCGGCCGCGGTGCGCCTCGATGATGCGGCCGACGATGGCCAGTCCCAAGCCGGCGCCGCCGGCGCGCGTCGTGCTGAGGAGCGAGCTGAAAGCCTTGCGCCGTTGTTCCTCCGGCATCCCCTCGCCGCTGTCGCGCAGCTCGATCACCACATGCGACGGCGGACGCGCCGTGTCCACCGGCAGCCGTTTCAGGGCGATCCGCAGCTCGCCGCCTTGGGGCATCGCCTGCACCGCGTTCAGCACCAGATTCAACAGCGCCTGACCCAGTTGGGCGGCGTCCGCCACGATGACCGGCAGCGCCGGGTCCGTTTCGCGCGTCAGTTGGACGCCTTGCTGGATGAGCTTGTGCCGCACCAGCAGCGCCATTTCCTCCACCACCGTGTTCAAATCCACCGGGCCGAACCGCGGCTCGATGGTTCGCGCAAAGTCCAGCGCGCGCTCCACAATCCGGTTCAGCTCCTCCAACTTGGTGGCGATGATCTCCGCGTCGCGGCTCCGCGGATCGCTCTGGGGAAATTGCAGGTTCAACGAGTGGAACAGCATCTTCATCACGGTGAGCGGGTTGCGGATTTCATGGGCCACCTCCGCCGCCAGCAGGCCGAGAGCCGACAGCTTCTCGGTCTGCCGCAGTTGCTCCTCGAGGTCCACGACCCGCTCGTACAAGCGCGCTTTCTCAATCGCGGCGGCGGAAAGGTCCGCCAGCGCCGCCAGGGTCTGAATCTCCTCGTTCGAGAAGGTGTGGGGACGCTCGGTATAGACATTCAGCGCCCCCAAGGCGCGCTCGCCATAAAGCAGCGGCACGCTCAGCAGCGACACCAGGCCCTCGGTCCTGGCCACTTCCACATTTTGATAGCGGCCCGAGGTTTGCACGTCCTCGACTTGCACCGGTTTTTTGCGCCGCGCCACCACCCCCACGAGGCTCTCGGCGACACTCAGGCGCGGCTTGTTCCGGTAGGCCGCGCCCGCGCCGTGGCAGGCGCGCAAATCCAACCATTCCCCGCTTTCATCCAACAGCATCAGCGAGCTCAGGCGCGCGTTCATCAGGCGGCAGGCCTCGCGCGTTACCGCCGTCAGCGCGTCATCCAGATTCAACGGCGAGGTGATGGGCCGGCTCACGCGGGCCAGGGCCTCGAACAACCGCGCCTTCAGGCGCACCTGCTCGTATAGCCAAGTGTTGTGGATCACGCGCGCCGCCTGGCGGGAAAGCTCCACGAGCAATTCCTCGTCGTCGGGGGTGAAAGCGTCCTGGCGTTCCGAGTCCACGTTCAACAGGCCGCGCAGCTCACCGTCCACCAGCAGCGGCACCGACAGCTCGGAGCGGACCTCCTCGCGAACAGGGATGTAGCGCGGGTCTTTGCGCACGTCGCCCACTCGCGCCGCCAAGCCGGTGCGAGCCACCCAGCCGGTGATTCCCTCCCCGACTTTCAAGCGCAACTGCATGGCGGCGGACGGCAAACCGCGCGCCGCTTCGATTTCCAAGAGACCAGTGTTGGGATTGATCAAGGCGATGGACCCGCTGGAGGCGCGGGTCAGGCGCACCGCTTCGCCCAAGATCAAATCCAGGGCTTTTTGCGGTTCAAGCGTTGAATGGATGACGTTAGCGACCTGATAGAGCAGGCTCAGGCGCTCGCAACGTTCCCGTGTTTCGGCCAACTCATCGCTCACGCCGGGCAGTTTAGGCCGTTGTGCCGGCTGTTGGCTATTGCAAACGCATCGGCATTACCACGTAGAGGAACGGGCCGTTAATCTTTAGCAGCCCTGGACTCATGTCGTTGGTAAACTCAAGGAAAATGTCCTGTTGATCGTCCAGCGCGTTCAACGGCTGAATTATAAAGCCAGGATTGAAAGCAATGGCCATCTCTTCTCCCTCATACTTGATGGCGATGTTTTCCGTGCCTTCGCCCACATCCGGGGTGTTGGCGGTAATCGTCAGCGTGTTTTTCCCGAAGCAGAGCTTGACCGAGTTTTGTTTGTCGCTGGTCACGATCTCCGCGCGGCGCAAGGCGTGCAGGAATTCCTCGCGCTCCAATTGGATTCTCTCCTTGGTTTCCGCCGGGATCACCATTCGATAATTTGGATAATTCCCCTCAATGAGTTTGGTTACCACTCGCACCGGCGCCGTTGCCCCTTCGTTGACCATTTGGAAGCCGGCCTGATTTTCCGTGTAAAAGATTTCCACTGTTCCGCTCTCGCCCAACAAGCGCCCCAGCTCGTTCACCGCCTTGTTAGGAATGATAAATTCCGCCTGAGCCTTGCCGCTGCCTTCCAGCTCCTCTTCGGCCAGCGCCAGGCGACGCCCGTCCGTGGCCACCATGGTGAGCTTGTGCTCTTTGAGGCTGAGAAAAATGCCATTCAACACGTAGCGCGCCTCTTCGGTGGACGCCGCAAAGCAGGTTCGCCGCAGCAGCGTCTTCATTTTCTTCTGTTCCACCACCACTTTGCCTTCCTCCTTGAACTGCGGCACCGGCGGGAATTCCTCGCCGGCCAGCCCATGGATTTTATAAAAGGACGGCCCCATGCGCAAACTGCACCGGTTTTTCTCGTCCACCTCGAAATCAAGGTCTCCCATCCCCATCTCCCGAACGATGCCGAAGAGTTTTCTCACCGGCAAAGTCGTCAGTCCGGCTTTATGGACCTCCGCCGGCACCGCGCAAGTAATAGTCACATCCAAATCGGTGGCCGTCAGTTCCAGAACACCTTCGCCGGTTTTCAAAAGCACATTCGAGAGAATAGGCAGGGTCGTGCGCGAGCCAACAATGCTTTGAACTGCTTGCAAGCCCGTTAGCATCTGTTCCTTCGCAATTGTAAATTTCATTGGCGTTGGATATTATTAATTTCCTTCTGCTAAAGCAATCTATTATTATGGGGTGTGGATAAGTCAAACAACTGGCGCTGTCAAGTCTGCGAAAGCGGTTTGCAAAAGAAAACCTTGTGCCAAAGAGGCGGCGGAAAAACCCCGCTTGGTCCATAAGTGCCCATATATCCACATTATTGATGGCTTATTCACTACCGGTTGTGGGGTTATTGAGCTTGTCGGGCGCGTTCGATTAACGAAGGAAAAACCTGAACAACCTTATGAACCTGATCCAAAGTTGTTTCCCGGCCAAGGGAAAACCGCAAAAGGGACTTAGCCTCCTCTGGCGTGTAGCCCAAAGCCAAAAGAACGTGTGAGGGTGTCAAAGAACCCGATGAACAAGCTGAGCCGCTGGATGCGCAAATGCCCTCCAAATCCAATGCCGCTAGCAAAACATCACTTGTAATATCATTAACGATAAAGGATGCGGTGTTTGGCAATATTATTGATGATTTTAGTGCTTTTATTTGCGGAATTTGGCTGATCTTATCGAGCAGTATGCCGGTCATACTTGGGATTCCCTTGGTTTGAAACACTGGTGGATGCGCGAAAAGCTCAAACGCTTTAACCAAACCAATGATGCCGCTGACGTTTTCCGTGCCAGGCCGCTTTTCACCTTCCTGCCCTCCACCCATCATTAAAGGCGTCAAAGGAATGCCGGATCGCACATAAAGCGCCCCTATCCCCTTCGGGCCATGTAATTTATGCGCGCATAGAGAAACCAAATCGGCGTTAAAATCGGTGATGGCGTGACAGTTCAGCTTGCCGAACCATTGAACCGCATCCGTATGGAAAAGAACCCCACGCTCGCGACAAATTCGCCCGATCTCCTGTACTGGGAATACCAATCCCGTTTCACTATTGGCGGCCATTGTGGAGACCAGAATAGTGTTGGAATTGATATTTTTAAGAACGCAACTAGGACTGACCCCAATTTCCCTGTCCGCTGGCAAATAAGTGACTTGAAAACCTTCCTTCTTTTCGAGGTATCGAAAGCATTCCAAGACCGCGTGATGCTCAAGTTGGCTAGTGACAAGGTGGTTTCCTTTGTCGCGCAAGGCCCGCGCAACACCAAGAATAGCCAGGTTATTGCTTTCGGTTCCACCGCTGGTAAAAACCAGTTCTGTTGGCCGGCACTGCAGCATGGCGGCCAGCTTTTCCCGGGCGGCATCCACGCTGGCTCGAGCTGCGACCCCGACATGATGAACACTGGAGGGATTGCCATAGACATCACCAAGGAAAGGTTCCATGGCCGCCCGGACCTCCGCATCCAGCGGGGTTGTCGCGTTATAATCCAGATAAATGGTGTCGCGGTTCAAGCGTGGGCATTATAATCGCCAAACCCGGGACAACCAAACAACAAATGAAATTGGTTCTTCGGGGAAGGAAAACCTCCCTGGCGGCGTCTTGTGCAACCGCAGCGCCCGATAACTTCGAGCACTGGCGAAAATCCTCAAACCCGCATTGCGCAGGTCCGTCAACTTGGGGATGCGCCGGCTCGGGGATAAGCGCCCAGTTTTTTGTCGCTGGCCGGGCCAACGCTTTGGTAATTTTGCGGTCATGCGCCGGATGTTCAAGATCTTGGCTGGGCTGGCTTTGGCCGCTTGGGGAGCGGGTGAAATAATCGCCGCCGAATTGCTCCGGGAACAAGCCGCCGCCGCCTTGCGGCGCGGGGTTGATTTCTTCGTCAAGGAAGTTTCCGTTCAGGGAACTTATCTCTGGCAATACAGCGAGGACCTGGCGAAGCGGGAAGGCGAGGGGAAAGCCACCGCCACCCAGGGCTGGGTGCAGCCGCCGGGAACGCCCTCGGTCGGCGAAGCCCTGTTGACCGCCTGGGAAGCCACCGGCGAACCGCGTTGCCGCGACGCCGTCCGCCAGACCGCTCTGGCGCTGGCGCGCGGCCAGTTGCGCTCGGGCGGCTGGACGTATTTCATTGACTTTGATCCCCAAAGCAAACGGCCGCTGGCCTACCGCCTCGGCGGGGTCGCCGATAAAAAAGCCCGCAACTGGACCACTCTGGATGACGACACCACGCAAAGCGCGGCGCGTTTCCTGATGCGCGCCGACCAGGCCTTTGAGTTTCGTGAGCCGGCCATCCACGAGGCGGTTAAAGTGGCGCTGGAGAGCCTGCTCAAGGCGCAGTTTCCCAACGGCGCGTGGCCCCAGGGCTTCGAGGAATTTCCCGATCCCGCGCGGTACCCGGTCAAAAAAGCCGCCTACCCGGAGGCGTGGTCGCGCGCGCCCGACGTGAAGGAATACTGGCGGTTCTACACGTTCAACGACAATCTGGTGGCGGACCTGATCGAAACGCTGTTCGCGGCCGCGAAAATTTACCAGCCGCCCGCCACCAACCACCGGCTGCAGGCGCTGGGCGCGGCGTGCCGCGCGGCGGCGGAAAAAGCGGGCGACTTCATCCTGCTGGCGCAGATGCCCGAGCCGCAACCCGCCTGGGCGCAGCAATACAATTTCGAGATGCACCCGGCGTGGGCGCGGAAATTCGAGCCGCCCTCGGTCACCGGCGGCGAGTCGCAGGGCTTGCTGCGGGTGTTGCTGGGACTTTACCGGCGAACGGGCCAGGCGAAATATCTCGAACCGATTCCGCGCGCCTTGGATTACCTGCGCCGCTCGCGCCTGCCGAACGGCCGCCTGGCCCGCTTCTACGAGCTGCGCACTAATCGCCCGCTCTATTTCACCAAGGACTACCAGTTGACTTACGACGCGGGCGACGTGCCGACCCATTACGCGTTTGTGGTGGACGACCGCACCGACAGCCTGGCCCGGGAATTCGAGGAGCTGCGGCGACTGGACCCCGCCACCCTGGCCGCGCCGCGCGCGCCCGCGCGCCCGCGCGCCAGCCCCGCCCTCGAAGCCCAAGTGCGCCAAATCATCGCCGCCCAGGACGCGCGCGGACGGTGGGTCGAGGAGGGCCGCTTGAAATACCACGGCGGCAACGATCCCACCACCCGCATCATCCGCAGCCAGACCTTCAGCCGGAACATCGAAACCCTCAGCCAATACCTTCGCGCCACCCAATAGATTCCATGCCTGGAACGCTGTGCGGCGTTGCGCGCTGGCGCGCGCGCGAGCCGGCGCTTGGCGCGCGAGCCGGCGCCGGTTCAGGGTTTTTCGGCCGGCCTGAGGGAAACCGGCTGCTGATTCGCGGCGAGATAGCCGGTGTTTCCCCACGGGTAAGCCGGCAGGCCGAGGTCCAGCACGCGCGCGATGTCGTTGAGCGGAACCCCCAAGCCGAACAATTTCACCGCCGCGTCCACCCGCTCGCGCCGGGCGGCTTGCAGCTCCGGCAATTCCTCGAGATCGAACCAGCCCAACGCCGGCTCGCCGGCGGCGAAAGCCCGGACCACCGGCTGGAGCCCCGCCTCCAAACGGCGGCACAGCGGGGCGATGACATTCTGAACCCAATGCAGCATCTGGCTTGCCGCCACCGCCCGATTCGCGTCCTCCGTGAAGCCCAGCACCGTCTCGGGCACGCGAAAGATCGCCAGGATTTCCTGGCGGGTGAACTTCCGGTTTTCCAGGAATTGCAGGTCGGCGGCGTTGAGCGCCGGTTTTTCCACCTCCGCGCCCCCGCCCAAAAACAGCGGGCGATCGGCGGACCCGGCCCGCGCTTTGCGCTCGCGCAGCGCCGCGTTCACCTGCTCGATCTGCTCGGCGCTCAGATGCTCCTTGGTGGTGACGATCAGCCCGGTGTCGGCGTTGTTGAGGATCAGCCCTTTCATGAACTGGCTGGAGGCATAGTCGGCTTGGGCCGCCAGCAGCGCCACCCCCAGCGGCGACATCCCGCGCCAGAAATGAAACGGGTTGGGCAGGCGCACATGGATCACCTCCTCCGGCAGCAGCGCCTGCGCCGCCAACGGCGCGCGGCTGCCCGCCCCGGCGTGGCGCCAGCCGATCAGCGCGTGGTTCTCGACCATCTCGGTGAAGTGATCGGGATTCAACACCAGCAGCGAGCGAATCGGCGCGCCCGGCCGCGGCGCCAGCACGCCCCCCGCCTCGTCCAGCGCCACCACAAAAGCCTCGCCCCGCAGGTCCAGCCATGTGGCCAGCAATTCCCAGAACGCGAACCGGTCCAGCCGGGGATGCGGCTGTTGGAACAGGGCGAACAGCGGGCCATCGGCGAGCTCGCGCTCGCCGCCGCGCCGGGACGCGGTCAGCAGCTTGAACGGCGTCTGGGCCAGCTTGCCGGCCTTGGCGCTGATGGCCGCATAAACCCAGCTCGATTGCTGGTAGGCGTTGGCCAGCAGCGGCGTGGCCTCGCCGTCGCCCGGCTCGCCGCGCAGCCAGGCGGCGGTGGCGGTGGATTTGCTGACGGGCCGCGGCGACAGCCAATGGCGAAAGGACTCGATTATTTTCATCGTGCAACAGGCGGACGACGGACGCTCGCCGCGTCCTGTCCGCGCCGCGCAGTGTCCGGCGCGGCCCGATAACGCGCGCCGCCCCCGGGGCGGGTGTTTGAGAAGCAAACCGCGCGTTGGAAACCTGCGGCACGCCTTGTACCGCAGACTTCCAGTCTGCCGTGTCGCGGATTTCCAATCCGCAAGGTTTGGGTGTTTTCCAATGGTTTCGGGTTTGTCCAGGGCCTTGCCGACTGGAAGTCGGCGACACAGCAGGTTGGAAACCTGCGGCACGAGCGCCCTGTCCGCGACCATTGGTATCCGTGCATGTATGGAGTCCAAGCCGCAGTCTGCTCAGCAAGGGGCTTTGGCCCGCTCGCGCGCCATCGCGTGCGCAGAATAAAACTCGCCCGCTCTATTCCGCCTCAACCCGAATCAGTTTTTTTCCCCACTCCCTGGCCAGCCGGGCCAGCCGTTCCGTCTCGCCCCCCGGCGCCACATGGACGAACCAGGCTTCATCGGCCAGCGCCAGTACGAACTCATTCCGTTCCGTCGCCAGCGCGGCGGTCACCCGCCGCTGCCCCGCTCCAAAGGGTGACAGCACCAGCATCCGCCTCTCTTCGAGTGCTTTCCTCCACTCTCCCGGCACCCGCATCCGGTCCAACCCCCGCGCCGGGCAGATGACCACCGGTTGCAAACCCCGCAGCAGCACCGTCAGGCATTCCCGTTCGACTGGGGAATGAAAACCGCCCATGACCGTCCTTCCCATGTCCCGCAACTCTCGGGCCCGGTCCATGGCCCCGAGCAAGACCTGGCCGGGACAGGCGGTGGAGCAGAAAAGCGCCAGCAGCGGCTTGCTCAGAATGGAAATATCCCCCCAGGCTTGGACCCGCGTGAAACGGCCAAGCCATTCAGCCGGTTTTCCCGCTACCCGGCGGCGCTCCATCAGTTGCCCGATGGTCAGTTGCGCTTGTGCCGGTTGAAAAGCGGAAGTCCCCAAAATCTCGTCACGCGGCAGCGGCGGCCGGCCGGTAGTCCGGTAGCTTGCCCGCTTCCTTCTCGCACTTCGCGTATATCGCCTCCAGGTGCGGTTTCAACGCCAGCAGCCGTTTCTTCAATTCCTCGCCCGCCAGCCCGCATTCCTTCAGAAATAGGATGGTGCTGATCCCCTCCAATTCCTGGGCCGTCAGCCCGTTCAAATGCTTGGCGGTCGCCGCCCAAGCCGGTTCCTCTTCCAGGCCGATCTCCTTCATCAGCTTGCCGAGGTCGTCCGTTGTCTCCACCGAATACGACAGGTTGGTTCCCGCGGCGCATGGCGACTCGTTGACGAGTTTCTCGCTTTCCAACCGTTCCACTTCACTCCGCAATTGCGCGGAATACATCCCGTAATACGAATACTCGAACCGCTCCGGGAACGGCACCCCGCACTCCTGCAAAATGTGCACGAGCTTCTGCAACTTCTTGCGGCCCTCAACCCGCTTGAGCAGGTGGAGCAACTGGAGCAATGGCACAATCGGATGCATCGCCGTTATTACACAGGTTTCAGTTTTAACTGTTCAAGCACTTTTTCGACCTTTTCGGCCAGACGCTGGTGGTAATATAGCCGATACACCGCGTGCCGCGAATCTTCCCCCAGCTTGCCCAAAATTTTCGACTGCCCCTCCACCGGGCGCGAAGCCCCTCCAAGCGACCCATCCGCCAGCAAGATGGCCTCCGTGGAGGCCATTTCTTCGGCCTCCTCTCCTTCGCGCACGGGCTTGCGGAACACGGAGCCAAAATCCTTGTACGAATTGAAATCTAACCCGTCCAAAACCCAATCCAGGTTTTCCTGCCCCAGCCCGCCAAGAGCCTTGGTCAGCTTTACCACCTGCGCCGTCGTCGCCGCGCTCACGTCAGCACATCGGTACAGCTTCCGCCGGCCCAAGTAGGTCTTGGAAAGCTCGGCCAGCCGTGCATGCTCCGGCTTGGTTGCAAGCGACCATCCCTGCATGGCCGCCACTAGGGTAGCCTCATCGCACAGCAGGAAATCCGCATGATCCAACTTGCCCTCACCGGCAAAGAATCGGCTCGCAATCCCGGGCGTTCCCTTTGGCAGCTTGTTTTGCTTCGCCAACTCCGCCGCATGTTTGAACAGGCACAGCAGATGGGCTTCCCACCCACGCGTCGTCTTGTGGAAATAGACCTGCAGGCTCATGTGCATCCGGGCGATGATAAGCTGCTCCGCCGAGTGCAACCCCCGCTTTTCCTCCAGGCACAGCCGCCACTCCGTTTCCTTGGCCTGACCGGTGGTGCCTGGCTCGGCGCCGATGCACAGGCTGTTCAACAGCCATTCGGCGTCGAACGCCCCGTATTTCACCCCCGTCGCCACCGCGTCCCGCAGAATGTAGTCCATCCGGTCCGCGTCCAACTGGCTGCTCACGATGTCCACCAGCAGCCGGTGTTCCGATGCCCTCTTGATGATGTCCCGCACCTTCACCGGGTCCAGGTTGTGGGCCTTCAGAATGGCGGGGATGGATGATGCCCCGTCCGTGATCAGTTCCACCGTCTTCTTTTCATGCTTGGCCGTGGCCGGGAACGCCCGCTCCATCATGTGCGAGAACGGCGCGTGCCCAATGTCGTGCAGTAGCGCCGCCGCTTTCACCGTCGGCCCTTGCGCCGCCAGCAGGTCCGTCGCCGTCGAGTCGTTCCGGTAGCGGTGCCGCAGCATGTCCAGCATCCGCTGCGCAAAGCAAAAGACCCCCAGGCTGTGCGCAAACCGTGAGTGCTCTGCCCCCGGATACGTCATGCTGCTCACCCCCAATTGCCGCACCCTCCGCAATCGCTGGAATTCCGGCGTGTCAATCAGCTCCAGGAGGAACGCATCCTCCGGCTCAATCCGAATCAGCCCGTGAACCGGATCACGAAACACCTTCCCATGCGCTCCGATCTTTGGCCTGGTCTCGCTCATTCGTCCTCTTGGTCAGACTCCGCACCCAGCCTGAACTTGATGTCATAATTGAGGATGAAGTCTGTCTCTTCATCCGTAAGGCCATAGTGGCGTGCCAATCGACGGTCAATCTCGTCAAGGATCGGCTTCGATTCTGACACATTGAACTCGGCATACGAGATTTCGTCTCCGTCCTTCGTCTCGATCGTTTTTCGGACTGCATGCCGCTCCAAGTCCTTCAACAGCTTTTCACTCAGCTTGCCGAGGCCTTCATCTTCAGGCACCGAGCGTGCCAACGGGAAGCTGGTGGCCAGAGTATCGCTCAGGTGGAAGCAGTCTCCATAGGCAATGAAATACGAGTAGAAGAGGCTGCTGTTCAATACCGAGCAGATCACATGGGCCGTTTGCTCATTTGGGCAGTAGAGGTAGCGGCCATGAGCCGGTGCTCCCACACGGCCATTCTTCGCGTAATACGGAAGCCCAACCGTAGCCTTAACCCAATACTGTGTCGCCTCCTGGTAGAAGATGAAGCTTCTGGTTTGGTAAGTTGCAAGAAGCAAACCGATCGCTCGATTCTCAGCCCCGAAGAGCTTCTTGAAGACAGAAAGTTGCGTCGCGCAAGCAATTTTTGGGAATTGCCCCTGGAAGAGATTTTGCTCCGATACGCGCGTGAACTGCAAGTTCGCGAACAGAGCATCCCGAATCTCCGAAGCCCACCGGTTGTAGCGCGTAATCGAGAAGTCGGTCCCATTTTTTTGCGACCGCTTCCGCCCGAGAAAAACACTCGCCCTGCAATGTTCAAGCCCATCAAAGAGCTTGCCGGGCCGGTCGTCACAGGGGACAACCGATAGGAAGCCACAGTGCCGCACCAAGTGGTCGCGCAGGGTGACCATGCGAGACGAACTGACCAGCGGGAGCTGGACAATAAAGCTGAAGTACCCGCTGGGGCCAAGTAACTGCAGCGATCTCTCGGAACACAGGGCGTAAAGGTTCCCGCTTCGCTCGACCGCGTATTGCCGGACCGTATAGTCTTTCTTGACCGCTGAATATTCCTTCCAAGGTGGATTTCCGATAATGACATCGAAGCCACCACCGCTCAGGATACCGTAGAATTCGATAAACCAGTGGAAGGGCTGATGGCTCTTAAGCCATGCGCCAAACGCTTCAGGCTTCCTCGACAGCCCCATCTGATAGTCTTCCGCAAGGAACCGGTTGAGTTGCACCTCCAGCGCCACCAGCCGCCGTTGGAGTTCCCGCTTCGCTTCGGCCATCTCCCTGGCGCTGGTCCCCGGCAGCGTTTGCAATTGCCGGAACCGTTTGAACGCCCGGTCCGTAATGTCGGCATCCTCCAGGATGCCCGGCACCGCTTTCTTCCGCAACAGGTCGCTCTCGGCCGATTTTTCCACTTCCGCCCGCGTGGCGTAGCCAACCAACGTGTTCCCCGCCCGAATGTTGAAATCAATGTCCGGCAGCGGCTCGATGCCCAGGTTGTCCTTGCTTGGGTCCGCGTCCACTTGCGCCGCCAGCTTCAGGAACAGCCGCAGCTTGCAGATTTCCACCGCCTCTTCCATCAGGTCCACGCCGAACAGATTGTTGATGACAATGGACTTCAGGATGAAATACCGCTGGTTGGGATGCCGCGGGTCATCCACCTCATCCAGGATGCGTTGGAAGTGACTGCACTTCTTACTTCTTCCTTCTTCCTTCTGACTTTCTATCATCTCCCGCATCTTGCTCAGGCACGCCTCATAGAGCGGCTCCAGGATGTTCAGGGCGGCAAACAGGAAGGCGCCCGAACCGCACGTCGGGTCCAGGATGCTCATTCCCGGTTGGATCTCCTGGTTGGATTGCTTTTCCGGGTCCGGCACCCGCCCGGCCATCGTGTAGTAAATGGCCGTCAGCAGTTCCGGGTCGCTGCAATCATGGATCACGTCCACCATGAACTGGACCAGGTTCAGATTCAGCGTCACCAGCGAGTTGATGTCCTTCACCTCGCCCCCGGCCAGCTTGGCGCGCGTCTCCGCGTAGCGTTGCCGCCGCGCCACCACCTCCCGCCAGATTTCCGTCGGCAGGGCGTATTCGGGGGGCGCTGGCTTGTTCCAGCACTTGCGGCGCTCGATCAAATTGGGTTTGGCGGTGTCGAGGCCCTCGGCGATTTCGGGCGGCAGGGGCAGTTCCACGCCCTTCTTCACTGCGTCATAAATGTAGCGGTCCGGGTCCAGTTGCAGCAGCTTCCACACATACCCGTCCCCGGTAAACGCCGCCGGGCACTTCTTCGCCACCGCGTCCAGGATGAACGGAATGATCGTGCTCTTGCTGATGTATTCCGTGATGTCCTCTTTCGTGTAATACGCCCCCATTTGCTTCTGGTTCACGTATTTCTCGAAGATGTAGCCCAGCACATCCGGGTTGATCTCCCGGTCGTTCTTCATCGGGCGCTCATCGAGGTGCCAGGTGTATTCGTCAAAGAACGCCAGCAGCCGCTTGAATGCGCCGTTGTCTATGCGGATGCGATCCAGCTTCCCGTCGGCCTCCAGATGCGGGTGTTCCAGGAACAGCCCGCCGTTCAGATACGGCACCGTGCCCAGGAGCTTGTTGGTCGCCGCGTCCCGGTCCGCCGGCCGCAGTGCAAATCCCTTGAAAAACAGCGGGCAGAGGAAATCCCGGTAGTAGTTCAACCCCTCGTCTTCGCAGTGCTCGAACTTGGTTTGCAGGTATTCGGTGTCGCCGCTCAGGAACCGCTTCTGCTGGAGAAAATAGATGAACATCAGCCGGTTCAGGATCACCGACGCGTACCACTGCCGGTTGTCCAGCGTCTCGATACCCTGAATGAACGTGATGAACTTGTCCTTGTACTTGCGGAAGTCTTCGTAGAACCGCTTGGTGACCTTTTCCGCGTAGAAGTTGGCGTTCAGCCGGTCGAGCACCTGCCCGATGCTGGCCTTGCCCTCCTCATCCAGGTCATCGTAATCGAAAAACAGCCCGCTCAGTTTCTGCAGCAGCAGTTCCCCGCTTTGAATCCGGTCAAAACGAACGTCAATCGGCCTGGCCTTGCCCTCGCGCTTCCCCACCCAAAGCCATAAAGAAACATTCCGCGCCCGGTTGACAAAAACCAGAAAATGTTCGGCAAAGACCTTGGCCAACTGCCGGTGCAGGGCCAGTTGCGTGGCGCGTGTTGGAATGCTCCCGTCGGTCATGTTGCTCACTTCAAACGCCACCAGTCCCCCTTGCTCCGCAATCGGCGTCAGCCGGAACCGCGCGCCGTCCACCTGGAATTCTGGGGCCACGACGCGTGGCGGATTCGCCCACCCCAGTTCCCGGAACACGGCGGAGAAATTGAATTCCTGTAATGATTGGCGAAGGCGTCGGAATTCGATCATAAGATTGGGTTAGTCGTTGAGGCCAGAAGTGGCGTTGGTGAGATTGAGATCTGTGGCGGGCGCGTGAGCGTCTTGGAGTGCGGTAGTCCTCTACCGCTTTGGCAATCGCTGGGACTTATTACGCGCGCGGTGTGGCCAGGAAGAAAAGCTCCCGCACACCTCCCAAAGCGCCAGGGGACCGGCGCACTCCACGGCGCTGGCGCGTAAGCACAGGCCCCACCCGAAATCCGAATGGTCTTGGCGATGGGCGGTTTCATGACGGAATCGGCTTGGATCCGGCGGCGGACTGAATGCCCAGCGAGCAAAGTATCTGCGGCTCGGGTGTCTCCTTCACTTCCGCCACCTGGCACAGTCGGTCTTCCTCTTGCAGCCGGAAGACGTGATCCGCCAGCAGTTCATCCGAAATCCCCAGCCGCATCTGCCGCCGCAGCGAGTCGCTGGCCGACTCCTTCAGCGGCGACCGTAGCAGCGTGTCCAGCAGCGGATTCAGCTTCTGCAGCACTTGCGGCGAGAACAGCGTCGGGCTGGCCTTGAGCTTTTCCCGGTAGGTCTTCAGCCGCTCATAGAGTTTCCGGCGCGTGCTGCGGAAACTGCCCAACTGTCCGCTCAGGCTTACCTGTTCCTCATGCGCCACTTTCACCGATTCCGCCAGCAGATCGTAGTGGTTTGCCGCCAGTGGCAGCGCCGCTGTGTCCGCCCCGCACGCCGCCGACCGGAAAATGGCGCTCAGAGATTGCGAGATGACCTTCCCGTAAGCGTCCACGCGCACCAGCGCGTCTGTGCCGTCCGGGAACCGCAGATACGTGATCAGCCCCGGCGGCTCCGCTTCCGTCTTGGGCGTGGCGCTCCGCGCCTCTCTGGATGCCGGCACCACCGCCGGCAAACCCCGCGCCGCTTTCTGGTCGCCCTCACTCGCGCTATTCCACACCTGTTGCGCGAAGCTCACCAGGTCAACCTCTTCATCCGCGTCATCGTCCAGCACCCGTTTCTCGGTGTACAGGTCATGCAGCTTCTTGCTCGCCTCTTCGCCGATGAACGTCTCATCGGTCCCCACCACTTCCTGGTTTTGCAGCAGTCGAGCGAACAGCCGCGACCGGAGCCGGATGATTCGTTCCACTCCTTCCGCCGGCAGAAACGAGTAGGCCAGGATGGTGTCATGCTTCTGCCCGATGCGGTCCACACGGCCCGCCCGTTGAATCAGCCGGATGATGGCCCACGGCAGGTCGAAATTCACCACGATATGCGCGTCCTGGAGGTTTTGCCCTTCCGAGAGCACATCGGTCGCCACCAGCACCCGGAATTCCGTCTCCCCCTCGCGCAGCCCCCCGTTGGACTGCGGGCTGAATCGCCTCGCCACGCCCACCGGGTCCGCCGAATCGCTGGTGACCACCGCCAGGCCCTTGACCCCCGCCCGGTCCAGTTCTTTGCCCAGGTAACAGGCCGTGTCCGCATACTGCGTGAAGATCAGCGCCTTGTCCTTGGGGTGCGTCTCCGCCAGGAACTCCCGCAACGCCTGCAACTTCGAATCATGTTTGGGCTCCCACCGGCTCGCCCGTTTCAGAATGGCCAGCAGCGCATTGGCATCGCGCAAAAGGTCCGCCTTGAAATCCGCCCGGAAGAATTTCGGATTCAGCCAGCCGAAGCGGTTCTCCATCTCACCCCGATACAGCGAATAGGTCTGTTCGGCGCGTTGCTGATAAACCGTCAGGTCCGTGGCGAAGTCGTATCCGTGCGCCCCGCTCCCCTTGTCGCCGTCTTCGCCGTTGCCATCGGCGAACTCCTCTTCCGTGTCCGAGACCAGGCTGTCCAAGGCGGCCGCGTCTTGCGTGCCGATGGGCAGCGGCAGCCCGTTTTCCAGAGCGTGAACGTGAATCAGGTTGCGCAGAACGTGCCGCTCCAGCGAGAGCAGGAAACTGTAACCGTCCGATTCCAGCCGCTTGAAGAGGTTGGTCCGGCAGAATCCCAGCAGCCGTTTCCCGGCGCGGTTCAGGTTGTCCAGGATCTTCTTTTCCTCGGGCGTGGCTTTCTTCTCCGCCGACGGCACTACGTAGTTGGCCAGGCCGTACCGCGGCAGCGCCAGGTTTTCGATCACCTGCACCACCTCATCCCGGTAGAGCTTCGCGTAGGGGTCGTTTGGGTCGTTGTCCTTCAGTTCAAAGGTCAGCGTTTTCGGCTGGCGCACCGGGAAGTAGTATGGCTCCCCGTTCAGCAGGAAGAAATAACGCTGCTTCTTCTCATCGAACTTTGCGTAGTTCTGCATGATGAACTGCCGCGTGCGGCGCACCATGTAATGCCGCATCAGGTCCCGCCAGTCTTCCGAGTACGGACTGAGTTCAAACGCGCGCAGCGACCGCGGCGAGGCTTGGTGCAGTGCCAGAAATTCCGCCTCGCTCAGCCCTTGCTTCTGCCAGTCCAGGAAGAATTGCTCCGGTCTCGCCCGCAAATCCGCGTCTTCATCCACGAACAGCCGCAACTGGTTGCTCAGGTCCGTGAACTGCTTGTTGTACGGTGTCGCCGTCAGCAGGATGACCCGCGAGTTGCACTTCTCGATGTACTCCTGGATGGCGCGATACCGTCGCCCCTCGCGGTTCCGCAGGTTGTGGCTTTCATCCACCAGCACCAGGCGGTAGGGCGGCAGCTTGGGCAGTTCCTTGATCACCGCTCCCAGGGACATCACCTCTGCCGCCAGGCCGTAGGTCCCTTTGTACCAGTTCCACATCTCTTCCAGCTTGGGCGGGCAGATGATCAGCACGCTGCTGCCGTCATCCTCCTGGAATATCCGGGCTATGGCCGACGCCATCAGCGTCTTGCCCAAGCCGACTACGTCGCCCACCAGCACCCCGCCGTTCTTATAGAGGAGGCGCGAGGCCAGTTGCACCGCCGCCACCTGGAAATCGAGTAGCACCCCTTGAAAGACCTTGGGCAGCTTGAAATCCCGCTCGCCAATCCGGGCGTCTTCCGAAAGGTGGTAGGCCATCTTCAGATACACCAGGTAGGGCTTCACCAGCGCCTCGCTCGCCCAGCTTGTCTCGATCAGCTCCGCCAGTTCTTCCGAAAGGTCGAACCCATCCGGGTCCTGCCACCGCTCATCAAACCACTTTTGCAGCTTCTTGGCCGCGTCCTGTTCCACCACGTCCACGTTCAATTCCCCTTGGTGCGACAATCCCGAGAGCGTCAGGTTGCTGCTTCCCAGGTAGCCCACCAGCGGCGTGATTGGGTCCGACCGATGCACCAGGTAGAGCTTGGCGTGCAGCGGGTGTTTCAGGAAGAGCTTGATCCGCGCCTTGTGCGCTCGCAGTTGCTTGGCCAGCTCCCGCAGCGTCTTTTCGGCGGCGGCCGTCGGCAGCCCGAATTCGATCTGGTCCTTGAAGCTCTGGACAATCCGGCGCCGCAGCCGCTTCAGGTCCCCTTTGGCCAGTTCCTGTTCCTGTCGGCTGGCCTTTTGGGTCTCCCGCATGACCTCTTCCGGCGGGCGGTGCATCCCGATCAGCACGCGGCAGCACCCCTCATCCGTGCCGGGGTAGGGCTCCACCAGGTCAGCCAGGCTTGACCAGCCGCGCAGGTTGAAATACCCAACGCAGAAGTCCGCGCGTTTGGAAACTTGCAGCGTCTCCCGTAACGCGCCTAAAAGGTTCGCCTCAATGTTATCGAAGATGCGCGGCATAAGGCGGCGCGCATACTACCCGCCGCAATGCCAACCTTGAAGCAAATTCGCGGGCCTTCCGCAAGGAACCGAGGGCCGACGATTCCGATTGACCCTGGGGGCCAAAATCGGTCCACTGGACGGACACACCGGTGGTGAACAGGAATAAAAGGCCGGGACTATGGAGGCGCGGCGCGATGCTGCTGGCGCTGGCCGTCGCTTTGGCCGGCTGGGCGCCCGGCCTGGCCGCCGCTTCGCTCAAGGAACAAAACCGCGCGCTGGCCGACTCCCTGTTCACCAACCACACCTTGCTGCAAATCGCCCTCGAGGTTTCGGAGGAGGGCCTCGAGTCGCTGCGCAAAGCGCCTCGCGAGTATGTGCGGGCCGCGCTGCGGTGCGGCGGCCTCGAACTCACCAACATCGCCGTGCATCTGAAGGGCGGCTCGGGCAGTTTCCGCAAGGTGGACGACCGTCCCGGCCTGACGCTCGACTTCAACCGGCACGATCCGGACTGCCGGTTTTACGGGCTGAAAAAGCTGCACCTTAACAACTGCGCCCAGGACCCCACGCGCCTGAGCGAATTCATCGGCAGCGAGCTGTTTCGCGAGGCGGGCGTGCCAGCGGCGCGCGCCGCCCACGCGTTGGTCGAGCTGAACGGGCGCCAGCTCGGGCTCTATGTCGTCATGGAGGCCATGGACAGTTATTTTCTATCGCGCTACTTCAAAAACAACGACGGCAACCTCTACGGGCAGACCCGCGGCTGCGACATCACCAACGCCATCGAGCGGATGGAAGGGGACGCGCCGCTGACTTACGAGGACCTCAAGGCGCTCTCCGCCGCCGTGTTCGAGGAGGACCCGCGGCGGCGGCTCGAACTGCTGGAGAAGAACCTGGATGTCGAGCGGTTTCTCTCGTTTATGGCCATGGAGGTCATCCTGGTCCACCATGACGGCTACACCTACAACCGGCACAACTACCGCATCTACCAGGACCTTGACACCGGCCGGATGGTGTTTTTTCCGCACGACCTGGACCAGTTGATGCGGCGTGTCAGCCCCAGTTTGCTGCCCGAGGGCCGGGGCTTGGTGGGCCAGGCCATCATGAGGACCCCCGAGCTGCGCGCCCGTTACCAGGAGCGCGTCGTGTTTTTGGCGACCAATCTTTTTCAACCGGCGCGCCTCGTTCGCCGGGTGGACGACGCCGTCGCGGCGCTGTATCCCGGCCTGGCCCGGTATGACGCCGAAATCGCCGCCGCGTTCACCAACACCGCCGCCGAATTCAAGACCCGCATCCTGAACCGCGGCCAGACCTTGCAGCGGCAACTGGACATCCTGTCGGGCCGGCTCGCCCCGCTGGCTTTTGTCAAAGACACCGCCCGGCTGACCGGCTGGCGGCCGGACGGATTCCCGACGCACGCGCGAATGGACCGCGGCCGGACCGAGGACCGCCAAATGGCCTTGCACATTCGGCTGGAGGGCGCCAACCCGCCGCTGGTGGGGGCGTGGCGGACGCTGGCGCTGCTTGAGCCGGGTTGGTATCGGTTCGAGGGATTGGTCCGCTGCGCCGGGGTGGATTCCGCCCGCCGGCGGCGCGGGGAAGGGGCCGGCCTGCTGGTTCCCCTGTCCCGGCGCTTCGAGCCGTTCCGGCTGACGGGCGATTTGACCTGGCAAACCGTCGGCGTGAATTTCGAGGTGACCGCTAAAGCCGACGTGGAATTGGTGTGCGAATTGCGGGCCGACAAAGGAGAGGCCTGGTTTGCGGAGGATTCCTTGAAATTGATCCGGCTGGCCCAGGGCCCGACTGTTTCCGGCGCGCCGACGGACCTGGCCGCCAAAGCCATGGAAACCGTGAAAGCGGCGGCGCCCGAGGCGGCCAAGGATGTCACGCGCCCGATTTTTCATTTCCGGCCGCCGGCGGGGCGCATGGGCGAAATTTGCGGTGCCTTTTACCACCAGGGCCGGTATCATCTGTTTTTCCAATTTAATCCGTGGTCCAGCACGGAGGAGAAAGGCTCCGGGTGGGGTCATGCCCGCAGCCGGGACCTGGTCCGCTGGGAATTCCTGCCGCCCGCTTTGCTGCCGGACGCCCAGAACGGCAGCATCCTCGACGGACCGGGCAGCGCGGCCTGGGATGGCTATGGCAAGCCGCTCCTGTTTTACGCGCACACGCCGGCGGACTTTCCCAAAACCAAGCGCCAGCAATGGGCCGCGCTGCCCGAGGACGAAACCCTGTTGCGCTGGCGGCGCATCAATCTTGGGCTGGCGCCCGGCAAAAGCGGGCTTTCCTCGGGGCTCGCCGCCGATTGGGGCGATATGTTCGTTTTTGCCGCCGGCGGGCGGACGCTGGCCGCTTTCGCCGGCGCCAAAGGGCTGCTGTGCGAGGCGCAAAACGCCGGGTTAACCCAGTGGAAACCCGTTGGCAAACTGGCGGAGGTGGAAGGCCGCCACCCGGTTCTTTTTGCGCTCGAAAACCGCCATGTGCTCATGCAAACCCTGCCGCCGGTCAGTTTCCAGGTGGGCGATTTCGACACCAACAAGCTGGCCTTCCGGAGCGCGGACAAGCAGCCGCAATACCTGGAACAACTGCCCCCGCCGAAGAAGGGATTCGCCAACGACACCGGGCTGGGCGGCGCTTATGTGTTTAAGGATGCCAAGGGCCGCCCCATTCTGATGGGCTGGATCAACGGACTCAAGCCCCAAGGCCCCTGGCAGGGGGTGTTGTCGCTGCCCCGCCTGCTGCGGCTTCAGGATGGGCAACTGCGGCAGGAGCCCGTGCCCGAGCTGACGCTGTTGCGGGGACGCCGGGTGTTTCTCAAGCCGGGGATGCTGAACAGCACGAACCGGGTGCTGGAGGGCCTGCGCGGCGACGCGCTGGAAGCCGTGCTCGAAATCAAACCGGGCAGCGCCGCCGCCTTTGGGGTGCGGCTGCGCGGCGCCGCCGCCAGTCCCGCTGATCCAGTCCTCCGCTACGCCTCCGGCCGGCTGGCGGTCAATGGCCGCGAGTGGCCGTTTGCGCTGGCGGCGGGGGAGGTTTTCAAATTGCGCCTGTTCTTCGACCGGTCGCTGCTCGAGGCCTTTGTTGGCGAGGGCAAGCTGGCGATCGCGCAAGTTGTTTATCCCGCCGCCGCGGACCTGCGCCTCGAGGTGTTCAGCGAGGGCGGGGACATTCAGGTGCAACGCCTGGACGGTTACGCCCTCCGGCCCGCTTGGTAAAGGCCGGACTGGCAAAAAGGGGTTCTTCGATGTTTTCGGTGGAATTACCGGAAGCGAATTACGGTGTATAACGTCAGGCCTGGGGTTTTCGATAGCGCGGTTTCCCCTCACCCCGTCCCTCTCCCTTGGGGAGAGGGAGACCCGTTCGCCAGTGCTCGAAGTCATCGGGAGCCGCGGTTTCACAATGCGCCGCCAGCGATGTTTCCCTCTCCCTGGGGGAGAGGGACCAAGGGTGAGGGGAAAAGGCGGCAACGAATACGAAGGGTTTCCGTTGTCAAACAGCGGGCTGACCGATGCTCTTTGCCCCGCCTTTACCCACTGGAAACGTCGAGGAACCAAAAAAGGGAACCGGCGCGCCAAGCGAAGCCTCGCCGCACCCCGCAAAAACTGTTTCTGCGAAGTCGAAGGCTAAATCTCCGAAAGCAACACACCTTGACGGCTTTCCTCGACGTGCGGAGCCCCGTTCACTTTTAATTCCTCAAGGGAGAGCACAGCCCCAAACTTTTGGAATACCCGGGTGAAGCGCTCATGGTCGCGTCCCCAATATATCATCGCGCACGCCATCGGCGCGCCCTTGCCGCCATTTTCCCCATTCACCAGGAATTTTAGGCGGGTATCGGCCAGGAAACAAATCGAGCGGGCTTTTCCGAACACGTATTTTTTCCAGTGGCCCTTGTTGGTTGCGACCGGCACGAGAGCCAGAATCTCGGAGCCGAAATTCTTGTGGGCGTAGGCGCAGCGGTAAAGCCAGTTTTTGATTCCGGTGCCGCTTTTTCTGTCCAACCCATACGGCGGGTTTACGTAAATCCTCCTAAAGTTCCAGCTATCTTTCAGGCCGTCATTCTTGGGCAGGCGATATTCCACCCTGGCCCCCACGATGGACCACTCATTAGAGCATGGGTCCAGGTCGATCACGCCACCGAAAAACTCCCTGACGGCCTCCACGTATTTCTCAGGAGTTCCCCAATCCTTGTTGTCGGTGACGATTTTTCGGCCCGCGCTCATGCGTCCAGGATGGTCGGCCACGATTTCCGCGCCAGTTTCGCTATCTGCGCCCTCAGTTTCCCCACCTTTTGCCCTTCGGGGGTAATCACGTTGAACCAAGTCTCGATCCTCTTGAGGTTCGACGCAAAATATTTTTGCAGGACAGTGTCAGCCTCAAGCGCCATCTGGACTTTGGTGAAGGAATTCTTCGTCTTGGTCGCACTATAGCTGGACTTGAAAGCCGCCCGTGCCGGGGCCACAGCGCGGTTGTCTGACAGCAAAATGTCCTTGATGAATTCCGAGAGGCCGGCATCCGTGAGGAACAGCAGCCAGTCATAGGACTGCGCCAGCACCATGAGTTCCTTGTTCTGGTTGTCCGATGTGAACCAATTGCCGTGGTTGCTGACCACGCCGACAGTCAGGATGAAATTCCGCAGCAGTTCAGCATCGTCGGAGTGGTCCACTGATTTGAAAGCCATACTCCCGCAATGCTATCATCATTGGCACTGGCCTGTAAAGCTGGCTTTCCAGATGGGCACATGGCAAATTCACGAAGCATCTTTAACACCTTGCTTTAGCAAGGCGCCGACCGGATGCCCAAAGCGGCGCAAGCACTCACATTCTCCGCCAAACTCGCGAAGCTTGGCGAGAAAAGGCGCTTGTGCGGCGCGCCAGCGTCGTGGAGTGCGCCCGTCCTCTGGCGCTTTGACAATGCTGAAGCGTCCTTCTTGACCAACGGCTGGCGCATACCAAAGCCATGCGACCATGAAAAGCGGTAGAGGACTACCGCACTCCAAGACCTCGCGGACTTCACGCGGGGCCGGCGAACTGGCGCCCGCGTCGGCGGGTCGTTGAGCGCGCTCGCGTTCGCCTCCGAACGCACATTACCTGTGCGAGTAAAGGCGCTTGTGCGGCGCGCGGCTAGGGCTGCAAATAGACGGTTCGATAATAAGCCGCGCCCGCGGGCGAATTCGGGTCCAGATACGAGGTCAAGCCGGTGGATTCCGCGACGACCGAGGTCAGGTTGGTCCAGGGGCCGGTCGCCGCCAGCGCCCGCTCGACCTGGTAGGTGCGGCCCGGGATGCCCGCGAAGGTGAACTGGAAATTGCC
>Ga0101944_10001200_pt1 | contig 57778 bp, 21 predicted proteins | sample DewCreD2012metaG_FD_75245 | JGI IMG/M metagenome (GOLD analysis project Ga0101944, IMG submission 75245) | Hot spring sediment bacterial and archeal communities from British Columbia, Canada, to study Microbial Dark Matter (Phase II) - Dewar... ...
CCACTTTGAAGGGACGGACACGCGGTATGGGGACAACTCGCTTGAAGTGTTCAAGAGAAATGTGCGCATCGCGCCTCTCTGGGACAACCTGAGAACCTCCGGCACGGGCGAGAACATCTATGTGGACAGCTCTATAGGCGGCCAGGTCACCATACGCTGGGCAGGATCGTTGGAGAACGCGCCCAACACCAAGGTCAATTTCTCCGCAACCCTTTTCAGCGACGGCCGAATCCGCTTCGACTATGGTGCAACGGGCAACACGGACCTCACGCCGACCATCGGGCTTTCAGCCGGCAATAACGAAGTCTTTGTCCTTTCCACCTACAGCGGCCTCGCTAACCTTGCAGGCGCCAATTCGATGATGTGGACTCCCCAGGAAGGCCTGACCTACTTTGATATCGGCGCTTACGAATTCCAGGGAGATTCAGGAGATGTCGCCGCACCAACGGTGACGGGTGTCACGAACCTGCCGCCCCAATCCACTACGGCACCAGGCGAGTCCACGGCCCTGGCCTTCAGCAGCATCCAGGTTGAATTCAGCGAAGCCCTGGACGTGATCAGCGCGCGGAGCAAGGCCAACTACAAGCTTGTTTCCGCGGGGCCGGACGGCGTCTTCGACAATAGCGACGACGTGAAACTCCTGCTGAACCCGGCCTATGCATTTGCCTCAAACCAGGTGACACTCGAATTCGCCTCAGGCATTCTGGCGGACGGCAATTACCGCCTCACTCTTTCAGGGAGCGCAGCGATTTACGACACGGCGGGGAACGCCCTGGACGGGAATGCCAACGGGACCGGCGGGGACGACTATGTCCACTACTTCGTCATCGACAGGTCGGGCAACTCCGATCCGGTGGCCACAGACCAAAACCTCAATGTGAATGAAGACGGTTCCCTGATCATCACCCTTGCGGCGTCGGATCCGAATTTGGGGGATATCCTTTCTTTCACCATTACGGCCGGTCCGGCTCATGGAACGCTTTCACCACTTGATCCGGATACTCACCAGGTCACTTACACTCCGAACGCCAACTATAACGGCTCAGACAGCTTCACTTTCAAGGTGGATGACGGCAAGCTGGGCTTTGATGAAGGCCTTGTATCCATCACTGTGGCAGCGGTGAACGATGTGCCGGTGGCGCTTGACCAATCGGTGACAACACCTGAAAACACCGCCAAGCTGATCGTGCTCCAGGGCAATGATCTTGAGACTTTCTCATCCGACCTTTCTTTTGCCGTTGAAACCGTGCCCTCCCATGGCACTCTTGCCCAGGAGGCGTACAACGCATGGCGATACACGCCAAGCGCGGGTTATGTGGGCGCAGACAGCTTCACCTTCACAGTGAGCGATCGGGGTGACCCGGACGGAAGCATGATCGGTGTGAAAAGCTCTGTGGGAACCGTGAGCATCACCGTCATCGAGGTGAATGAGTCTCCCGTGATCGACCAGATTCCCGCCAAGGCGTTGAACGAGGGAAGCACCCTGAGCTTCACGGTGACGGCGACCGACCCGGATGCGGGGGATATCCTTTCCTACAGCCTTGACCAGGGGCCAACGGGCGCTGAAATCAACCCGGCAACGGGCCTTTTCACCTGGACTGCGCTGGACGGGCCGCGAACCGCGGATGTGACGGTGAGGGTGACCGACAACGGCAACCCCTCGCTCAGCGCCACTAAGACCTTTACGATTACCGTTCATAATGTCGAGCCGACTCTCCTAATCTCAGGAGCAAGTGTGGTGAAGGAAGGGCAGGTCTACACCTTGAACCTTTCGGCCACGGATCCTGGGGATGACACCATATCGAGGTGGACCGTTTTCTGGGGTGACGGCTCGGAAGAGGTTTTGACCGGCAATCCGGGTTCTGCGACCCACACGTACCTCACACCGGGGTCCGTCCTTGTCAGGGCAACAGCCACGGATGGGGATGGCACATACAATGCCAATGAAATCGCACTGCTGGTCAGGCCTCTCAACAGCCCACCAGACACGCTTTCAGATACCTATGACGTGCCGATGAACGGCACGCTGGTGGTGGAGGCGCCCGGGGTCCTTGCGAATGACAGCGACTTTGACGAAGATGCGATGACCGCCGAGTTGGTCACCGGACCTTCACACGGCGCCCTCTCACTCCGCCAGGACGGCGGATTCACCTACACTCCGCAGCTCGACTTCTATGGTTTCGACAGCTTCGTTTATGTCGCATCGGACGGCGCCTTGTTGAGCAACGAGACGGCGGTCACCATCATGGTGGTGCCCCTGAATCGTGAGCCTGTTATCGAGTTCATTAATGACCGGACAGTGGACGAAGGAACCCAGCTCAGTTTCCAGGTGATTGCTGATGATCCTGATTTTGACTTTGGGGATAGGATCACCTTTAGCCTGGACAACCCTCCTGATGGCGCAGTCATCGATCCCGAAACCGGCGTGTTTACCTGGACGCCGCCGGACGGCCCGCTGACGGTGGATGTGACCGTGCGGGTCACGGATGATGCCCTGTCATTCGATACGGCGACGTTCAGCATCACGGTCAACAACGTTGCTCCTATCCTGACGATCTCAGGTGATGAAAAAGCCTATACCAATATTCCCTATGAACTCTCCCTTTCCTCCTATGACCCCGGGGACGATACGATTACGGGATGGACCATCAATTGGGGCGACGGAACAGTGACGCCGGTTGCCGGGAATCCCTCTTCGGTGGAGCATACCTACACGGCGCCCCTGCCCTACCCTGCCGACTTTGACGGGGACGGCGACATAGACGGCATCGACGCCCTTCGCTTCGTGCTCCAGTACCGTAAAGGCAACGTGGGCGGCCTGGGGGATTTTAACTCGGACGGCAAGGTGGATGGAGAGGACCTTGCGGTGTTTGCCTCCCAGTTCGGCCGCATCGCCTGGGATGCCTACCAGGTAAAAGCGACGGCCACGGACGAGGACGGGACCTATACCTCCAACACGCTGTCGGTGGTGGATCCGCCTCTGCCCATTCCGGATCATGCTGAGGTTTATCCGCTTTCGGCGGCGCCTGAGGCGACCGGGGTACCGAAGTATGAACCACTCGCATTCACACTTCCCGCTCAAGCTGCGGTCTCGAAGCAGGAAGGATCGAGGGTTGCGTACGATCCTGTTTTGGACTGGGCCATAGGCTATTGGCAGACAAGAAGATCTGCTCTGCGAAACGAATTCAAGCCTATGGAGTACACGCCCTGGGATTCGTCGTCGGTTCAAACGCTGATTGATCTTGAGGGGGATTTCAAGTGGGAGAGCCTGTTTGGGAAGAAGAAGGGGAAGAAAGCGAAGGACGATTCTCTGGCCGAGTGGGTGGAAGGGTTCGTGAGTGATGTGGAAAAGCTGAGTGATGCAAAGAGCCCGAATGACACTATCCGGATTGTGATGCCGGAGGAGGATGATGATCCACCACGGAGGCACTGAGTACACAGAGGGGAGAAAAAAAGGACCTCTCTTGTCAAGTTCGCGGTAAGTCAGTGTTCATGGAAGGATTGGAGCCGGTATGGGATCGGCAACGTTAATGCTACATAGTGCTCAGCATGTAGGAATTTACAGATAGAGCGGTTTTGTTTGTCCCGGCAATTTTGCCGGGACAAACAAAATATTCTCCGTGCCCTCTGAGTCTCTGTGGTGATGTTTCTGTCTTTAGGCGAAAGGATTGCAGTCATGCGAAAGATCACCGTGTTGCTGCTTCTGGCGGTAGCGTTTGCATGGGCCTCGTCCGCTCACGCGGCGTTGGTGTTCCATGCGGACTTTGCCCAGGATACCGCTTACGAGAATTCCTGGCCCATGAAAACCGACGAGGTGATAACCGTCGACGTCTACGTTCCCAACGTGCCGGCGCCTGGTCTGATCAGCATGGGCTTCAAGCTCACCTATGATTCGGAGAAGCTCCTGGTTGAAAGCGCAGGAGTGGATCAGGGCAATTGGCCTTATCCGTTTGAGGGAGGATTCGTTGATCTCGCGACCTCCGGGGAAATCCAAATGGCTGGGTTTCGACTAAAGGGCCTGGCAGGAAACAATATCCGTCTCGGGACTGTGAGATTTCGTTGCATCAGCGAGGGGACAAGCGCTTTCATGTTGTTGGATCGACAGGGAGACTGGTTCGTTCTGGACAGCGAACAGCAGACCGTTCTTGACGGCGACATCGGCGCGGGAGTTCTCCTGGCTACGATCCGGCCGCCGGTGCCGGGCAATATCAACGGGGACGGAACGGTGGATCTGGCCGACGCGATCCTGGCGCTCCAGTTCCTCGCCAAGACGAACCAAAGCTATGTTCATGGCAATGCGGACGTAAACGCAGACGGTCTCATCGGCATGGCCGAAGCGATCTATATCCTCCAGAAGGTTTCCGGCCTGAGACAATGAAATTTCGCTTTCGCAAGCGACCCGGCAGTGATATCCTTCGGAATTAATCGTCAGGACTCACGGACCCTTGAGGCATAAAAGAAGGAGGTACGGTCGTGAAAACCGATCTCTTGACAGAGGAACAATACCGGGATTTCTCCAGGAATTTGATTAAAGCGGTTGGCAGCCGCTGCCGAATTGTGCCCCTAAATTCGCTGAAGAAACCAGGTTATACTCTTAAGAGACCCATTTTCATCACCATAGAAATGGACGAGGACCTTATCATTGCCAGCCTTGACGATATCGAGGCCTTTGCCTATGCAGACAATGAATTTGAAGCCGTGAATGGTCTTTGCGAAGAGATTGTCACTCTCTATGAGGATTTGAGGAAAAATCAACATGAGCTGGGCATCCTACCGCAGAAATGGCTTGCATTTCTTGACGAGGTGATCGAGGTCCGTGAAGATAGCTGATATTGGAAGAATCTTTCAAAAGTTGGCTTTAGAGGTTCGCTCAACCGGCCATACCTATGGATGGCTGACCGTAAATAACAAGAGAATTCTTAGAGTTCATTACTCGCATGGGAAGGGCGATTTGCCTGAAAAGATCATGCATAAAATCCGCGGACAGTTAAAGCTCTCTGAAAAGGACTTCAAAGATCTTGTTGCGTGCCCCCTTACCTATGAGGGTTACCTGGATATTTTGAAACGCAAGGGGTTTATAACTTCTTGATGAGTCAATAATAGATAGGTCAGCCATGAGAAAATCGCTGCTCGTTTGCCTGCTGGCGGTTCTTGGGGTGACCTGCACTTTTTCCGGTGTCTGGGCGATTGACGTCGGGTGGATGCAAAAGGGAGTGCGGGTATGGTATCTGGGTGCTGCCGGCAGCGGCACATCTACCGATGCCGAAGAAGCTTATCACTTCGATGCTGTTGTCGGAAACACGGCGCAGATCACCCATCACTCGGCCTCGGACCACTGGAAATTGCCGCTGCCGGTCAATACCGGAACCTACTCCGTGCTGGACAAAGGGCCCTGTTGGATTCACCCGCAGGTGCTTCAAACCCTTCAGCCGGGGCATACCTGGATGGGGTTGGAGATCGTTACTATGCAGCGGACTGTTTACACCTATGAAACCTTCCCTTACAGGTTCCTTCCCGCAAAGGCGCTCTTCGATCTCAAGCCTCAGCGCGAGGTCGTCCAAATAAATTACATGATTGCATACTACCTTACAGGAACTGCGTATTTTGACGCGGAGACGGGTTTGCTGCTGCAATATTCAAGGCTGACCGGATATGTAACGGTCTTCTTCATCCTGAGTGAGATCAACTACGATTTCGCCAAACAGGTTGCCTTTGCGGAGGATGACGGCCCCCACGCAGGGTACCACTCATTTGTCAGCGAGCAGTCCGTAAGATTTCCGCCACCCGGAGGAGGCTCCGTGATCATCTTGTCTCTTCTGGAAACCCGCTACGGTTCTATTATTGAAATGCGAACGCTGACCTCCATCCAAGGCCCGAATCTATACCACCCGCAGGTCGATGAAAACTATTGCTTTTTCGGCAGCGTCCCTATTCTGAGACGCATGAATGCGAACCAGGCGCCCAATTATCCGCCCGAGCAGTGGAACGTCTTCGGAGAGTATCTCTGGTGGTGGATTCCGCCGGCGGCGCTCAAAAAAGCGACGATCAATATCTATGGGGTTCCGATGGCAAGAACAAGCACCCAGCCCTATATCTTCACAGCCACGGAGAACCCTTCACGATTTCACTTCACGAAGATCTGGTTCGGGGATGACGGCTACATGACAGCTTTCTCAGCAAGAGATCCCACCATCGGACTCGAGATAGATCCGAGTGACAGTCTTTTTCAGAACGGGACCATTGTTTACGGCCCTGCCTACTACCGTAACACCATGGGAAGGGCCACGCCGGATACCGACTTCACAGGCGATGTGAATAACGATCTCAAGGTAGACCTGGCCGACGCCATCTTGGCCTCTAAAATCCTCGCAGGATTTGGGCTGCCGCAAGAGCTTGGCCCGGAAGCCGATGTCAATGCGGACGGAAGGATAGGCGCTGAGGAACTCCTGTGGATTCTTCAGAGAATTTCCCGTTTGAGATGAGGGACTCCAATATAGGAAGGTGATCTTGCCTCAGTAAGTGTCGCTCACCCCGTTGACGAATGAAGCCTTGATCGTGACTGCACTCCAGCTGTCTATCTGTTTGACCACCCCCACCCCCTTATAGACCCAGTAGTACGTTGTCTCCGATTCGATGGTCTCCCCTGTCTCCGGAATGACCTGATTAATCTGAGGAGCCGTTCCCTATCGGCTCAAGGAAGAAAAAATCCGGCTGAGGTCTTCGGCACTTCCTTGCGCCGTGGCGCCCCCTTTCTTCTTGCCGATCACTCCGCCTGATTGAGGGTCGATGCTGAGTTCGTCCCCGGTCCATAATTCCCTGCCTGCCGAAAGATCGACCCGGTCTTTGAACACGATCTTTCTATTCTTAAGATCAAAGCCGGCTTGACCCGCGGAGATCTTTAGCAGCGAATGGTTTCCTTCATAGATTTGAAGTTCGATGGGAGCGATCTTCACCGAGACGATCTTGGCCGATGACAGGCCGGGAAAAGCTTTGGAGGATTCCATCTCGGTGAGAAAGGTTTTGGCGGAATCCAAGAGAATATTCGCTTCCTCCTTTTGCTCAGGCTTGGGGGTGGAGGGTTGAGGAGCATCAGGACCCTGCGGCGGGGGCTTCGCAGGCTCTCTCACGATCTTGATTCTGGCATTCGTGATTTCCGCTTCGTTCAAAACAGAAACCCTTAAAAAACCGACCTTCTTTTTCCCCACTCTGAATTGATCCGCTTCGATGAAGATCTGGGATTCATCGCCGAGGACCGCGCTGTAACGGAGCCCCCGGATCAGGCTCTGGTCCCCCGACTGGGCCCGTGAAGGCGGTGACGCTCCCTTAGGTTTCGCAGAATCGAAGGAAGTGTGGCGAAAAAGCGAAATAACCACAACGCCGACAATGACGCATGCAGCCATCAGGATGGATATCCGCGCAACGTTGCGGCGGCTCTTAGCCTTCATGTCTTGAACGACTTAGCACCAAACGCCTTTCTTTTCAAGCAGGATGTGAGACCTTTTCCCTATATTGACACCTCGCTCTGGTCCTGCTAGTCTGCGTAGCAAAGCAGAAGGCGGTTGTGATCCCATTGAAGAAAAAAATATCTCTTCTATTTTTTGCGCTTCTTGCAATGCTGTGGGCCGTGTCGGCAGAGGCTGTCGAGATCACGATCCCTGCCGTCACCGCCGAGGCCGGGCAGGCGATCGAGGTTCCTGTCACGCTTGACGAGATCGACAATCTCGCCGGGGTCAAGCTGGTCCTGAACTATGATCCTGAAACCCTGACTTACAAAAGCGGCATGAAAACAAAAGAGACGGACTCGCTCATGCACATCGTCAACGACAAGAAGCCCGGCGTGCTGATCATCGTCATGGCCGGGGCCAAGGGGATCCAGGGAAAAAATCTTCCCATTTTCAAACTCAGCTTTGAAGTGAAAAAAGAGATCAAGGAAAACCGCACCACCAAGATCTCGATTACCGAATTTCAGTTGATGGGCGATGACTTAAAAGAGCGCAAGGCCACCGTCAACAACCACCCCATCACCATCAAACCCTGACGCGATGTGTCGATTTCCTGCAACAAGAGGGCGGAGAATGAGCCGGGGTGGGCGAACCGCTTCACATCGAATTCAAGGCAGTCACAGCTAATTAAAGATTGATTTCTCGTCACGCTTTCTGTATCATAATCCATGCAACCACAAGGCAGATTGATTACGGAGGTAAGCGTGACTCCCACACAGGCTCCTTATCTGCTCTCTACCGAAGAGGGTTAAGGAGCTTTTGTATGCCCGAGAAAACCGACCATTCAAATTAGGCGTTGGTACAAGCCTCTTTATCTCGGCGAAGCCCGTAAGCATGGAGGTGGCAACGTGAATCCCAAAAGAAGGGCGTCAGCGGTATTCTTTCTCTTCGCTTTGTTCATTCCCCTCTTTCTCACCCACCCATCGATTTCATCAGGTCAGACCGCGCAGGAATATATCGATACCGGCGAGACCCAGCTCTTCTCTGAAACCGTCACCGGCATCCTTAATGCTTACAACACCTTTCAAACAGCCAAGAGCGCCTATCCGAACGATCCGGTGATCAACGCGTATCTCGCGATCACGCGCCTATTCGACCTCGCTTTGCGGGAAGACGGCACGGGCGCAACAGACCTTGCAGCCCGTTATGGGATCCTGCGCTCCGGGGCTGACCTTGACACGCTGGAGTTCCAGCCCAACCTGATCGGGGATGAATACATCAGCGTCCCTGAAACGGCTCCTTCCGGCGAAACCCTGCGCTCTTTTGCGGCAGGCACGGTTCTGAACGCCCTCAACGCCTCGATAGCCAATCTCGACACGACACTCGGCATCTGGACGCCGACCAGCAAACGCATCGTTTCCAGCACCAAAACTGGAAACAGCCTGGATCTCGAATGGGACTACGGCGACGTCATCCTTTTAAGAGCCGGCCTGAAAATGGCGAAAGCCCTGGTCCTCGTGGCCACGGCCTATGATGTGGACGTGGACGTGCGCGAAGTGATCGCACTAGGAAACATAGGCGCGCTCAATTTCGGCAAGCTCCTGGACAGGTACCAGGACCTTCTCAAGCTCCTTCCGACCACGAAAACACCAACAGGAAACGGCGCATCTCAAATAACTACAGCCAGGACGACCCTCCTTTCAGGCATTGACGACTACTTGGTGGCTTCCAACCACATCCGCAACGATTCGGACACCGCAACAGGCGCCGAAGAACTGATTGTTTTTGACGCTGAGGACAGGAGAGATGAAGAGCTGTTCAGGCAGAATCTGACCGAGCTGAAGGCCTCTTTGGATCAAAACAGGACCGCAGACCTTGTCCTCGAGCGCGTGGGTACGGAATACCATGTTTACGGGGGATCTTCCTTTTCAACAACAGAACCATACTGGTGGAATAAGGGGTATCATCCTGAATATTATGGATACTCTTACCTCGGTTCGTCTGATGAGACTGCGACCTTTAGCGGCTCTTTTTCCTACTACATCATTACGACTTATCGCGGCAATGTGGGGCCTGTGGATGCTGTTAGAGGCTCGAATGGTGTCTACTACGGCACAAGCATCACCGGAAGCACCCTTGACTGGGGCAATATCTCCGGAGCGCCGGATGGAACCTATGCGCTCGTCGGCGGCGACAACGGCGGTAAATCAGGCGGCTTTGTCGTTATCGGCCCGACCGAAGGGCTCTCTTCCATCACGGTAACCATCGTCCCCTCAGGCGTTGACCGATATGAAGAACATCTTTCTATCAACCTGAACCCGTTTTTCTCCAACAAGCCTGATCTGAGGAACATGCTGCCCCTGTTCGACTGCGACGATGAGCCGATTGGTGGAACCATGGGCTATGGCCTGAATCCGGCGAATCCGGACGCGACCCTAGGCGGCATCTTGCCCGGTTTCACCCAGGATGACTGGGGATTTGAAGGCACCGCAACCTCGGGAGAGATTTCCGTGCCCTGGGCGACCATCAACGTCCAGGATGGTTCAATAAACGATTGGGCAGGGATTGATCCGGTGTATGTCGATCCCGCCGGCGACGGCTATCCGGATCGCTCGGGGTCGGATCTCCAGAATCTTTACCTGGCCAAGGACAGCCAGTTCCTTTATATCCGCATGACTCTTGCAGACGGCCCGCCCAGCACGGCTTACGTGGCAGCTCCGCGGCAGACCATGGGGTACTTTGTCCGATTCAGAAACCAGGCGGGTGAACACATCGGGTCCCGCGTGATCCAGGTGGATTATCCCGGCAGCGGAACGTGGCGGGTGCAGACCTGGGAGCAGGTCGCGGATGGGCAAACCAGACTGCCCATCTCCCACGATTCGGGCTATGCCCAGGCATTTGGAAATAACCTGGAATTCAAGGTTCCCCTTGCCGACGTGGGTTCCATAACAGGGAAGTTCCTGACCACATGGATCCAGTGGATCGGTGAGGGCATCTATGGCGGGGAGCCACCCGAGTACAATGAAACCTGTTTGCGCATCGGCCCGCTCAGTTCCGTAAGGGTCAACCTGACTGTACCGGATTATGACGGCACCGGCCTGATTTTTGTTTCCGTGTACCGGGATGACGGCGGATTCAATCCCGCTGACCAAAACCGCATCGGAGATCTGCTCGTGCTTTACCCGGGCCAGTACACGCCCGGCATGAATTTTGTCCTCGACGGTATGCCGGTGGGAGAGACCGTCTGGGTCTCCACCCGGTGGGATGCGGATTTCAACGGGATCCGAACCAAGGGAGATTATTCCAAGTCCACCGGTCCGGTCACCATCGCGGCGGACGGTTCCACGGCCGTGACCCTGAACGCCAACAGCCTTTATGTAGAAGATCAGGCGAGTCCTTATTTCAGGCTCTGCAACGCCCTGGTATTCAGAAGCACAACCACGACCAAGTCAGCCTTCTACGCAGAGGTCTTTGACCCGAACGGAACGGTGCCGGGCACGATAAGCCAAGTGCGCGTCACATACCCGGACGGGATAACGCAGGAGGTTCTAACCCATTCGGGAGGCAACGCCTTTTATAAGGATGTGGATATTTCCGCCCAGTTTGTGGTCGGTCAATACACCTTCACGGTCACGGACACGGAAGGCCTGAGTGCAACGAGCTATTTCTACTACGGCGGCGGGCCGGACCTTCCCATTCCCGACGCGACAACCCTGCAAGTCGCAGGGAACTGGTCGGCCGCGACCCTGAGCTGGGGCGGTGTGGCAGGCTACGCGGGGAACGTATTCTACCGGGCCAGGATTTTCGGCCAGGCGGGCAACACCATCTGGACCTCTGGATTCACCACCGGAACCTCCATGGCGGTTCCGGGAAATGTTCTCCAGCAGGTCTCTACAGACGCTGGACCCAAATGGAGGGTGGAGGCCTTTGACAGCCATTCTTACCAGACCTCCTATCGCCGCTCCGTGACCAACCAAGTCTCTTTTGCATTTAACAACAACAAACCTTACTTCGACTTTGCGGTCGTCTTTCACCGCAAAGACGCAGACGGCGACTGGACCCAGGTGGAAACCATTGTGAGGGATCGTGACGGCACCATGCCTACCTCCATTACCTCGCTCGATGTCTACGATTCCTCGAACAATTTGATCTGCAGCCTCCATCATGCCGATCCGCAGCGCAGGCTATTCTATGACAGTGCATTCGAAGAGTTCGTTGTCAAGATACCGGGCAGCCCGTCCCCCGGCGTTTACCGGTTTGTGGTCAGCGACGATCAAGGCAATACCAAGACCACCTATGACTACGCTGGGGCATCCTTTGGCATCCCCGTGGTCGATTCCTCGACTTACCAGGCCTGGGGAGATCCCCTCACGCCCATCCTGAGCTGGGCCGCACCTGCCGGCGTGGATCGGCCGATCTATTATCGCGTCATTATAGAGGACGGTACGGGCGCCAGGGCCTGGGGATCGGACAGGTTCACGGACACGGCCGTCCAGGTTCCTTCCGGCCTGCTGCAGCCCGGCGTTGCCTACACGTGGTATGTTCGGACAAAGGATAACAAAAACTGGGGCCACTTCGACAACCAGGGCCGGGCGGCGCGCTCAAACCTTGCCGTGAATTCCCTTCCTAATCCTTACTTCAAGTGGACCGGCGTTCACCGCCGCCACGACGCGGACGGCTCTTTTACCGGTCTAAGCGCAGGCGTGATCGACCCGGCCGGGACCCTGCCGGGAAGCATCACCACCCTCACGGTCACTTCCCCTCTGGGGAACACCTATGATCTCAAGAACAACGGCAATTATGATGCGTTCTACAGCGAGTTTTTCTTGAGGGCAACGGGTCCGTTCGAGCCGGGCGTGTACACCTTCACCCTGGTCAAGGGAGGGTTCACCCTCACCGCCTATGACTGGATTGACAACACGCCTGAGATGCCCCTCGTGGATCAAATGACCATCACCGTATCCGGAGATACCACGGCGCCTACCGTGAGCTGGAGCGGGGTCTCAGGGTTCCCGGGCAACGTGTACTACCGACTGCGCGTGCAGGACCAGGCGGGCAACCAGATCTATTCGACTTCCAGGGACCCTCTGACAGCCCAGACGATTCCCATGGGGAGACTCGAGCCGGGAAAGACCTACCTGGCCCGCGTGGAAGCCCAGGAACACCCGGACTTCATAACCTACAACAGCCGCTCCAACACGCCCTATGTCTGGTGGAATGCAGGGGAGGGAATGCCCATACCCCCGCCTCCTATGGGAACCAGTTTCGTGAGCGGCATCCTGGACGTGCCCGGATTCGACGGCCAGGGAGCCATCACCATCACCGTCTACCGGTCCGAGGCAGGGGACTTCAACCCGGCGCCGGAAAACCTTCTGGGGACGAAAATCATCACCCCCGCAGAATACTCGCAGGGAATGGTCTACATGGTTTCAGGCCTGCCTGTGGGAGCGGAAGTTTTTGTGACGGCGACCTGGGATGCGGATTCGGACGGGGACTATTCCCGGGGAGATTACACGACCAAGACCGGACCCTTCATGGTGACCCAAGCCGGGGTGACAGGCCAGAGCCTGGTGCCGACCACCATGTTCGGCTACGATGAGGCTTCGCCCTACATAGGGTGGTGCAACGTGCAAGCCTTCTATGTTCCGGGAACGCCTCCAAACAACGTTCAGGGCGCCTATTCCGTGCAGGTCTTCGATCCCAACGGCGGGGCGCCTGACACGATCAGCACCGTCACCGTCACAGGCCCCGGCGTGAATTACACCTTTGTCGTTCCTGCCGACCATTATGGCGGCGGCATGTACTGGCACGGCATTGCGGGCCAGACCCCTCAGATCGGAGAGTACACCTTCACCGTGACCGACAACGAGGGGAAAACGGCCACAAGCCGCTACTACTTCCCAGGCGGCACCGCGATCCCTCTGCCGGACACGGCGAGTTTACAGGCCTCGGGCAATCCCCTGGCGCCGACCCTGAGCTGGGGCGCCATTTCCACGTACGAGGGCAACTTGTTCTACAGGGCCAGGATCTACGACGGCACCGGAAACCAGACCCTCTGGACTTCGGATTTCACGCCGAACACATCCGTCAATGTCCCTTCCGCGGTTCTTTCTGAAGGGCTTTCGTATCAGTGGCGGGTGGAGGCCTTTGACGACTACAGGTACGAGGCTTCGAACCGCAGGGCCGTGAGCGCCAAAATTCCTCTGGCCATAGGCACAGGACCCTATTTCAACAGCGCAACAGTTTTCCACCGCCATGACTACGACGGGACGCACTCCACCCAGTTTGAGGCCATCGTCGTGGACCCCAATGGAAGTGCGCCTTCCACGATCGCCTCCCTAGAGGTCTTCAATCCATCGGGAACGCTGGTCTATTCCTTCAGTTCCGCGGATTACCAGGCCGCTTTCAAGGTGTACTTCAAAAAACTCACAGGAATGCCGGATGAGGGCCTATACCGGTTTGTGGTGACGGACACGGAAGGCAAGAGCGCCACGTCCTACGACTATGTGAAACCCGGCACCATTCCTCTGGTGGGCCCTGCGAGCCTGCAAGCCTCGGGACCCAATCCCGCAGCGCCCATGCTCAGCTGGGCGGCGGCTTCGGAGATGGGGAGGCCTTTGTACTACCGGGCTATTGTCGAGGATATGGCAGGGAACCGGAAATGGGCTTCGGGCTGGACGACCAACACGTCGGCCCAGATGCCGACAGGAATTCTCCAGCAGGGCGGGTCTTATAGGTGGTACGTAAGGACCGCCGATGACATGTATTACGTCCATTACAACGATGAATCCAGGTGCGCAACAAAAGACCTGGTTCTCAGCGAACCCGTCGTGGGCATGGACAACATCCGGCCCTTCTTCAACTGGGCCGTGGTGTTCAAGCGCCACGAACCGGGTGGCATATATACCACCCTGAGCGCAAGTGTGACGGACCCCAACGGCATGGCGCCGGGAAGCCTCCAATCCCTTGTCGTTACGGGGCCCGGAGGATTCAGCCAGGATATGCTCGGAGGGGAATACACCTACCTCTCACAATACAACGAGATCTCCTTCAAGGTGCCCGGAGCCCCTGCGGCCGGGGTTTACACCTTCATGGTGACCGACAACGAGGGAATAACCGCGGTGAGCTATGACTGGGTCGGTGAAGCGGCGGATATCCCTCTGCCGGACCAGGCGAGCATCCAGGTGAGCGGCAATCCCATGTCCCCGACGGTGAGCTGGAGCGGGGTTTCCGGGTACCAGGGCAACCTTTTCTACAGGGTGCTCGTGCAGGACCTTGACGGGAACATTGTTTACCTCAGCCCAAGGGATGCCTTGACCGCTCACACGATTCCCTATGGCGTGCTCCAGGCCGGTTCCATGTACCTCGTAAGGGCCGAGGCCCAGGATCACAGAACCTGGGGGGTTTACAATTCCCGGTCCAATTCAGGATGGGTCCTGTGGGCGACCGGTGAAGAGCAAGCCTCAGGCATCTCGGGCCGGGTGACAGATGAGTTCGGCAGCCCGATCGCTAACCTGAATATCTACGCTCAATCCGGGAGCTGCCAGGGGCCATGGGCAGGCGGCACGAACACGGATCAGAACGGCGAGTACACCCTTGTCTTGCCTCCTGGCACATATTTTGTCAGGGCATGCGCCTCCTGTTCAGCCCTGCCTTACACGGACAAGTGGTACCCCGGTGAATGGATGTGCGAGCAGGCGACTCCTGTCTTTGTTCAGCCAAGCCAGGTGACGGCCATGATCGATTTTGCTCTGAGCCAATGCGGAAGCATATCCGGTCGGGTTGTCGATACGTTGGGAAACCCGATCGCGAATCTCCATCTTTACGCTTCCGACTATATCCTCAATGAGTGGCGGGGCGGAGCGATTACGGGGACGGACGGATACTATTCCATCTTTGTGCCCACAGGAACATACCGTGTTCGGACCTGTGCCTCCTGCAACGATCAGGACTTTGTAGACGAGTGGTACAATGACACCAACCTCTACAATTCAGCCACCGAAGTGCAGGTGACTGTCCCGAACGACACGTCCGGCATAGACTTCGAACTCGAGGCCACGCTGAAGCGGCCCAGCCCAGGGGAAGCAGCAGGAGACGGTCTTGCCTGGCTGGCCGGGCAGCAGAATCCTGACGGGTCATGGGGAGGCATCGTTGCGGGCACCAAGTACGAACTTGCCAAGACGGCCCTGGCCGTGCTCGCTTTTGAAAAGCATGCCAAGGATCAGGGCAAGATGCCGCTCGATCCCACCTATACCTATCAAGCTAATGTGGTGAGCGGCCTTAATTTCATCTTCGCCAATGCCGCCATCACGGCGATCAGTCCGCAGCCGGCCGGCAACCCGGACGGCAACAGCAACCACAAAGGCGTCTACTTCACGTGGGCTCCGGACACCCATCACGTGAACTACTACACCGCCATTGCCGCGATGGCCATTGCCGCGAGCGGAGACCCGAATGCCGTGGTTGATGTGACGGGAAGCGCAGTGAACGGATGGACCTACCGGCAGGTGGTCCAGGATGTTGTGGACTTTCTTGCCTATGGCCAGACTGATTCGGGACTGGGCAGGGGCGGATGGAACTACGGCGCAACCAACAGCGACAACACGCGAAGCGACCAGTCCAACTCCGGGTGGGTGACCCTGGCCCTTGCCTATGCCGAGGCTGCTCCGCCGGAGGGACTGGGCATCACGATTCCGGGGTTTGTCCGCACCCAACTGGATATGTGGATCAACACGATCCAGGATCCGGTGAACGGCGACGACAACGACGGAGGGTCCTGCTACTCCGACCCGGCGGAGGGCATGATAGGCGCGGCAGTCCTTCGTACTGGAAATCTCCTCCAGCAGATGGCTTTTGTGGGCGACACCACGGCGACGCAGAGAGTGCAGGCCGCCTTGGATTTCATGGCCAGGCATTGGCAGAGGGAGTTCGAGAGGGCGAACCCCATTTGCTACCAGGCCGCTTATACCACCATGAAAGGCCTGGAAGCCATGGGCGTGGAGACCATCGGGTCGAGTCTCAACTGGTTCGCGAACCTGAGCGACCGGATTCGAGAACAGCAGGCCCAATCCGGCTCATGGCCTGCGGGCTGCTATGACGACGGGGACAAGATCCTTTCGACGGCATGGTCCGTCCTGACTCTGCAGAAGGCGGTGGCTCCCACGGAAGAGAACCCGGATCTGGCGATCAGCAATGTCCAGGTCACCAAGGGGACAGGGAACTACACCGTGTCCTTCACCGTCAGGAACCGCGGGAACATGGGTGCACCGGCAGGCCTTGATGCAGGCCTGAGCGTCAACGGAGTCCCAGTCGGGCAGGTGGCCGTCCCGTTGGCCCTCGATCCTGAGCAGACATACACGAGCAGTTTCTCACCGGTGACATGGACGAGCGGAAGGCAGGAGATCAGGGTCTGTGCCGATGTCAATGGAGAGGTCGGTGAACTGAACGAGGACAACAACTGTTTCCTCCTCATCTGGCCGCCCATCACGCCGGGGGATATGAACTCTGACGACGACGTCACCCTGGCGGATGCGATTTTGGGCCTCCGGGTGGTTAGCGGCATGAACCCGGCCGGTGTCCATGTGAGCGCCGATGTAGACGCGGATGGCAAGATCGGCATCACCGAGGTAATTTACGTTCTGCAGAAGGTCTCGGGCCTGCAGCCCTAATAGTGAACGCGTCCTTCCCAACTCGGGCTGTGTAATCTTAATGCATGGCCCGAATTTTTGGTTTTTGCGCGCCCCTTCTCTCTCATGAATAGCTAAAAGGGATTGCAAAAGAGAGCGAAGTGGGGTATAATACTTTCATTCATGGCTCGGAAGAAGGACCAATCCTGCGGTAGATAAGAGAACCTGTATCCCCTAGCATGGTTTTATCGGGGATGCAGGTTTTTGTGTTTTGTCTAAACGTATCATTATGGAGACGAGGAGAGGACTATGCGACGAACCTGTAACCCTGCTTTATTTCTATTCATTCTGCTTTTGACGATACCTTTTTCAACAGCCCTGGCCCAGGGAACGGATGTCATTCGAAACGGGAGTTTCACCAATGGGTTGAACGAGTGGATCGTGAGCCCCAAGGCCGATCCGTCGTGGAACCCTCTTGAGAATGGAAGGGTGAATCTCCATCCTCCCACAAGCGGCGTAGAACCTTTCAAGGGAACGGTGATCTACCAGAACCTGAACGTGACCAATATCGGCGGAAAAACCCTGCAGTTTTCCATGGATCTCCTGAAAAACTTCCCGGTTGACGGCAAGACGATCAATGTGGACCTCCACTATGTGAAAACAGACAATACCCCCGGCATGGTGGAAGTCGACATGCCTTCCAATGACCAGATTTCCGGCGACCCTCAAAATCCGACCGTCATTGCCAGACAAGTGGTCTTTCCCGCCAATGCGCGGAAACTCGTCAGAATAGAAATCACGAAAGAGGGCTGGGGTGAGTTTTCGGCCGACAACGTCAGGCTTCTTGGTGATAATGTCACCGTTGGCCCTGTGCCCCTTGTGACCGGCCTTTCCACGAAGTCAGGCGCCTATGGGTCTCAACTGATCATCACAGGCGCCAATTTCGGCGGTACCCAGGGGTTCGTTTCCATGGCGGGCAGCGCGGCCGGGATCCAGGTCAATTCCTGGTCCGACACCTCCGTCACGGTCACGGTTCAGGACCCGGCCCGGAGCGGCAGGGTGTGCGTGATTGCCGATTATGTGCAGAGCAACATTGACAAGCCCTTTTTCATCACGTCCCCGAATTTCACGATCGATGTGGTGAAGGAGGAGGTGACGGCGGTCAAGGGACAGACCGTGGAATACGTGATCCGCGCGGATTTCCACAATGGCTTTGCCCCGGGGGGGAGCGGAATCGCATTTGCCGTGGCACCGGCAAGCCTTCCTGCAGGTGCGGTTCCCACCTTTATTGCGGCGCCCCTCAAGAACCAAGGCGGAGTTCTCCTGAAAATCAATACCACCAATGTGGCACCCGGGGACTACACCCTCCAGCTTACGGCCACGGCTACGGGCCTTCAGCCCAGAAACGCCCTTGTCCTGCTGGAGGTGGTGACCATCCAGTCCATCCGCTTCTACAATCCCAGCACCGGGGACGATGTCACCAGCTTGCAGCTCTCCCGTCAGGGACAATTCAACGGCTCCTGGCCGGCCGATTTCGATGTAGAGGCCCTGGATTCCAACGGAAACCGATGGGACCTCTATGGAGGCGCCGGATCTTACGGCAACAGCCCGATCACCATGTCTTCCAGCAACCCTCTGGTGGTGCTGCTGGACAGGACTCATTGGAGCCAGGATTATTATGCCTTGAGCGAAGGCACGGCCAACCTCATCGCTACCGCCGCCGACGGAACCCAGGCCAGCCTGCCTGTCACCGTGGCAATTCCGCCGGGCGATCCCAAGATCACCTCGATCGTGGTTTCGCCCACGCAGGTGCACCATAATTATACGGGCAACATCTCCTTTTCGGCCACCGCGAACCAGGCGTTCATGGGGATCGGGTTCTGGTCCTCGGGTGCGTTGGATTTCAGGAGCACTTTTCTCGACAACCCACAATACACCAACGGAAAGACTTCAGTCACTTCCACCTTCCAGCTTGGAAATCAAGATGGACCACAGGAGCCGAACATCTTCAGGGTCTTCCTCTATGCCACGGCCTCTACCGCCACGAGCTATGCGACTCTTGACATCATCCCCGACCCCGCGATGAGCCAGCTCAAGGGCGGGGTGAGATTGCTCGACGACATGTTCGCGGAGAATTTCCGCTTTGAGTTCTACGATCCTGCAACGGGCAACAAGATGTATGAGCGGGAAGTGGGCCTTTACCACCGATCGGACTTCCACCTGCCCGGCATTCCCCTTGGCTCCTTCAAGGTCAAAGCGGTTTACTGGGACTCGGTATCAGGCCAGGAGGTCGGTCAGTGGTATCCCAATGCCGCGACCATGGGCCATGCCCAGGCCTTGACGTTCACGGCAGGCGCAGCAGTCGAGAATGTCTACTTTTTCCTGAGCACGCCCGGCATCCGCGGTGCGGCCGTTTACAACGGCACCCAGCAGGGGCCGATCCGGGTGGCTATCAAGGCCGCCTCGGATGTGGACTTGGAAACGGAGCCCGTGACTGCTTCGGCCGGCGGGACTTTCAGCTTTCCGCATCTCCCCGACGGCGGCTATTACGTGTATGCCTACGTGGACGCAAACCAGGATCAGCAATACACTTCCGGCGAGGCTTACGGCTATTACCACCTTGCCGGCCAGGGGCTGAGCCCTGTGGAGATTTTGGGCCGGACCAGCAACATTTTGCTTTTTCTTGAAGACTGGACCGGAAACACGGGCATTTCAGGAGCTGCGACGTCCTACCTCGGCCAGGGGGTCACGGCCGCCGTCTCTTTGTTTCCGCCGGGCGTCTTGCCGATCAATATCCCGCCCGGACCCTTTGAAAATCCGGAGGACCTGTCCGGTAAAGACTTTTTCCTTGCCGCAGGCACGACAACCAACTACCAGGTCCTCAATTTCGATTACGGCAGCGGCCCTCCCCTGCCTCCGGGCACCTATGATGTGGTTCTCATCACGGGCATTCCGGACGGCCCATTCGAAAGTGTCGTGATCCAGGGCGTCCAGCAGGGGGTGCAGATCGTCAAAGGTTCCGTGACCCCGAACATCAATTTCACTGTGAATCCGGGTGCCACCGTAGGCGGTACCGTCACCTCGGACGCCCCTGAACCTTTTCCCCTGGCGCGTGCGGAAGTGATGCTCTTTTCCTACACAGGCCCACCCCAGAGCCCGCTTCTCACCCTCAGGGCCATTGCGGAGACCGATTACCAGGGCCATTACAACTTGAATCACGTTGCTCCCGGCAATTACATCCTCATGGTCCATGCGGATGGATTTGAGGATATGGAGCCTGTTCTTGTGACCATCTCATCCGCGGGACAGGTCCTGACGCAGAATGTATCTTTAAGCTCCTTTATGGGCTATGCCCTTCTCTCGGTGACCATCCGCGACGGTTACGGGAATCCCATCACCGGCGACCAGCGAGTCTATCTCCTCGAAAGCGGGGAGGAAGAGCCTGTTACGTTCCTTGCGCATCAAGGCGGCGGAGTTTTTTCCTCCTATGTGTTGCCGGGCAGTTACACTCTTGTCGCCTCAGCCAGGGGGCACAAGCCCTATGTTTATTATGGGCTGACGCTCGACACCGATGAGGAGAGGTCTCTTGATGCCAATCTCCCCGGCCCCGAGTCGGCCCTGGTGCCGGCCTTAGGATGGCTGCTGGGCCAGCAGAATCCGGACGGCTCCTTCGGCCCGCCGCACGACTATATCTTCGGCTGGAGCGGGTATGCTGCCTTGGCGCTCCTGAGCGTTCAGGACAACCCCAATTTGAATCTGTCTCAGGACCTGCGCGACCGGATCGCAAATGCGCTGGACGATGAAGCAGGTAGCGACGGCAAGTTTGGGGTGAAGCAGTATTTCCTGGCAACCTATCAGTCTGCGGATAATCCAGGGACTCCCTGGAACGACGTGGGCGCCTTTGTGGACGGCTCGGTCCGGTGGGCGCCTGTGGCCGCGACACCCGTGGCCCTGGAGCGTTTGATCTCCCTCGGCCTGCCCATCGACGACCCAAGAGTGTCGGCGGCGGTGCAGTTTCTGAAGAATGCCCAGGTGACCTCTCAAAGGGCGCGCGATCCGCTGTTTGTCGGGGGCTGGAGGTACAATCCCAATGACACGGACGCCGACAACTGGGAGAGCCCCTGGGTGATCATGGCCCTCATGAAGGCGGGCCTCAACCCCACCGAATCTCACGTGGCTGCTGGTTTGGAGTTCATCAGGCGGAGCCAGATCCTGGAAGGTGAGAATGCAGGCATGTTCAAATACATGCCGGACCAGGGGCCCTATTACACGTACGGGGCGTCCTCGGCCTGCATGGTGGCCCTCAACTTCGCCGGCGTGCCGAGAAATGATCCGGCCGTGGACTTGTTTTTCCAGTGGGCACGAAATAACCCATACACGATCCATGCCTGGGAGCGGGGCTCCAATGCCTATCACTGGGCCATGTTGAGCTGGGCCGCGGCCCTTTACCCGGACAAGGACAACCCGGCAAAGACAGAGTACGAAACCCTCTACCTGACATGGAACCTGGCGGATCATATCTACCAGCAGCAAAGCTGGAATGGTGCATGGTACAACCCTGCTCCCTCTCAAACAGGGTCAAGGAGCGCCAACGAAATCATGTTCACGGCAAGCGCGATCATGGCCCTGGCGCCCTATCCGGCGCCCCTGGCTCCTCCTGAGAAAAAAACAATCTCAGGCACGGTTCAAAGCCACACGGCAGTGCCGCTGGAGAATGCCCTGGTGGAAGCCGTGATTGCCCAGAACGCGGTCGATGCGGATGTAACCGCTGCCAATGGTTCTTTCGAGCTTCAGGTTCCCGTGGGTTACGCCTACACCCTCAGGGTAACCGCAGCAGGGTATGCCAAGAAATCCGTGACCACGGGTGTGGTGAACGAGGATCTCACCGGTCAGGACATTTCCTTTGAGGTAGGAGACATCGACAATGTCGCTCCCACCATCGGCACCCTGACTCCCTCTTCCGGCAGCACAGTGACCACGGCGGCGTTCGAGATTTCGGCCGTTCTCGGGGACGACCACGCCGGCATTGATCCGAGGACCATTGTCATGAGGCTGGACGGGAACCCGGTGCCGGCTGTATACGATCAAGGCACCGGAAAAGTCCTTTACATGGTGGCCCCCGGAGCCGGCATTCCCAACGGCGTTCACACCGTGACCGTGGACGTAAAGGACTATGCGCAGAATCCTGCGGTGAAGGCGGAATGGTCCTTTACCCTGGACAGGTGGCTGGGAGTGCCCGGAGACCTCAACAACAGTGGTGCTGTTGACCTTGAGGACCTGATTCTCGGCTTGAAGGTCCTTACGGGAGGCGAGCAGGGAGTTCGCCTGGAAGGGGATGTGAACGGCGACGGCAGGATCGGCATGACGGATGTGCTCTACATCCTCCAGGCCTCCGCCGGGCTGCGTTGATGCAGGAAGCCGGCACCCCCGCACATGAATGCGCCAGAGGTTTACCCGCCTCCGGAGGGCGGGTAAACCTCCGGAGGGCGCACAAGTACGTAGGGGAGGGCTTTATGCCCTCCCGCAAACGGGCGGGAGTAAATCCCGCCCCTACGAGGGCATTTTCACGGTAAAAAGCACCTTTTTAATGTCATTTCGAGCGAAGCGAGAAATCTTGCGTCAGCATTGCCTTGCAGCCATTGGATTTCTCCCTGCGGTCGAAATGACAATCGGGAGCTTGGCGGCTTTTTACGAATCCGTCTTAATTGGTGTACTATAATTTCGTCGGGTCAAACAATTTTTTATGTTGACTTGTCTATCTATTTCAAATATAAAGACAATGTGCGCCCTAATGAACTCAGGGATGATCAGGCACCTTTTTTAATGTCTTAAATCTTTAATGAGAAAAAGGGGATCAACCTGAAGAAAACTGCCGCTATCTTTGTGCTCCTCTTCTTTGCCTTTCATTTTGTGGCAATCAAGCCTCCTGTTGCCGACGTGGACAGGAGCGGAGCTGTTGACCTGACCGACACCATCCTCGCGGTTCAGGGTCTGCACAAATTGTCCCAATCCGAGCTGTTTGAAGAGGGGGGTTCAACAGGAAACCTTCGCGTGTATCTTCTCAATGCGGTGGAATCACTCAATGTGGTTGCCGGCCTGAAATCCTTCACTCCTGTCAAACCCGCAAAAACCATTTCAGCAGGCGCCTCATTTGTCGCCCTCCTGCCGACCATAAGCGTCGTGGATGAACTTCCCATGACGCTTGTTTCCGACACCTTAGACCCTGTTTACAAGAGCATTGCACCCCAACCGTCGACTCCACCTCCGCGAGCGTAAGGGACCGTCTGCCGGTCCTTGCACCGGCATGGACTTCCATGGGCCTCTTACATCATCAGAGCAATTTTTGGTTTTTATTAAATCTGCCAAGGCAGATTTCATTAAGGATGCGCGAAGGTCCGGTTTCATGAAATCCATCGCCACTTTCCTCAGCCTATGTTTGCTTTTGGTTTCAGCCGGACCGGCCTTGGGAGAGTCTGTTCCGGAGGTGACCTACAAAGAGGGTCGCATCACCGTAAAGGCCGAGAATGCTCCCCTTGTCCCTCTCCTGCGAGCCATTGCCGAGGCTGCGGATATCGAGATCCTGGTGTCCCAGAGCGTGGAATCCTCGAGAGTAACAGCCTCCATCCGGCAGGAACCTCTTGAGCCCGCCATGAAAAGACTGCTCGAGCGCTTCAACCACATGATGATGTACGGCGACAAAAGCGGAAAAGCGGTTCTCCGTTCGATCAAGGTCCTTTCTCCCGGCGAGTCGGGTGCGCCTGTGACTTCGGTGAAGAGTGCAAAGGCTCAGCCGGACGCGGCAAAGAAAAGCGGGCCTCCGTCCGAGGTCGACCGAAAACCTGAAGCGATTCCTGCCCCGCCCTCTCCCGGGGCCGCAGCCGCAGGGGCTCAGGGAGTCTTTGTTCCCCGGTCCTATTCTTCAGCGGACAAACAGGGCATGAGCGCCGCGATGGCAAGGGATTTCGAGACCCAGGAGCAAATGGCCTTCAACGAAATCGCCGCCCTTAAGGCGGAGATCAGGGAGGCGAAAGATCCTCAGGAGCAGGCAGCCCTCAACATTGTTCTCATGGAGAAGCTCAGGGAGTTTGAAGACCTTCAGCGGGCAAACCGAAACAGAATGGAAGCGCTCCATCGCATGGAGCTTTTCAATCAGACGAAACAGCAAAAGGATTGAACCTGTGACCGTCTCGCAAATACCCCTAAGAAGCCCAATTCCGTCATTCCCCGACTTGATCGGGGAATCCAGGAAAGTCAAAGACTTTTGGACCCCGACGCCTGTCACGGACTCCGATCCGGGATTCGTTGGGGTGACGGCACAGAGCGTTTCTTGCGAGACCGATAACCTTATAACCCAAGGAGAATTCCTATGAAGAATATCAGACGATTTCCTATCCTCTGCCTGGTCTTTGTGCTGGCTGCCTTTGTCGGCTTGCCTGCAGGCCATGCGCAGGCAGCCAAGCAGCTGGTGGTAGGGTCGGCAGGCCCCATCCTGAACACGGGCAATGAGGCCGCGCGGACCGTGGATCTCCCCATCACTCTCAAGGGAGGATTCAACGACGTCAACGGCCTGGCCTTCACCCTTACCTATGACAAGGAAATTTTCGAGTTCGTCGGCCTTACGCAGCAAACCGCTCGCATCGAGGACGGGACCAACGACGTACCGAGTCCTCCTGCACCTTCGACTATTGCGAGCACCATTTACTACCAGGCCAACAACAAGAGCAGTGAAGGCCGTGTCTTGATTGCGGCTGCGGGAGCCAATTTCTTTTCTACAACCCCTGCGGATGTGATCCCCTTCAAGGCCCGGTTTCGCGTAAAGCAAGGGATGGGCCTCGGCGCCTACCCCATAGGCGTGAACCAGACCATTATTGGGCCGGACACAGCGGCGAGCGCCGGTTACAACTTGCCCACAACTATTCCCGTAGCGACGGGCCTGGCACCAACTGCTGCTCCGACGACCGCCCGGTCTTTTGATGTCCAGCTCCTGGCCGGGTCCATTTCTGTGAGCGGCGGTTACTCCATAGGCGGCACGGTGAAGTATGCCGATAACGCTGATGCGAACGGAGCGATCGTCCGGCTCAGGAAAAAGGTTGGAGAAGAGTTTCTCCTGAACGAGGAAAAGAATGTTTCCGGCGGCCAGTACAGTTTCACCGGCAAGTCGGCGGGCGAATACAAGGTTATCGTTCTTGCCAACCGGACCGGCTACCAGGATCGCTACGAAAGCGGCGTGATCACCGTTGCGGACGCAAACGTCACGCACAATGTCACGCTGCTCGCCTATGCGCCGAAGGCGGGCACGGTCACGGTCAACGGGGCTGCTCTTGCCGGCGTGAGGATCAAGGTCATGGATGGGACCACGGTGATCGGGTACTTCCCGGTGGATGGCAACGGCTACTTCGTGACCACACCGCTCGATCCATCCAAGGCATACACTTTCTACGCTGTTTATGGAAATGCAACCTCGGATGCCTTCAATCCGGCCACGCCGTACAACTGGACCCTTGGGCTCGGCAATATTTCCGGCACTATCCGCGGCCTGACCAACGGCCAGAACGTCATGGTCCACGTGATTTCTGCAACCACTCTCCTGGAGAAGATGCAATCCAGGACCGGCACGGGCGGTGATGTGACGTACCAGATCACGAACCTCCTGCCTGCGGCAGATTATATCGTGTCCGTGGTGGGTGACGGAATTCCTGTGACCTATTTTGACGGTGTGACAGACATCAACTCCGCATCACGGCAGACCGTGGTGGCAGGCGCCACGACTTCAGGCGTCGACTTCACCTTCACGGCTCCGACGGTGGCGATTTCAGGGCAAATTACGGAAGACGGCGCGGGCGTGGCCAATGTGCCGGTCTTTGCGCTTGAAACCACAACCTTTGCCTTCCAGTCAACCTATTCAGCCGCAGGAGGCAATTACACGCTGAACTTGAAGGCGGGCAACTACCTCGTTTTCGCCTACAAGGAATCGAGCCGCAAGACCTTCTACTACAGGGCGGCCGGAACCACGCAAAACGACTACCAGGCCGATGTGGTCACGCCTCCTGCATCGGGCATCAACATCGCTCTCGATGAAGACGACTGTTTGATCTCCGGCCGGGTCAGCTTCAGGGCAGTCGGAGGGAATCCTGTGGCGGGAATCATGGTCAGGGGAGAAGGGCCGCACGGCAGCGCCGTGGATGTCACGGATGAGAATGGATACTATGATCTCACCGGGCTCCGCTGCACCGATTCGTACAATGTGACCATCTTCCCCAACCGTCCCTATCCGCCCCAGACTCAAGCAGCGACTGCGGCCGCGAGCACGACCCTGAACTTCGTGATCCAGACGGGCTGGGTGGTTTCCGGCACGGTCGTTGTGCAGGGGACTGGCGCTGCGATCCAAGGCGCCTGGGTCTACCTGATCAACAGCCTCGGGCAGGTCCAGGGAATCCCGTCGGTCACGAACGCAGGCGGCGCTTACATGCTGGCTGACGTGCCCTCTGGCGTTTACACCCTGGTTGCGGAACACAGGGATTACCAGACCGTGAGGGAAACGAACCTGATCGTCGAGTATGACGTCACAGGCCGCACCGTGACCATGGTTCCCGGAGGCAGCGTGTCCGGGACGGTAACGGTGTCAGGCTCAGGAACGTCTCTTGGAGGGGTCATGGTAATTGCCACCAGGGCCGGTGAAGAAGCCCGTTATGCGACGACGAACAGCTCCGGCGCATACGAGGTGAAGGGGCTTGTGAACGGGAACACCTATTTCCTGATGTTCACGAAGACGGGCTATGTGAACCAGCTCGTCATTGCCACCGCAACGCAAACCGGCGTCAATGTGGCGCTTGTGGTTCGCGCTGCTCCGGTCAGTTTCTCGGGGACTGTGCAGCTACAGGGAGGCGCGCCGATTGGCAATGCCTACGTGGTCATCCAGTCGGCCAGCACCAGGTACTCGGCTGCTGCCTGGACAAACGCTAGCGGTGCGTTCTCTTTCACCAACGTGGTTTCCGCGAATGATTACCGGCTCACGGTGCTGCCGGGCGGCGGATTGCCCATCTATGTGGAGGAGAACTTCAACCTGACCGCCAATGTCACGGGCTACACCATCACCATTGCCGGAAACACGATCTCCGGCACGGTGACCCTCAGTGATAGTGCCCCAGGGAAACAGGTCACGGTCTACCTGCTGGATAGTGCGACGGGCAAGTGGGTGGCGAATGTGGCGGCCACGGATGTTGGAGGCGGGGTTTACACCTACGCCTTTGACGGCGCAAACGGCAATTTCAAGATTTGCGCCTTCACCGTGGGCTACAGTGTCGGATGGTATGGCGGGACGAACTTTGGGTCGGCGACCGTGGTTTCGTCCGGGACGTTGCTCAATATCCCGCTGACCAAGAACTGATAACCTTATCCTTCTGGATCCCTTCCCTCTCTACCTATTCGGGGGAGAGGGAAGGGGTCAGGAGCCTTTGTTAAAACCCAATACAACCCCTCCCCTTTGTCCCCTCCCACCAGGGGAGGGGAAGCAAAAGGAGACATTAGGACCCCTTCCTTAATTGGGGGAACGAATCTAAGTGAATTCAATTCCGTTCGTGCTGAGGCCTGTCCTGAGGTAGCGAAGGGTATCGAAGCACGAACAAACCCAAGGGGAGGGGAAGTTATCGAAGCATGAACACTTCAAACGAACTGGATTTTAACGACTTACGCTTCTTCTTTGCCGCGATGGGGGGTTAAGACATGAGAAAACTCTTTAGGTATACTGGGATCACTGCGCTGATGGCCATGGTGTTATGCGGTTTATGCTCCATGGCATGGGCGGAATATGAAGTGACAAACATTACAACCAGCGTTCCGACCGGGCTGGCCCCTCAGCAAGGTCCTGCGGAGGATCTGGAGGTGTCCTGGGATGAGGTCAGCATACCTGCGGGCACGGGCACGCTTCTCGGCTATGTTTACATCTGGAACAATTCATCTTCGCCCCTGGATGACACCCAATTGAATCAGGGGACGAATGAGGGCACAGTAGGGCCGGGATTGAATCCCCCTTTCCTGACCAAGCCCAAGGGGGATTTTTCGGGCGATGACTTTGATGACGTCTGGTATCTGCATATAAAGACGGATTACTTCAGTTTCACTGAGGGGCCGAAGCTGAGCACCGACGTCGTTGTCGGGCCGTTCAATTTCGACAATGTGGCGCCTACCGGCACTGTTGCGCTTGACACCACCGTGCCGGGTCAGACGGCAACGAGCTCTTCGGTGAACCCGGTCACGTTGAGCCTGAGCGCAACCGGCGATACGGATGTCGTGTATCTGGGCAATTCCTCGACCTTTGCCCTGGCTACGGAGTACGATTTTGCAAACACTCTCACCTTCGATGTGGGTGATGAAACCGGAACAAAAATCATTTATGCGTGGTTCGAAGACCAGGCAGGAAATGTGAGTGCACCGGTCACCCTCACCTTCGATCTTATCGCCGGCAAGACCATGTCGCCTGCCGGGGCCGTCACCATCGAAGTGGGCGCAACCCAGACGTTCACCATTCTCGGCGCCGAAGACGGAGAGACCTTCACTTGGGCCATCATCGAACCCAATCCCGCGGACGTCGCTTCCTTTATCGGCGAATCGAGCGGTGTTACTACTGTACAAGTCTCCGGTGACAAAGAAGGTACGTTCAAGGTCCAAGCTACATCAAGTTTACCCGGCGCCGATGTTTACACGAGCGGAACGATCACGGTTCAACAGACGACCCTGAGCAAGGTGTTTGACCTGATCACGACGGCGACAACAAATACCAACACGATCGGATTCATTTTTGAAAACACCGGAATGACTACCGCCCACGAGCTTGGAACGGCTGTCGGCAACTGCACCCAGGTTGCAAAATGGAACGCTGCAACCCAGTCCTACCTGTCTCATCGGATGCAGTTCCCGACGCTCAATAATTTTACTCTGAATGTGGGGGAAGCTTATTTTGTGACCATTACTGAGGCGCATCAATTCACTCTCACGGGAAAGGCCCCCGCTTCTCATTCTCAATCCCTCGTCACAACCGCTACCACCAACACGAACGCCATTGGGGTGCCTTACAGCAAAAGGAGTATTGCCACAGCCCATGAGCTGGGAACGGATATCGGAAATTGCAGCCAGGTGTCGAAGTGGAATGCTCCGACCCAGTCCTATCTATCCCATCGAATGCAATTCCCTACATTGAACAATTTTGCGGTCGAATGGGGTCAAGGGTATTTCATAACGGTAACCCAGGCGGTGGACTGGCCATGGTAACGTATCGAAACTGCCGTTTAAGTTTTAGGAGGATATTATGAAGATTCGAAAATGGTGGATGATTCCTGTGATGTTTGCAGCCCTGTGGACCCTGGGCATAGTGCAACCCATGCCCTTGGAGGCCGCAGGACCTTACCTCATCGTCGGGACGGTGAAAAATGCCGATAATTCCGTACCTGCTGACGGCCAGGTGACTTTCAGCGCTTATATAGCCAGCAGGCCGGCGGAAATCCTGACCCAGGCCAGCAACGGTTGTGGTTACGGGGGAGGGTTATACAGCGTTGAGGTAGGCAATTTCCCCACCGCGTGGAATGTCAATGACGTGCTGGTGGTTCAACTGAAGAACCTCTCGGCGCTTCAAGCCAAGACCATACAAATTACCCTGAAAGGCGACTTCTCGGAAAATGCAGATGTGGTCCTTGAGCCCATTACACCGCAGACGCTTTCCATTACTCCTGTAAATCCAACAGTCCAGGTTCCCAATACCCAGCAGTTCACGGCGACCGCGACCTTCGCAGAGGTTCCTGGGAACCAGGATGTCACCAGCCTGGCAACCTGGGCCTCTTCGAATACCACAACCGGGACGATCAATGCTGCGGGTCTGTTCACGCCGAACAAGGTTGGAACCACAGGCATTACAGCGACTCTCTCCGGAGTCACGAGCAATACCAGCACGGTAACGGTTACGGCGGGCGTGGCGAGCGCAGCCCAGTCGGTGATTGCAGCTTCCCTCAGCCCTGCGACCATTACTGTGGATCAGACAGCGACGGCCACAATTCAGTTCAAGGATCAGAACGGCAACAATACCACCAACATCGGCGGCCAGGCTCTTGCAGCGACCGGAGCCGCTCTTGCGGGTGCGAACTGGGCGGTGGTGAACAATGGAAACGGAACAGCCACGGCCACCTACACGCCCGGAGCCACAGGCAGTGAAACGGCGCTTCGGATTACTCTAGGCGGCACGCAGATCGGCGCCAACCAGTCGGTGACGGTTACCGCCGGTGCTGCAAGCGCAGCCCAGTCGGTTATCCAGGTGGCGCTCAATCCTGCGACCATAACGGCTGACGCTACGGCCACGGCCACGGTTGTTTTCAATGATCAGAAAGGCAACCCGACCACCAACATCGGCGGCCAGGCTCTTGCGGCGACCGGAGCGACCCTGGCGGGCGCGAACTGGGCGGTGGTGAACAACGGCAACGGCACCGCCACGGCGACCTACACGCCCGGTGCCACAGGCAGTGAAACGGCGCTTCGGATTACTCTAGGCGGCACGCAGATCGGCGCCAACCAGTCGGTGACCGTCACGCCGGGTGTCGCGACTGCCGCACAGTCTTTGATCGCAGCGGCGCTGAACCCTGCGACCATCACGGCGGATGCTACGGCTACGGCGACGGTGCAGTTCAAGGACCAGAAAGGCAACAACACCACCAACATCGGCGGCCAGGCCCTTGCGGCGACCGGAGCGACCCTGGCGGGTGCGACCTGGGCGGTGGTCAACAACGGCAACGGCACGGCCACGGCGACCTATACGCCTGGTGCTGTAGGCAGTGAAACGGCGCTTCGGATCACCCTGGGCGGCGTGCAGATCGGCGCAAACCAGTCGGTGACCGTCACGCCGGGTGCAGCGGTCAAAATGACGCTTTCAGCGTCCAAGACGACCCTCGCAAGCGACGGCAAGGGCAGTGCAACACTGACGGCGAGGATTCTGGACCAGAAGAACAACCTGGTCACTTCAGACAACACAACCAGCGTGACCTTCACCCTCACAGATGCGACCTTTGCGACGATCACCGGTTCCCCGGCAACGGCGACCGGCGGCGTGGCGACCGCGACGGTGACGACCAACACAGGAACAGTGCCGGCTCCTCCGGCGACGACGAATGTCAATATCACATCGGTGCCGGCCCTCACGGCTCCTGCTGCGTTGACCCTGACGATCGTTAACTTCTCGATCCAGGTCAACACTCCGTCTGCGCCCTTTGTGGACGGAACAGGCGTGAACCTGGTGAGGAGCGGGTCGACGCCCAGCACGGCGACTTTCGAGGGTGTTGGAAGCGTGAGCGGGGATTACCGCTGGGCGCTTACAGGTGTCGGGACCATCAGCAGCACAACGGCTGATACGATCACCTACACGGCGCCTGCTACCATTACAGGCGCTTCGCAGACGGCCACCCTGACGCTTACGAGCGCGACAGATGGTGCGCTTACTGACAGCATTACTATCACGGTCTACAACCCTGTGGCCGTTACATGGCCCACGGCGGCGGCAGGCATTGCGATCGGCGACAATACGAAGATCGTGACGGCTTCCGGAGGAAAGGGGCCCTACAAATTCGAAAGCTCGGATGTCGCAAAGGCAACTGTGAACGCAGATACAGGCGCGATCACGCCGGTTGCGGCAGGGACCATCACGGTCAAGGTCCGGGATGCGACGTACGGCAATTTTGCCGTTGCAAACGGGTTTTTGGCGGTGACGCCGAACATCCAGATCGTGGCGCCCATAGTGATCAACGGGCCTGTCGCGCTTGATTCCGGCAAGACCGGCACCTATACCTTCACCGGAGGCACGGGCGAGGTCAACTGGAGTGCGGACAAAGGGTCCATCAGCGCAGCGGGTGTTTTCACCGCGCCCGTGGTGGCGAGCGGCAGGACCACGGCCACCATCACCGCCACGGACAAGGTTTACAACACCATAAAAGGAACCTATAACGTCACGGTTTACGGAGCCCTGACGATCCTCGAGAAACCGGCAGGGTACGTGGACGGGCAGCCCTCCACCTATCCGCTGCTCTCTCCCGGTATCAACCTGGCGTTGACTGCAGCGGACAATACCAGGTTCTATGACTGGATTGTCACGGATTGGAATGATACGGTTGTGGACAGCCGGATCAGGGTCGGCGCCACGTTCCTGGTGGATCCGGAAGTTCTCTTTGCCGCAAGCGGGGCAGGGATCTACACCGTGACCCTCAAGGACAACGACAACCCGGATCTTGCGCCTGCGACCTTGAAGGTGCGTTTGGCTATGCGCTTCTTCTCGGACAAGTACGATCCCGCAGACAGCGGCACCTACACGGTCCCGCCGGACGTGAGCGATGAATATTTCGTGGAAGGCGGCCCTGCAGCGAACGTGTATAGGTATGCGATTTATGATCTGGCCGGCGCATTGGTGGCGGACGGGCTGTACGGAACCTTTGCAGAGGCATCGCCCACCAACGAAGACAATGTCTTCACCTTTGCGGCCGGGCTGACCTCCCTCACCTCCTACAGGGTGAAGGTGAGTCTGGATGCGGCTTCAGCCAATGCTGATGTGACGCGCCTCATCGCGGCGGGCCTTGGCGAAGTCTGGTCCGGCATCTTCAGGATCGTGCCGGTGGTGAGCTATGCCGGTACGGTTGTTGAAGCGGACCGAACCACACCCATCCCGGGAGCGGTCGTAGCCTCGATTGATGATCCCTCGAAGCAGGATACGACGGATGCCAATGGTGAGTTCCAGATCGACGGTTTCCAGGCCACTGGAGCGACCTATCGGTTCTATGTCTACAAGGATGGGTACATAGACAGGATCGTGACCGGTGCCGACATCGAAGCCGGCCCGATCGTCCTTGAAGCGCTTGGCGTAGGCTCAGGCAGCATCGAAGGGACCGTCACGCTGAGCGATGATCCGGCGCCCTATGTATCCGGGTCTGTTTCCATCAAGGTTAAGACCTCGGACGGCGGCTATGTCAAGGACGGCTCAGGGGCCGACATCACGGTCCTGGCCGATCCGGCGAATGGAGACTATTCCTTCCCTGTGCCGGCCAATTATGCGGCAAGGGGACCGTTCGACGTCGAGTTCAGGAGGACGGGTTACATCTTTGATGCAGCCGCGGGATTGGGCGTCCTCACCGGCGTGCCCCTGGATGCGACCAATGCGAACATCACCCTGTCCCCGGCAACCGTGATTTCGATTACGGCGACCCCGCTTCCCGCAGGCGGCCCGTTCGCCCAGGTCAGGGTGGACATCACGGCGCAAGCGGGCCTGGCGCCCTTGAGGTTCAACGGGACAGCCGGCGAGATCAAGGTGCGGAATTCGGCCGGCACGGATGTGACCCCTTCCCTGACTTACGCCGCAAACACGTATTCCTACCTCAACGCGGCGTATGAGAACTTCACGATCACGGTCTGGGCGGACGTGAGTGAAGACAGGGATGTGGACGCGGGCTACAAGGCGATCACGACCTACAGCTATGTCAAGTCCGCGGACCAGAACGAGACACCTGTTGACCCGATTCTCGGTGGCGACGTTACTTCCCCGTCCGGGGACAACCAAGTGACCATCCCGCCCGGCGGGTTGACGGGTGACATCCTGGGAGCCGTGACCGTGGTGATTGTCGAGGTAGACGCCGGGGAGGCGGGCGCTGCGAGGATCACGGGCTCCGAGATCCTCGAAGTGTACCTTGTGGACCAGGCCGGGAACAGGGTGCCCAACGGGAACATCGCGCGGATCGAGATCAAGCTCAAGTTCGACCCCACCGTGGTGACCTCAGACAAGCTGAGGGACGGGACCTTCGTGATCTACCAGGCGGCCACGGTGAACGACCTGATCACAGGCAACGCCACAACGGTTCCGGTAAGCCAGATCATTCCGCCGGTGGACTACACGAACGGGTTCGTGACCTTCTGGGTCGACCACCTCTCGGCCTTCGGGATCGGTCCTGCGCCGGCCGCTCAAGGCGGCGGGGGCGGTGGCGGCGGTGGCGGATGCTTTATCGATACGATGACCGGTTCATCGGGCGGAGGGTGGTTTGCACCGCTCTTCCTGATGGTCTTCGCCACAGGAGCATGGTTCGTGAGGCGAGCGGCCAAATAGGCCCCTATTAAGGAACACCTAACCTTAACAGAGAAGGGGGCAACATTTTTGTTGCCCCCTTCTTAGTTTTGACGCATTCGTAAAAACTCTCTTTTTGATGTCATTTCGAGCGAAGCGAAAAATCCAATGCGAAGCATTGGTTCGAACAAAGAGAGGGATCTGTCCACCAATAACAGATCCTTCGCTTTGCCCAGGATGACTCGCCAAGGCGAGTCAGATTTTTCCCTACGGTCGAAATGAGAAGTGCGACACTTTCGACTTTTCACGATCACACCAATATAGAGGACACTGCTTGGCCTTGTAAGCTATTGCTTATGGAGGGAGGTGGGTGATGACCCTGCCCAGATTGTCACGGATGCTCCTGATGCAGGTCCTTCTTGGGGGCCTGGCCCTTGGTCTTTTCGCTGAAGTCCATGCCCAGGACACCACACCGCCGACCGTGGTCTCTACGGCTCCCGCAAACGGAGCCACCAACGTGAGCGGCAAGACACGGAGGGTCTCCATCACCTTCAGCGAACCGATGGACAGAACATTTATCAGCTACAATTACGATGTGGTCAACTGGGGAAGTCATTCTTACTCTTGGTCAGATGACGACAGGGTCTTTTATATCACAAGAGATTCAACGACCACCATTTCGAACGGCACGGTCATTTCCTTCACACTGAGTCCTGGAGGCAATGACTTTCGAGACAAAGCAGGAAATTACCTGGCCACCTACACCTTCTCCTTCACCATCGGTCCAGACACGACACCGCCGACGGTGGTGTCCACCTATCCTTCCAACGGCGCCACAGGAGTGACCGTGAACCTTGCCGGCGTGGCGATCACCTTCAGCGAGGAAATGCAGGCGAGCAGCAGCTATTCCACAGACTTTGAAATCTGGGGAACAGCTCCGGGTGCACCGCTCTGGGCGCCGGACAGGAGAACTCTTTACATCCCGAGGAACCCGGCAGTAGCGCTTCCCGTCGGTGTCACGATTTCTTTCACGCTGTACAATATGAGGGACTTGGAGGGCCTGACTCTTCCCAGTTACACGTTCTCCTTTCTCGTGGGGACGGATGTGGATCTCAAACCGTCGGTGGTTTCTACAAGCCCCGGAAACGGAGCGACAGGGGTGAGCCGCGATCTTCAAACCGTCTCGATCACCTTCAGCGAACCCATGAACCCAGGGGCCGTGAGCATCGGCACAAATTTTCCTGAGTATTCCCTTTCCTGGAACACGTATCACACGGTCCTGACCCTCACGCGGAACGACACGGTGACAAAGCTGGCCGCAGGTCTGACATACAATTTTATCCTGAACGGTGTGGGATATGAAAACTTCAGGGACACCCAGGGAAACTTTCTTCCTGAGACTTCTTTCTCTTTTACCACCGTCGAGCAATATGACTATGAGCTTCTGCGGATACCCGAAGATCCAACTAAGGGTTATCACTGGCCTTACTTCTTGAGCATTCCAAACGGCTTGAGGAGCAGAACGGTTCTCCTGGTGGAGCCGAACAACACAGGGGCTTTGAGCGACGACCTGGCGGTTCACGAGGCTTCGGCGAATTCCCTGGTGCGGACACGTTCGGATTTCGCAATAGCCCTGGACGTTCCGCTGCTGGTCCCAATTTTCCCTCGCCCCTTATCATACAGCTACCTTTACACCCACGCCTTGGACAGATACAGCCTCCAAACCACAGCGCTGTTGAACGGAAAGAGCCTGGCCCGTATCGACCTTCAGCTCATGGCCATGATCGCAGATGCCAAGCAGAGGCTCTCGGCGAGGGGCTTCACCATGGCGGACAAGGTCTTCATGATGGGCTTTTCCGCTTCAGGCGCCTTCACAAGCCGGTTCACGGCCATTCATCCTGACCTGATCATGGCCTGTGCTCCGGGATCACCCGGAGGATGGCCCATTGCGCCCGTCCCGAGCTGGCAGGGAACGAACTTCAGGTACCCCGTGGGGATTTTCGACTTTGCGGCTCTCACCGGCAGCGCCTTTGATGTGAATAGGCTCCGAAATGTGCCCCAATTCATCTATGTGGGGAACCTCGATCAGAATGATGCCCTCGATACCAGGGAATTCCCGCTCGACGAGAAAAACGCCATCTGCGCGCTTCTGGATTGCAGGCCCAACCCCTACATCTCAGACCGCTGGCCCATTGCGGAACAGATCTATGAATCGGTCCAATCCAGGGCGGAGTTCAAGGTGTACCCTGATGTGGCCCACACCATAACAGGCCAGATGCTCAGGGACATTCTTCAGTTCTTCGAAAAGCACGACACAACCCGCATCGGCCTGTCGGAAATCATCCTGATCTTGAAGGTGGTTTCCGGGATGGGCTTCTCGCCTGGCGACGTGACCCAGGGGGATGTGAATGGAGACGGCAGGATCGGCTTGGAGGAAGCGGTTTATGTGCTCCAGATGGCTGCTGGCGTGAGGTAAGGCCTCCTGAAACAAAAACAGGGCAGTGCGAATTCTTGCGAAATCATTCAAATGGAGTTGGGCTTACTCTTGTGAATCATCTTGGGTGGAAGCGGAGGTGGGATATGGAGCGGAATGGGAGGTTTGGGCAAATTGTTCTGGCGGTTGTTGCGCTTCTTCTGCTTACCTTGCAGGCACAAACGGTTTTTGCCCGTTCTCCGGGCAGCGGCCTCTGGGTGAAGCAGGTCATCCCTAAAGGAGCGGCTTCTACACCCTTTAACACGATCGAAATCCGATTTAGCGGACCGGTGCAAGACGGCTCGTTCACTTCAGAGGATGTGCAGTTGACCGGGTTCACAGCGGGCACTCCTGTTCGGCTTTCACAGGATGCCTATGAAATCACCTTTAGCCCCTCAACCGGGCTTGCCATTTACGCCCTCACCATCGGTCCCAACATTCTCGATACCGCCGGCCAGGCCATGGACCAGGACGGCGACGGCATCAGGGATGAGGCTGCCCAGGATGCCTATCGCGGGACGCTCTTTTCTGCGGCAGCCACAATCCAAGCCGGCGATACAACCTACGACGGCCGGTACCTTGTCATCAGCAACAGCACCGTGACCATCAACGGCTCGCACGCGTTTGGAGGGGTCGGGGTTTACGGCACGGGCGTGATTACGCATTCCGCGACGACTGCAGACACTGTTTACAATCAGGAACTCAACATTAGCGATGAGCTCTATCTGGAATCGACCTCCAAGATCGATGTGACTGGGAAGGGATACCTTCAAAGGCGAACAGTGGGGAATACAACCAGCGGAGGGGCCCAGGATCTGGCAGGCGGGAGCCATGGGGGAGAGGGTTTTGTGCCTGCTGCGAGCAGTGGACCAAGCAACCGGGCGTACGGGGATTACAGGAACCCGACAGAGCCGGGCTCCGGGGGCGGTCTCCACTTGACCTGGGGCGCGGGTGCGGGAGGCGGAGTGATCAAAATCACGTCTTCTTCGGCGACGATCAACGGATCGATTCTTGCGAATGGGGCGAATGGTGGATACGGAGCCGATCCTGCAGGAAGCGGAGGGAGCATCCGGATGGATGTGGGGACTCTGTCCGGGACCGGCGTCATTGCTGCAAACGGAGGGAACGGCTACGTGGCAGGCGGCAGCGGCGGAGGCGGCCGGGTGGCCATATATTACCAAGACATGAGCGGCTTTTCTCTTGCCAACGTGCGGGCCCATGGCGGCGCCGGCGGCCCGGGCGCGGGAGGGGTGGGATCCGTGTACCTCAAGACTCCTGATGGGCCGGGAATCCTCCGCATCGACAACCACGGGAGCGCAGTCGGAGCCATCATGCCGCTGGGAAATCCGGGCGACACTTCCTTTATTGCAGATCATCTGGTCATTGCGGGCGCGGGAACCATTGTAGCGCCGGAACACAATATGCCGATTGTGGCGAACAGAATATCCCTTGAAGCCGGCGGCGTCCTCACTCACAGGGCCACCAGCGCAAGTGAGCTCTTCGCTCTGGATATCGAAGCGACGGATCTCGTTATCGACGCGACCTCCAAGATCGACGTGACTGGCAAAGGATACCTTCAAAGACGCACGGTGGGGAATACAACGAGCGGAGGGGCCCGGGATCTAGCCGGAGGGAGTCATGGGGGAGAGGGTTTTGTGCCCACTGCGAGCACTGGACCGAGCAACCGGGCGTATGGGGATTACAGGAACCCGACAGAGCCGGGATCGGGGGGTGGGCTTCACCTGACGTGGAGTGCAGGATCGGGCGGCGGAGTACTCAAGATCACGGCCTCTTCTGCCACGATCAATGGATCGATCCTGGCCAATGGAGGGAAGGGGGACATCTATGCAGACCCTGCGGGGAGCGGGGGAAGCATCCTTATGGATGTGAGGACCTTGCTCGGGACCGGCGTCATTGCTGCAAACGGCGGTAATGGCTACAGCCAGGGAGGAAGCGGCGGAGGCGGCCGTGTCGCCATCTACTATGAGGACATGAGCGGGTTCAATGTGGCCAATGTTCAGTCGCACGGGGGAAAGGGAGCGGGTAACGCTGGGGGAGCGGGATCAGTGTACCTCAAACCTTCGAGCGGGATGGGGACGCTCCGCATCGATACGCACATCACCTCTGTTGACACCACCCCCCGCGCGCCGACGCCGCTGGGAATACCGAGTGAGACGACCTTTCAGGTCGATCGGCTTGTGATTGCAGGAAAATACGCCGTTGCCGTTCCCGAGCATGCAGGCCTGAGGATCGAGGCCGATGAAGTCTTCCTGAAGGAGGGAGCCGTTTTATCCCACAGACCGGCTACAGCGAGTCAGGCCTTCTCTCTCTCTGTAGACGTCAAGAGCCTATCCATTGATGTTGCTTCCTGCATCGATGTGAGCGGAAAAGGGTACCTCGTGGGACGAACCGACGGCAATACCCTGGCAGGCGGAGCGACAGGCACTTCGGGTGGCAGCTATGGAGGTCTCGGTTTTGGTTCCCACAGCAACGACACCTATGGAGACCCTCTGTATCCCTATAAGCCTGGATCGGGCGGAGGGACCAATTGGATTGCCGGTGGCGCAGGAGGAGGAGTCGCTCATGTCTTCGCAGAGGCAATTACAGTTAACGGAGGGATCAAAGCCAATGGCGCGGACGGCACCATTTACGCTGATACGGCAGGAAGCGGGGGCAGCATCCTGGTCAGCACCGTCACCCTCTCGGGATCGGGATCTGTTTCGGCGAACGGCGGAAAAGGATATGGACAAGGAGGGAGCGGAGGCGGAGGAAGAGTTGCCGTTTATTTGCTGGGGGAGATGACCCTCCCGCAAGGAAACATCACGGTTGCGGGTGGGACCGGAGGAATCGGTCCAGGGCAGGCAGGTACCGTGAGGATCCCCGAAGACCCCGTGTTTCTCTGGGTGGATCAGGACAAGGCATTGTTTCACGATATGGAAGCCCTGAACTGGATTGCCCTGGGAGTGGACCCTTCAGAGGGGATTCTCGTGGATGTGGTCGCCCAGGGGGGAGAACAGGCGTTCACTCTGGCTACGGGTGTTCCGGAATCCGGTGCCTTGGTGTGGGACACCACCAAGGTGCCTGACGGCCCTTATCAGCTCCATGCGGTGTTCAAAAAGAGCTCCTTCCAGGTGCTTGGAGAAGCGGGCCGAACCGTGCTCGTGAATAATTCGGTGACTTGGCACAGCGGCGAGATCGTGAACAACGAGACCTGGGCTTCGGGGAAGGTGCACCTTGTCGAAGGGGACGTGAGCATCACTGCCGGAAAAACTGTTACCCTGGAGCCCGGCGCGCTCATCAAGTTTGCTGCCGGAACGAGACTGATCATTCAGAATGGGGCGACGCTCCAAGGGGCGGGAACGGAAGCGCAACCCATCACCTTCACATCCCTGGCCGATGACGAGGCAGGGGGCGATACAAACCTGGACGGCAGTGCTTCAAAACCTCAACCCGGCGATTGGTCGGGGTTTAGCGTTCAAGGGAACGGACAACTCAATCTGAGCGGACAGGGGGAGATTCGCTACAGCATGAATGAGCACACCGGCGTCCTTGGGGCCGATGAAACCTGGCCGGGCAAATTCCTGCACCATGTGACGGGCGCGGTGACTGTGCCGAACGGCATCACCCTGACCATTGAACCGGGCGCGGTAGTGAAATTCAACCGTTTTCTCGGCATCACCGTGCAGCCGGGCGGCCGCCTCGTGGCTGAGGGAACCGTGGCCATGCCGATCGTCTTCACCTCGGCCCTGGATGATGCCATAGGGGGCGACACGAACCGGGACGGCAATGCCACCTCTCCCGCGCCAGGCGACTGGCGATGGATCTACATCGACGGCGCAGAAGCTATCTTCCGGCATGCGCAGGTGCTTTACGGCGGTGGAAATAGCGGCACGAGCTGGGACGGAACCGGCGTGATCCGAATCAACGGAAGTGCGACCCTGACTGTGGCCAATTCCCTGGTGCGGGATGCCTTCTACGACGGGGTCCTGGCCTGGGGCGGAACCGCAACCATCACCAACAGTGTCTTCACCGGAATTGACCGCGCGATCTGCGCCCATCCCGGTTCTGTGGTCACCGTGGTGAATGCCACGCTCGATGACAATCGCGTCGGTCTCCTGATTCACGGGGGGACCCTGAACGTGACCAACACGATCGTGACGAACAGCATCCGCGCAGGCGTGCTGCGGGATTATGGCGACGACCTTTTCACGATGGTTTATTCCAATGTGTGGAATCCGGATGCGACGAAAGGCAACTTCGAGGGTACGGCCGATCGAACCGGCTCGAACGGCAACCTGTCCGTGGATCCATCGTACAAGAATGCTTCGGCCGGCAACTACCGTCTTCGCTATCTCAGCCCCATGATCGATGCGGCTGAGGGGACGAAAGCGCCGGATACCGACTTCATGGGCGCCCCGCGCTACGACGATCCCCGGAGCCCCAATGCGGGCGTGGCCGTGCCTTCCGGCGCTTTTGCAGACATGGGCGCTCTTGAATTCGTGGAAACGGCCCAGTCGGACGTGGACCTGGCGGTCACGGCCGTGAGCCTCCCTGCAGAACCTGGAAACCCGGTGGCGGTGACCTGGCAGGTCCGGAATCAGGGAGTGGGAACCGCGAGAGGATCATGGGTTGACGCCCTTTACCTCTCTTCAGACAAACTGTGGACTCCCGACGATATCCTTCTCTCCACCCACCTCCACACCGGGGACGTGGGGCCGGGGCAGAGTTACACGAATGCCGGCGAGGCCGCTCTGCCGCAGGCTCGGCCTGGGGATTACTATGTCCTTGTCCGAACCAATTACCAACAAGACCTTTTCGAAGGCGTGAATCAATACAACAATACACAGGCGTCCAGCAGCACGGTTTTTGTCGATCTGCCGTCCTTCATCCCCGGAGGCACCATCACCGGAAGCTTTCAGCAGGCAGGGGATGTGAGATACTTCGAGCTCCTTGTTGCGGACAAACAGGACCTTTCCATCGAGCTTTCCGGCCCTCAGGGATCGGTTACAGGCCTTTTTGTGAGGCGCGGAGAAATGCCAACGCTCCAGGATTTCCAGTGGAGGAGCGTGATCGCAGGGTCGGCAGCCCAATACCTCTCCCTGAATGATGCAGCTCCGGGCAGTTATTTCGTGATGGTGACTGTGTCGAGCCTTTCCGCGCAAAGGGAGTTCAACCTGTCGGCCCGAACGAGCGAGTTCTCGATTCGCGGGGTCAGACCTCATAAGGGGGGAAATGGCGGAAAGGTCACGATCACCCTTGACGGGGCCCTGTTCGATCGTTTCACAAGGGCTCGCCTCATTGATTCGGCCGGCAAACCGGTGGAAGCGGATCCCGTGTACTTTGTCAACTCGGGAATCATTGCTGGAACCTTTGACCTTTCAGGGTGCTCCCTGGGGAAGGCCGATGTGCAGGTGGTCACAGGCCAAGGCGCTCCCACAACTCTTACAGGGGGATTCGAGATCGTCTCCTCCATCCCTGGAGCCCTCAGTGCCAATATCGACGCCCCGAGCGCTGTTCGCGTGGGACGGGATTTCAAGCTCTACGTGGACTACCGCAATGTCGGGCTCCAGGACCTTGTGGCGCCGATTCTGAGGCTCAAGGTGCCTTCCTGGATTGCGGCGGTAGGGCTCAGCCCGCAGATGGAAGATGCAGTTTCCGACCTGTGGGTGGTCGCTGTAAACCCGGAGGTGCCTGCAGGCATCTTGCCGCCGGGCGCGAACGGCCGGATCACGATTTTCGGCCGTTCCACGGCCGGCGGAAATATTCTCTACTCCCTGGACCTTTCCATTTATGACTCCAAGCAGATCGACTGGGCTGCATTGAAGAGCCTCCTGAAGCCTGCGGGCATGTCCGAAACAGAATGGACCCTACTGTTCACCCAGATTCGGGGAATCGTAGGGCAGGACTGGGAGGACTACGGCCGGGTCGTCTCTGACGCGGCGAACCTTATGACTCCCCTTCGGGGCGCGCCGTCGTCTTTGAACGAGATCTTCCAGTTGATTGTGGATCGAGCGACGGCCGTCTTGAAGCCCTCTGTTTCGGGATATGCCTTTGCAGGCGATGGGGATCACCCTCTTTCCAATGCGCTCATCATTCTGTGGGACCAGGAAAAGGACACGATGCTCACCACCGTGACGCTCCAGGACGGGAGCTACCTGTTCCCCGATTTTCCGGCTGGATCCTACAGCCTCGAAGTAGAGGGGTACTCCCTCAGCCAGGCCATTATGGTCAACGTGGGGTCGGCCGATGTGGTCGTGCCTGATTTCATCGCCACGGAACAGGAGTTCGTCATTGCAGGAAAGGTCTTCACCCTGCCTGACGGCATGCCTGTTCCTGATCACCTCGTGGCCGCTGTCGAGGAGGCGGGCGCTGCGTACACCTCTGTGACGGATGAAGACGGCTCATACCGGATCGAGGGGCTCCCTGCCGGGACCTTTGCGGTCAAGGCCTTTCACGAGCTCCTGGGGAGGGCGGAAGTCTCAGGCATCCGGCTTGAGCCGGGCAAAGAAATCCAGACAGTCAACCTGGGGCTTTCCACCGGATCCTCGATTTCCGGGACTCTCACCGGCTACTGGGGGGATTTCCCGGAAGGAAGCAGCGTGTACGTTGTGGACAAGGGCGGACGGGTCAGAGGAGTCGATGACGTGGCACCCTCCGGGACCTACTCCATAACAGGATTGATGGAAGGGGTCTATGACCTTTACACGAACGTGCCCGGCGCGGTCCGGCAAAGGATGCAGGGCGTAACCGTCGGTCCTCAATCTTTTGTCACCGGCATTGACATCGCCCTCACCGCGGCAGGTGCCGTGGAGGGGACCCTGTCGGCATCCGGTGGCGGCCCACTCCCCTACCAGTTCGTGTCCGTCACGGTCGGCGAAACTTTTTACGCCGGCGGAATCACAGACGGTGACGGTCATTTCGCTATGACGGGTCTTGCTCCGGGAATCTATTCGGTGCGCGCCCGGGTGATCGGCTATCTCCCGGCCGAGGCTTCCGTCATGTTTGCGGCGGGTGGGACGGCCACGGTCGACCTGGTTCTCTCGCAGGCCGCAGTGATCAGCGGGACCGTTGTGGATGGAGAAGGCAACCGGCTGATCGGCGCCGTGGTGGGAATAAGGGGTCCGGACGATAATGAGGCCTGGGCTGTCACGGACGACACGGGGTTTTACGAAGCGGGCGATCTCCCTCCCGGCACATATAGCGTTTACGTTGGGAACCCGGACAGCGGAGCAATGACCGGGGAGGTGACTGTTGTTGCAGGGAGCGGCACGCCGGTTGAGGCGGATTTCACTGTCCAGATCGCAGGAAAGATCACAGGGATGGTGACGGAGGCCGATGGAACAACCCCGATTGTCGAGGCGACGGTTCAACTCTTCAAAGACGGCCTGCCTGTGGGGAGCACAGAAACGGATGAAAACGGCGCCTATGAGTTGCAGCTGCTGACTTCGGGGACCTTTGCGCTGGCTGCATTCGCACCGGGAAAGAGCTTTGCCCTAGCCGATGATTTGTTCGTGGGGGAAGGCTCGGAAACGGTGAGCCGGGATTTCACGGCCGGGACCCAGACGCGGACCGGACAGGTTCTTTCCGAACAAACAGGCAAGCCGGTCCCGCTGGCGAGCGTGTCGATCCTCCAGAAACTTTTCACCGGGGTCTATGAGCTGGTTCATGAGACCACAAGCGACAGCCAGGGAAATTTTTCCGTCTCGGGTCTTGCGCAGGGCGATTACCTGGTGGTGGCGGAAAAGGCGGGATCGGCTTTTGCCGAAGCGGAATTCACCGTGGCCCAAACTCCATTTCGGGCGCCCATGAACAACGATCCGCCCGGGTCGATCGCGTTGAACCTGGGCCCAGGATCCTCTGTGGGCGGCCAGATTCTCAATAAATCCGGCCAGCCCCTTGCGGGAGCCGAGGTCATGATCACCTATCCCGATGGGGATCGGGTCCTTGCATCCGCTGCCGCGGATGAGGGAGGAAACTACTCGATCCAAGGACTCCCGGGCGGAAGCTTCGATGCTATCGTGAGCGCAGACGGCCACGAGTTCAGCAAGACACCGGTCATCGTTGCTACCGGAGGGTCGGCTACCCTCAACGGAGAGCTGAGTCTTTCCAAAGCAGGGGTGTCGGGTCAAGTCACGTTAGGGGGCAGGCCTGCTCCTCACGCCACTATCGTGGCGAGGGATGACAGGAAGCGGCCTCTGGAAATGCGCGTTGCGGGAAGGGACGGCGCTTTTGAACTCAACCGGCTTGTTCCCGGCGACTATGGCATGACCATCACCAGTGAGGGAAGCTTGCCGACCACATCGCTCATCCAGCTCAATCCCGAGCAGATCCTGGCCCATCAGCAGCAGGTTCAGCGGGCAGCCAATGATCCGAACAGCCTGTGGAACCGGTTTGTGAGAGAATTTGACAAGAACGTTGCGTGGCTCAGGAACCTCGGGCCCAGGGGAATCGAATGGGTTTATGAGACCGCCTACAAGGTTGAGAAAGACAGGCGTCATCCGACGCTTGTGCCCAACGCCGAATTGGACTACTGCAAACCGCACCGCGCGCGTGCCGTGATGATGAAAGAGTGGGCGGACCTTCAGTTCAAGCTCTGGCAGGAAGCCCAGACCAACTCCATGTCCCTTGTCAACAACGCCGAACGGGTATGTCAGTGGATCATCCTCGGCAAAGAAGTGGCCCTGGTCATGCTTCCCCTGGCGGAAAAACTGGCCAAGCTGGACAAGACCTTGAAGACCATGAAGCGGCTTCGAAATGTGCAGCGATGGTACAGCATGAGCCAGAAGTTCGAGCAGGGCGCCAAGTTGGCTCAGCGCGTGAACAATCTCAATAATTTCATTAAAGGTCTCTCCGCAATTTACGACAAGCTCAATCAGCCCGTGCCCAAAGATCCGGCAGCAAGAAGAAGTCAGGCGGATGGATTTCTTGCCGACATGAACGATCTTGCCGGGATAGCGACCGGTCATGCTACGGAGTGGGCTGAAACAGCCAAATGGGTGAAGCAGTTTGAGCAGGAGCTCAAGTTGGCAGGGCAGGCGACCAGCGAAGTGCTCTTCGTGCTCGGGGAACTCTCGGGCATTCTCTCCATTGCCATGCAGGCGGAAACAGCATGGAACGAATGGTTCGAGGTGGGCAAAAACATCGCCAGTTCCAGAAAAAACTACGAGGATCGGTACAAGGAATATCTGGGTGCCGTCAACAAGGCTTACAACGCCATCATTACGCTTCAGTTGTGCAACAAGGGACTCAGGATTCCTCCGCCCAAGCCGCCCAGGACCTCGCCCATCAGGACGGGGTCATTCAACAGCAACCAGGCCATTGACCCCAACGAGAAAACCGGGCCGGCAGGATATGGCTCTGAAGGCTTCATTCAGTCTGGAACCCTGACCTACCGCATCGATTTTGAGAACGATCCCAAGTTTGCCACGGCGCCTGCCCAGGAGGTCTTTGTCACGGATGACCTGGATCAAAACCTGGATCTCAACACCTTCGAGTTCCTGGGCTTCGGGTTCTCGAACCGGGTGTTCGAAATTCCAGCCGGGCTCAGCAGGTATCGAACCACTGTGGACCTTCGTCCCGGAAGCAACCTGGTCGTGGATGTGTTCCTCATCCTGGATCCTCAGACGCGGAAAGTCTCCGCGACCTTCCGCTCCCTTGATCCGCAGACCTTGCGGCTGACGGAAGATCCCATTGCAGGGTTCCTGCCGGTAAACAATGCGCAGCACGACGGTGAGGGCTTTGTGGAGTTCTCCATAAGGACCCGGTCGGAACTGGGGACAGGAATCGAGATCAGGAACCAGGCGGAGATCGTCTTTGATGTGAACGCTCCCATCATGACCAATGAGGTGCGCCACACCCTGGACAGCCGCGGCCCTGTCAGCGGGATCGGGGCTCTGCCTTCCTCGGTGTTCTCAAGAGTGATTTCGCTGAACCTGGCAGGCAGCGACGCCGGTGGATCAGGCATCCACTTCTACGATATCTACGTGTCGGACAACGGAGGGCCTTTCACTTACTGGCTAACGACGTCTGGCTCTTCGGTGGTCTTTGTCGGCGAATGCGGCCATCGTTACGCCTTTTACACCGTGGCCGTGGACCTTGTGGGCAACACGGAGGACCACCCCACTGTCGCCGATGCCACGACGGAGGTTCTCTCTATCATGGGCGATACGGACGGCAGCGGCGAGGTGGATCTGGCGGACATGATCCTGACCCTCCAGAGCATGAACAAAACAGATGAAACCGACTTGGGCACCAACCTCTGCGCGGATGTGAATGGCGACGGAAGAATCGGCATGGAGGAAGTGATCTACATCCTGCAATGGACTTCAGAGTTGAGAAAATAGAGGGGGGAGCGCATCGTCAATCCTATCGCGAAACGATTAATAATTGCAAACAAGCCAAAAGGTGGAGGAAATTTATGAAATCTCAAAAAGGAATTCTTGTCGTGGTGTTTTTTGTTGTGGCCCTGTTCTTCTGGGGTCCTTCCGTGTGGGCGGCCCGGCCCGCCTATTTGGAGCTGGAGGGCACGAGCATGGGAAAAATCGCAGGGTCCTGCACCATCGCAGGCCGGGAAGATACCATTGTGGTCCTCAGCTTCGGCCACAACCTTCTCGTGCCCACAGACCCTGAAAGTGGGCTTCCCACGGGCTCAAAAAAGCACAGCCCCCTCAAGATCCTCAAGGAAATAGACAAGTCCTCACCCCTGCTGTACAGGGCGCTGGTGACGAACGAGACCATGAGCCGGTTCATCCTCAGGTTTTACAGGATCAGCCCCAGCGGCAGTGAAGAAAACTACTTCACTATTGAGCTGGAAAACGCCAGGATCACAGGCATCACCCCGAGTTTTCCTGCAAGCTTCCTGCCTCAGAACGAACCTTACGGCCATATGGAAACGGTCTCTTTTGTCTATCAAAGGATTACCTGGACGTTTGAAGACGGTAGGATTACATCCACGGATACCTGGGGTCTATCCCGTGAGTAGAGCGTGTGCACGTAAACCAAAGGTAAGAAAGGTACCGGAAAGAATGACAAAGAGAAAAACATCTCCGGCCTTCATCTGGTTGCTCTTGTTTCTGCTGTTCGCGCTTCCGGCAACGTCTTGGTCAAGGACCGTCATGATCCTCAAGGGGAGCACCCTCATCGAGGGCAGATTGGACAGCCTCCTCACGCTTCCTGACGGTACCGTTTTAACCCGCATGGAGATCGAGGTCCCGAGCTGGGCCTTGAATTTCGGACCCGAGGACTTCATCCTGTGCGAACTCGACGTGGGGGTATGCTCCTTATACCAAGAAACGTTTCTCCTGAATTCTCCCGATCCGGAGGAAAAGCTCCTTTCGTGGAATGGGGAAAGGGGCACCCTGACAGAATTTCTCGAGGAACAAGCCTATGTGACGTATGACACGGACTTGCGCATGATTGGGACCCCTGGCTGGTCCGGAAGCGGCAGCGCGCTGCCACCCGACACCACGCCTCCTGAGACGTTCATCATCAACGGGCCTTCCGGGGAGATCAGCGAAAGGGAGGTAACCTTTGCTTTCAGCGGCTCGGACAACACGACGCCCCCATCCAACCTGGTGTACGCATGTTTCCTGGAGGGATATGACAAACGCTGGTCAGGGTATTCCGTCATTACCTCAAAGACCTACAAGAACCTACCGAACGGCTCCTATGTGTTCCATGTGGGGGCCAAGGACGAGGCTCAAAACGTGGATCCCACTCCGGCCATCCAACGGTTCACCGTCTATTATCTTTACGGCGACGTTCGAGAGGATGGGGTGGTCGATTTGCTTGACGCCATTGCGGCGCTCAAGGTGTGCGCGGGGATGACATCGAGGGAAAGGGTGAATCGAAATGCGGACGTGAACGGCGACGGCCGGATCGGCCTGGAGGAAGTGATTTACATCCTGCAAGAGGTGTCGGGGATGAGAGGAGAACCATGATGAAAAGAGGCGCCTTGGTTTGCGTGGTGCTGGCCCTGAGCATTCTCTGCCATTCCGTGCTCTTTGTCCCGGCCAAGGCCCATGCGGCGCCTTATGACCTCATGGTCATTGGGCCTGAGGAATTTGCGGTGCCCCTCAACGCCCTGGTGGCCCACAAGAACGCCACCGGCATACCGGCCGTGCTGGTGACTTTGGAGTCCATCTACAGGACCTTTGCGGGCACAGACCAGCCTGAAAAGATCAAGCAGGCCATCCGGTACTATAAGGAAAATTCGTCCATCAAGTACGCCATGCTGGTGGGCGATGTGGACAAGTTCCCGGTGAGATGGGTCACCTTTCAGAGGCGCGACGCCCCGTTTGAGGTGGAGTATTATTTTCCGAGTGATCTTTACTATGCAGACCTCTATGACAGGACAGGAGCCTTCTGCACCTGGAATTTCGATGGGGATGCCTATTTCGGCGAACACAGGGTAAGCCTTAATTGGGCAAGCGACCCTTACAGCGTCAACGCGGATCGGATGGATTTTCACCCGGATGTGGCCGTGGGCAGGATTCCGGCCTCGACCCTGGAAGAAGTGCATACCTACGTGGCGAAAGTGATCCGCTACGAATATCTCACCTCCGGCGCCACCTGGTTTAACAACGTCTTGCTGCTGGCCGGCAGCGGTCGGGAGTGCGACCCCGGCATCCACTTTGAGGACATCCGCAATTACCTCGGTCCGTCCTTTTCCTATGAATCCTACATCGATGGGTGCTACGATGCGGCGAGTGCCGACACCCCCCTCCGCCCGTGCCGTTGTCAAGCAGGGGAAACCCAGGCCCAGTGCGAGGCTCGAACGAAATTGAGCGGCGATCAAATCGATATCTTTGTGAACAAGACCGGCGACCTCGCAGGCAGGCCGGATTCGGCTTTCTCGAACATTGGGTTTCTCGCCTATCACAATCACACCTCCACGGTTGGGGATTATGTCAACGGAATTAACAATGCCGGTCGATTCACGATCGCCTTTTCCGACGGTTGCGGGGACGGCGGCTTTGGGGGTGTGCCGCCGGGGGAAGTGAGCCGGTTTGCCCCGGTCGGGGGCGCGGGCGGACAGGACCTGTGCTACCGGACAGGGGGCCGCACCCTGAACGTGACCTTCTTCGACCACTACCTGGACCAGGACGGAGACGGGAACGATGAGAAGTACTATGAGATCGTCGACTGTGTGATCGACGGCACGTCCTATTCTCTGGTGGGCGATCGTTGCGGAGGAGGGTTTTTCTCTTCCATGACCTTTGCCTCTGATTTTGACGGGACCGGAAATCCGATCGCCAGGACCCGGCCCTACATTCTCAATGCCCCTGTGCCTGAACCGCTGCAGCCGGGCTGCGATGCAGACTTCAACCCGGAGACGAAGCTTTTCTCAAAGAACGCAACGACCCTGCAAGAAACGGGCTGGATCGGTCTCGTAGCCGCCACAAAGGGAGCGGCTTTTCCGGCCAACGGCGAAATGGAAACCCTTTTTTTCAAGGGCTACAGGAGCCCCCACCCTTCTGTGGGGGGCAGGAACCGTTTGGGGGACATGTGGCGATCCATGGTCGAGTACTGGCTGGAAGAAGTCGTGTTCACCGGATCAGGAGATTTTTTTCTCACGAATTATTTCAGCAAATACCACATGGGGCCTGAGTGGTTTGAGTCGACCTCTGCCAGCGTGATCCAGCATGCCATGATGTACAGTCTTTTCGGGGACCCGTCACTCAGGGTGGGAGGGGTCCCGTCCCTGTCGGATACCCTGCCGCCCACCACAACGGCTGATGCCATAGGGATTTCCGGCGGCACCGGGGTGGTGAGCATCCCCTTGACGGCAACGGACCATGGGTCTCCCCCATCCGGGGTTCGCGAGACCCGTTATCGGATCAACCATGGACGCTGGGCCATTGGAGACCGCCCTTCCATCACCGTGTCAGGGGACCCGAGAGATGACGGCTACAGAACCATCGAGTACTATTCCATCGATTACCTTGGGAACCAGGAAAGTGTCGGCACCTCCCGTGTCGGGATCGACACCTATCCTCCTGCAACGTCCGTGCTGCTCAACGGGGAAGCGCCCGGCATGGTGGTGTGCGCCTGCCTCTGCCTGCCGGGCGGGTCCTGCGATTGCTCCTGCCCTCCAAGGGGCTGCTACATCGATGGGGTGACAGCTACCCTGAATGCTGAGGACCGTGCGCCGCCGCCCCGCCCCACCCCGGCCGAACCTACGGAAGTGTGGAGCAATACCTTCGGCGGTTCAGAGATTGACGAAGCCATGGACATCCGGGAGACCCCGGACGGGGGTTTCATCCTCGCAGGCCACACCGAGTCCTCGGGGGCAGGCCGGCGGGATGCCTGGCTCATCAAGGTTGATGGAGAGGGGACCCTTGAGTGGGAGAGGACCTTCGGCGGCGAAAGATACGACCAGGCTTACGCTGTCGGCCTGACAACGGATGGGGGTTATGCCTTTGCCGGATACACGAATCCGGCCGGCAGCTCGGACAGCGATGCCTGGCTCGTCAAGACGGATGCATCCGGGATCGAGGAGTGGGGCCGGACCTTCGGTGGAAGCAGACGGGATGAAGCCCGTGCCATGAAAGTCACCTCGGACGGGGGTTTTGTCCTGGCCGGGTTCAGCGATTCCTTCGGCACGGACGGTTCCAGGGATGTGTGGCTGATCCGCACGGAGGCCGACGGCACGCAGCGGTGGGCCTATGCCTATGGCGGCAATCGGCTGGATGAAGGCCACGCGGTCGCGCAAACCTCGGACGGCGGGTTCATCCTCGCAGGGTTGACCGCTTCTTTTGGTGCGGGCCGCGAGGACGCCTACCTTGTCAAGACGGATGCAGACGGGATCCAGGAGTGGAGCGCCACCTTCGGCGGGACGGAAAACGACAAGGCTCATGACGTTCAGCAGACTTCGGACGGCGGCTATATCGTAACGGGTTGGACCTCCTCTGTCGGGTCCGGAAGCTTTGACCTCTGGCTTATCAAAACAAACTCGGCCGGGGTTGAGGAGTGGAGCCGGACTTTCGGGTTCTCCTATATTGACAGCGGCCACTCGGTCGCCCAGACCCCGGACGGAGGCTACATCGTGGCCGGTTATTCCTCGGACAGCGTTCATTCAGGAAAAGATCTTTGGCTCATCAAAACCGATTCAAACGGTGTGGTCGAGTGGCGTCGAACTTTCGGGGGCAGCCGCGAGGATTATGCCAATGCAGTTCGGCAGACCTTGGACGGGGGCTACATTGTGGCCGGCCGCACCTAGTCCTTTGGGGCCGGGCGACTGGATGCCTGGCTTCTCAAGGTCGACCTGGTGGTTCCCCCGCCTCCGGACATCCCGGTTTCCGGCTTGGCCCATACGGAGTACTACCTGAATCACTGGCCGTGGATGTGGATTCCGACGGAATACACAGGCCCGTTCACCGTGGGGCACGGGATCCACACCCTGCATTACCGGTCCCATGATCAGGCGGGAAACACGGAACCCTACAAACAAACTTCTTTCTGCGTCAATGACTTTGAGGCAGGTATGATGCGGGAAGAGGCGCGGATGCTTGCCGCGCTCAAAGAGGTGATCGCCCTTCGTCTTCGAAAGGATTTTGCCTCTACCCTGCCCATCGTCAAGGTCCGCTTTGACTACGGGGCTCTTGTCGGCCAGGGGGAGCCGGACTGGGTCACCCTCGGCACGGATACGAACGGCGATGACGGCTGGGAGATGATCTGGGACACGGTGGCCGCCAAGATCCCCGATGGGCAATACCTCCTCCGCATGACGGCCTATGGCCCGGAGGGGTTCAAGCCCATGGGCGGATTTTATCCTCTGGAGGACCAGCCTATCTACACCGAGAAGCTGACGGTAACGGTATGCAACATCCCGGATTCCGCCTACCTCTTTGAGCTCGCAGCCCCGGCGGAAGCGGACCGGGGAGGGAGCATCGAGTACTCGGTGGTGTTTCAAAACAGGGCAGAGCAGCCCCTGTCCAAGATGAAACTCCTGTGCGACCTCGATCCAGGGCTTTTCGAGAAAATCACGGTTCAGGACGGCGGCAGTCTGGACGGCAAGGGCATGCCGAATTGGTACAAAGAGGTGGTGCAGAAGGAGGAAACGTGGAAGGTCCATTTCACGGGGATCACCCAACAGGAGATCCGGCCCGGCACGGTCATCACCGTGCAGTGCATGGTGCAGGGGGACCCCGTCGCACAGCTTCTGAGCGATGATCCTGCGACCCAGCAGGAAAAGGACTACACCGCGGTGACCGTGAGGCTTTTGAACGGCGTTATACGGGGGACGGTCGCAGATGCGTCAAAGGCTGAACCTCTGTCCGCCACGGTAACGGCTGCAGGTCCTAAACAGTATACGGCTTTAACCGATTCCAAGGGCCGATTCCTCCTCGATGATCTCGTCCCGGGCACGTACACGCTCACCGTGTCGGCCCCCGGATACATTTACAGCGCGCCGAGCGGCCCTCCGGATCTTCCTGTGGGCGGAACGGGAAAAACGGTCTTTGCGGATTTTTACATGACGGCAAGAGACGGCATACCGCCTGTCTCGGCTCTCGAGCTCTCGGTGAAAGCTCTTGTCGATGGAAATCTCGCCCGGATCCGGGGAACGGCCAGAGATGAGATGCCGGGCTCCGGTGTGGACAAAGTGGAGGTGAGGGTTCAACGGCGCAAGGACCTGCAGTATTGGAATGGAGAAAACTGGGGCAAAGACGAGAAATGGCTGCCGGCAGAGGGGACGACGGACTGGACATGCTTTTTGGGCGACCTTGTCTGGGATCCGGCCCACGTCTATGCGGTCAGCACCAGGGCCACGGACAATGCGGGCAATGTGGAAAGCCCTAGGGTGAACACAAAAACCGCGGGACTTCCTGCGCCCCATTTGTTGAGTCCCCTGAACGGCGCGGTAGTGACGGCGGGTTCAGGGCTTGCATGGTCCCAAGTGATCGACTGCTTCTACCACATCCAAATCGACAACGACGGGGCCTTCGGTTCGCCGGAGATGAATGCGGCGTATCTTTCCGGCAATGAAATCACCCCCCAGAACATCGGCAAGGGCCGATTTTACTGGCGCGTCAAGGCTCAGGACTGGGAGAAGGGCGAGCTGCAAAGTGCCTGGAGTGAAATTCGAACCTTCATCATTCCCCTTGCAGGCGATCTGGACGCCGGCGGCGCCGTCGGCCTGCATGACGCCATCCTGGGTCTGCAGTTCCTGGGAGGGTTAAAGCCCGGCTCGGACCTGAGCCGCGGAGGGGACGTAAACGGCGACGGCCGGATCGGCCTGGAGGAAGTGATTTACATCCTGCAATGGGTTTCAAGGTTGAGATAATGAGATAAGCGGTTTTTCCGGGGAACAAACATTCAAAGCATCCAGAAAAGAGAGGTGCACCATGAACGGGTTCATGAGAAGAGTTCCTCCACTTTTACTGGTTTTTCCCTTGATGCTGGGAATGGTAATTTCAGGCTTTTGGTCGGTGACGGCATCCGACGCTTTAGCCGGCCAGAGCGGAACGCCCTGGGCCTGGGGCCGCAATAATTTGGGTCAACTGGGCGACGGCACCACCACCAGCCGGTCTACGCCAATCCAGGTGAGCGATTTAAATGATGTCGTCTCTCTTGCCGGCGGCGAATATCACAGTTTGGCGCTCAAATCCGACGGCACGGTGTGGGCCTGGGGTGGGGGCTCGCATGGGCAACTGGGTAACGGCAGCCCATACGAACAGCATACACCGGTTCAGGCGAGCGGGCTTTCCGGCGTCAATGCCGTTGCCGCGGGGGACTCACACAGCTTGGCGTTGAAGTCGGACGGCACGGTGTGGGCCTGGGGTTATAATTATTATGGCCAACTGGGTGACGGTACCACCATAAGCCGGGATGTGCCGGTCCGGGTGAGCGATCTGTCCGGAATGATCGCCATTGCCGGTGGCGGCTTGTATACTTCTTACACTGCACACAGCCTGGCGTTGAATTCGAACGGCACGGTGTGGGCCTGGGGAAAAAACCATACCGGTCAACTGGGCGACGGCACCACCGCCGAACGGCATACGCCGGTCCAGGTAAGTGACCTCTACGGCGTAACGGCCATTGCGGCCGGGAACATCCATAGCCTGGCGTTGCAGTCGAACGGGAAGGTCTGGGCCTGGGGCAATAACTCCCAGGGCCGACTGGGCGACGGTACGACAACCCACCATTTTACGCCGGTCGAGGTGAGCGACCTCTTCGGGATCATCGCTGTTGCCGCCGGAGGTAATCATAGCCTGGCGCTAAAATCGGACGGCACGGTCTGGGCCTGGGGCTACAACAAATATGGTCAACTGGGCGACGGCACCACCGCCGACCGGTATACGCCGGTCGAGGTGAGCGACCTCACCAATGTCGTCGCCATTGCCGGCGGCCTCTACCATAGCCTGGCATTAAAATCAGACGGGACGGTCTGGGCCTGGGGTAATAACGCTTATGGTCAACTGGGTGAAGGCACCACAACACACCGTTATGAGCCTGTCCAGGTAAGCGGCCTCACCGGTATCATCGCTGTGACCGGCGGTCACAATCACAGCATCGCAATCAAGGGACAAGCTGTAGCGGAAAAGCCTGACCTGGTCATCACCGACGTATGGAACGAGGCCGGCGATATCTGTTACCAGATAAGGAACATCGGGGAGGGGACAGCCCCGAAAGGGCACCATACCCTGCTGCTGATCGATGAAGAGGAATCGGCGGAAAACCTCATCGATATGGAGCTGGAACCGGGAGCAAGAGGGAAGGGGTGTTTTCAACAGGCCTGGCAACCTGCTCAACAAGAATACAAGATCAAGGTCTGCGCCGACGGCCGGGAGGCCATAAGTGAAAGTGATGAACAAAACAATTGCCGTGAGGAGACCTGGAAGTCCGACATTACACCACCCAAAATCACCTCCGCTCCCGTCGTAGCTGAAATAACCCGGACCTCTGCGACGATTTCATGGGATACTGATGAGGATAGCGACAGCGTTGTGAAGTATGGCCGGAAGGCAGGACTCTACAATTTGGAAGCAAAGGATGTAAACCTGGTAAAAGACCACGTAATCACCCTGACCGATTTGGAGGCATCGAGTCTCTATACTTATGTGGTCACGTCGACCGATGCCTCGGGGAACACAGTGGTCGGCGCTGCGGGTTTCTTCGAGACCAAGTCTTTATCGGACAGCACGTCTCCGGAGATATCCGGATTGAGCATCGCCAGAAAAGACTCCGAGCTTTTGTGCTACGAGATATCGGCGGCGGTTTCCGACGACGTGGCTGTTGGAAGAGTCGAATTTTACTTTGATGGCAAGCTTGTCGGGACCGCCTATTCCGAGCCGTATACGTACGACCTGAACCCGCTGACCATGGGAATGTCTCGGCAGGAGTTTTTCAGCGGGGAGCATCAAGTGCTGGCCGTCGTGTATGACACGTGCGATAACACGGCTCAGACTTCCACGCTGCCTTCTTTTGTGACGGAGCCTTCCCCCATTCACCTGGATGTATGGCCTAATCACCACATATATCTTTATGTGGATGACCCCACCGCCGTTTTGCCCGCCGAAACGACCATCCATATCTCGGCCCGCGCCTCGGAATACGAAGTGGTGACGACCTTTTCCCCCGATGGTCGAGCGATGGGTTTCACGGAAGAGGAGCAACCTGTTCAACGCGTGACCTTTGACCCCAGCAACACCGGATCCACATTCTATTATGGTGCCGATTACGGCTATGATTTCTCCTACACCTGGAACATATCCGGTTTGGGAGTGGGGACGCACAGCATAGAAGTCACGGCTTTTGCCCATGACTACAGTTCCAGGAAAACGATACGCTATTTATATATCGTAGCAGGAGAGCCCAGCCTGAATGTATCCAGGGTTGTCAGAAGAGCCGATAATTACTTTCAGGTGGAGTTATATGTGTACAATGATGGAATTGGGAATGCCAGAATAGACAGAATTGAGGACAACGTCGAATACTTCCAGCCCGTAAGTAAAATTGTCACGGGAAGCTATGAGGTGAAGTCTGTTGGGGCTACGCCAGGCAGTTATAGCCTCGTGGAGATCGATTTCTTTACTGAAGCAGGCGGTAATGAGATCATTCTGGCGCCTGGCGAACATATTGCCGTCGAATACCTGGCCGTGCCTTTGTTATATCCTGGTTCTGTAGAATATAGGATCGGGACAAGGGAGCTCCAGGTCTATCTCTCGGATGGCTCTTCTGAGACTTTCGATAGACCTTGTAGCCGCACCGCTGATGGGTCTACGCTCTCTTCAGCGGTGAATTCTGCCAAAGCGATATCAGACTATCTGATCGTTACCGACGTAGAACGTTTGATAGCCGTGTTTGCTCCGAGTGGAGCGCGGCAAGTATTATCAGCCATGGCTGAACTGGCTCAACTTAAGACCGGCATCCTGGGTAATCTTCATGGCGGTGATGATGACACCATCAAGGAATGGGGTCGCGGCATGATGGGTAGCGATGGAGTGGCCGGCAATTATCTATCTAACGGATATCTGTTGCTTGTGGGAGAGACTGAGATTGTTGCCTCATACACCCTGTCGGCTGATCTTCCTCGCCGGGTCAAGCATACCGACCTTCCATACGCCAGCACCGGGGATATCTGGTACATTCCGGATCTTATTGTGGGAAGGATTATCGGGAACAGTGCCAGTGACCTGATCATACCGATTCAGACGAGCATCGATGTATATAAAGGTAAACCCGGTTTTGAGTGGAATCGGTCGCATGCCCTTGTAATCGCCGGCTCGGGAGATGGGGTTGATGAATTCGAAAATAGTGCGGACGAGCTATCTGATCTTTTGAGCACCGCAGGATTTTCGGTTACCACGCTGAAGAAGAGGGAGATTGAGGATGACGGCGGAGATATCACTGCAGAATTTTTAAACCATGAGGACAATAAAGATGTCATCGTTTTCAGGGACCATGGTCGGCCTACTGTCTGGACGGGGGTGATCGGCATCGGTGGTTTTTCACCGCCGTATTCGGCAAACTTCGGAAACTGCAAGCCTTTCGCCTTTGCAGTGTGTTGCTACGCGGGGCTGTATGAAGATGAAGATATTATAGTGGCTTAGAAGTTGGATTGCGCTCAAAATGAACAAGTTTTGTGATCATATAGCAAGATTTCCTCTCAAATAGGGGATAATGAACATCTCGCGCAACTTGAGGGCTGTGAGGGTGACTT
>Ga0101944_10001201_pt1 | contig 57767 bp, 50 predicted proteins | sample DewCreD2012metaG_FD_75245 | JGI IMG/M metagenome (GOLD analysis project Ga0101944, IMG submission 75245) | Hot spring sediment bacterial and archeal communities from British Columbia, Canada, to study Microbial Dark Matter (Phase II) - Dewar... ...
TATCCCCCTTTCAATTGGTTTGCCATCGAAAGTTTTAAAGAATTTTTGCAGATTGAATGCCTGTATTTGCTTGCGGGTTCTCGGATGGCACGGGAATATTATCGGAACATTTTCGGAAATTTCCGAAATCGCATTTATTAGACGGGACAAAGCTGCTTCATTGTCAACATTTGAAGGTCTATGCAAGGTAAGACAAAAATATTTGGATTTCAGATTTTTCTTAGTGCCTGCAACTATCGGTGAAAACGCATAGTTTTTCAGCCTGTCAAGCTGGAAGAAAAGATTGTCAATCATCACATGCCCGACAAAATGTATTGACTTTTTGGGATGGCCTTCTTTCATGAAGCCGAACTCGTCGTAGCTGATGTTGAGTTTCTGGGCCAGCTCCTTGGCGCCGTCAGCGGCCATGATGCCGCTCGCCAGGACGACGAGGTCGGCCGCGATCTCCACCTGTTCGCCAAGCAGGGTGTCTACTCCTCGCACTATGACTTTGCCATTCTCCTCATAAAGCTTGGAGACCCGGCCACGCACGTACTTGACCCCGAACTCGGTCTGCACCCGCTTGATGAACTCCTCGTAGCCCTTGCCGGTAGCCCGGATGTCGATGTAGAAGACATAGACCTCGGTGTCCATCCCGCAGTGGTCTTTGGTGAGGAGCGCCTGCTTCGCCGTGTACATGCAGCACACGCTGGAGCAGTACGGTCGCCCCACCGACTCGTCGCGCGAACCAACACATTGCACGAAGACCACGGTCTTAGGTTCTTCGCCGTTGGAGGGCCGGTGGACGTGGCCGCCGTAGGGACCCGAGGCGTTCAGCATCCGCTCGTACTGCAGGCCCGAGATGACGTCCTTGATCTTGCCCGATCCGTATTCGTGGTAGTACTGCTCCCAGGGGAAGACCTCCAGACCGGTGGCCACCACGATAGCGCCGAACCGCTTCTGGATAATCTCGTCCTTCTGCTCGTAATCGATGGCGTCTGCCGGGCACACCCGCTCGCACACCCGGCACTTGCCCTGCTGGAACCACCGGCAATAGTCCACCTGGATAGCCGCCCGTTTGGGCACCGCCTGCGGGAATGGTATGTAGATGGCCTTGGTGGGCTCGAGGCCGACGTTGAACTTGTCCGGCGCCTTAGCCGGGCACTTCTGGACGCACACCTCGCAGCCGACGCACTTGTCCCAGTCGACCATGGCCGCTTTCTTGCGGATGTCGACCGTGAAGTTGCCCACGTAGCCCGAGACCTTCTCGACTTCGCAGTAGGTCATCAGCTCGATGTTCTCGTGTTGGGCGCAGTCCACCATGCGCGGGGTGAGGATGCAGGCGGAGCAGTCGATGGTGGGGAAGGTCTTGTCCAGCTTGGCCATGACCCCGCCGATGGTGGTCTCCTTTTCCACGATGGTGACCTTGAGTCCGGCATCGGCCAGGTCGAGGGCCGCCTGGATACCAGCCACCCCGCCACCGATGACCAGGACATCCTTGTTGATCTCCACCTCGTTGGAGTAGAGGGGCTCGAGCAGCCGGACCTTCGCCACCGCCATCTTGATGATGTCCCAGGCTTTCTCGGTGGCCACCTGCTTATCGTCGTGAATCCAGGAGCAGTGCTCCCGGATGTTGGCCATCTCGAACAAGTAAGGATTGAGACCCGCGCCCTCGCAGCACCGCCGGAAAGTCGTTTCGTGCATGTGGGGAGAGCAGGCAGCGACCACCACGCGGTCAAGCTTCTTCTCTTTGATGGCAGCTTGGATGGAGGCCTGCCCCGGCTCCGAGCAGCTGTACATCGGGTGATCAGCGTGGACCACGTCCTTGAGAGTGAGGGCCCGCTCGGCCAGGGCCGCCACGTCGACGGTCCCTGCGATATTGGTGCCGCAGTGACAGACGAATACTCCTATCCTCACGGCTGCACCTCCTCTCCCTCAGTGATGACAGTGGCTTCCCCAGGTCCCGCCGCGACCGCGGGCACCACGGCGTCCGCTGGCACCGATGCATCACCCGAAGCGGAAGCCTCCGCGGCCACCGTCTCCTCAGCCTTCTCACGTGCCGCCGCCTTAGCCGCCTTGGCGGCTGCCTTGCGCTCCTCTTCAGCCCGCCGCGCGGCCGCAGCTGCCACCGCCTTAGCGATGAGTGGTCGCGGGTCGACCACGTTCTTATGCAGCATGACCTGTTCCTCGCTCAGCCCCAGAGCCAAGCCGAGGACCTGCGGTAGATAGAGGACGGGTACGTGGTAATCGGTGCCTAGAAAGCGGTTTATCTGTTCTTGCTTAAGGTCCAGATTGACGTGGCAGAGCGGGCAGCACACCACGATGGCCTCTGCTCCCGCTGCCAGCGCTTGCTGCAAAATCTTGCCGCTCAGGCGCCGCTGGATCTCCATTTTGGGCATGCCCACACTGGCGCCGCAGCATTCGGTCTTGTAGTTCCACCACTTGACGTCCACCCCGGCCGCCTGGAGCAGCAGGTCCATCATCATGGGCTGCTCGTTGTCGACCTCCCCGGTGAGTTCCGACGGGCGGCCGAGCAGGCAGCCGTAGTAGGGGACGATGCGCAGCTCCGACAGGTCGACCTTGACCGAGGCGGCGATCTTCTCTTCCCCTACGAACCGGTAGAGGTACTCGGGTAGCGCGTAAACTTTCACACGCCCCGTGTAGGGCGAGTCGAGGACCTCATTGACTTCCGCCCGTAGGGCGTCGTTCTCGTGGATCTCGACCTCGGCGTTCTTCTCCCGCTGGAAGCAGGAGGGGCAAGGGACGAGCATCTCGTCCCCCACCAGTGCTGCCTGACGCAGGTTGCGCGCGGCCAGGGCCTGGGCCAACAGATGATCCATCATGTGCGCCGGGCTGGAGCCGCAACAGGTCCAGTCCGGCACCTCCACCACCTCGACCCCCAGGACGCTCAGCAGGTTGCGGGTGGAGACATCGAACTCGATAGAAGACTTGTGGAGCGAGCAACCAGGATAGTAGGCGAGGGTCATTCGGCCACCCCGCCTTCCGCGCCAAGGTGAGCCGCTGCGCCGGTCGCTGCGCTGGTCGCGGCCCGCGCCGCGAGGGCTGCGCGCTCGGCCTTCTCGCGTTCCTTGGCTTTGTGCATGCTCTTCTTGTAGATGCGAGCCACCTCGGCCGTACCCCGGGCTCGGCGGGGAACGAACTGCATCTTGCCCTTCTTAACCATGGGGAGAGTCAGACCCAGGTCATTCAAAGCCAGTCGTGGGTCTTTGGTCCCCAGGTAGAACATGCCCATCATGTAGACCTCGGGTAGTCTGCCGAAACGGGCCACCGCGTCCATGAAAGCTTTGTTGAAGGTCTTGGCGTGCTCGGGGACAGGCCTTTCCTGAGCGGTAGCCACGGTCTTCAGGTCTTCGAAGATGCCTGCCACATCGATATTGCGAGGACAACGGGCGGAGCAAGTGAGACACTGGATACAAAGTTGGATGGCTTTCGAATCCAGCACCTGTTCCACCAGCCCTACCTGCAACATACGCATCAACTGGTTGGGCTTGTAGTCGAAGGAGAACGCTGCCGGGCAGCTCGCAGAGCAGTTGCCGCACTGGTAGCACTCGCGGACATCGGCTTGGACCCGCTTCTTCAGCTTCTCCCGATAGTACGCTGCCTGGATAGCGTCGTATCGGATCAAACCGACCCTCCTTCTTGCCAAAGACCGACGCGGTGCGTCCCGGTCGACCCAGACCGGCGAAACGCACCACGTGCGACTATATCATCTACGCCCCCGGCACCTAAGCCAGCTCCGGGATGTCCTCATAGGGCAGACCCTGCGACTCGGCCACCCCCAGGCACGTCAGCCGCCCATGCCAGGTGTTGATGCCCAGACGGAGCGCCGGGTCGTCCTTGGCCGCCTGGACAACGCCCTTGTCGGCCAGTGCTTGCACGTAAGGCAGAGTGACACTGGTCAGAGCCAGGGTGGATGTCTGCGGATAGGCTCCCGGCATGTTGGCCACCGCGTAGTGGAGGATACCGTCGACTGTGTAGACCGGTCTCTCATGCGTGGTAGGACGAGTGGTCTCGAAACAACCGCCCTGGTCTACCGCCACGTCCACCACCACCGCTCGCGGTTTCATCAGCTTCAGCATGTCGCGAGTCACCAGCTTGGGGGCGACGGTGCCCGCCACCAGCACCGCGCCTATGACCAGGTCGGCAGTGCGCAGATAGCACTCAAGCGCCGACCGGTCGGAGAACACGGTCACGCAGTTGGCCGGGAGGACGTCGTCCAGGTACTTCATGCGGTCGGCGTTGATGTCGAGAATGGTCACCCGCGCCCCTAGCCCCGCTGCCATCTTGGCCGCGTTGATGCCCACCACGCCGCCACCGATTATGAGCACTTCGGCTGGTGCCACTCCCGGCACTCCCCCGATGAGCCGCCCCAGCCCGCCGTTCGGGTATGCGAGATAGTGGGCGCCGACTGTCACCGCCATCCGACCCGCCACTTCGCTCATGGGGACAAGCAACGGCAGTTCGCCGGAAGGCAGCTGCACTGTCTCGTAGGCCACCCCGATGATGCCGCTCTCGAGCATGGCTTTGGTCAAGTCGGGGACAGGGGCCAAGTGGAGGTAGGTGAACAACACGAGATCTTCTCTGAAGAAGTCGTATTCAGCGGGGAGGGGTTCCTTGACCTTGACCACCAAGTTTGAGCGCCCCCAGACCTCGGCTGCTGTATCGACGATCTGGGCCCCTTTGGCGCGATACTCCTCGTCGGAGAAACCGCTTCCCGCTCCCGCGTCAGTCTCGACCAGAACGGTGTGCCCAGAGCGGGTGAGCGCCCACACTCCGGCCGGGGTCAACCCCACCCGGTTCTCGTTGTTCTTTATCTCTTTCGGACATCCAACGATCATGCTGCCCCCCTTGCGCATCCCGGTCGGTGCCCCTCCTGAGCGCGGCCCTGCCCCCTAAAGGCGGTATAGCCTGCATACTCTACGATACTAGCAATATTGTTGTCTAATATCGAGATATCACATCTTGCGAGATGGGTGCTCGTCCCTAGAGACAAGGCGGGCCGAAGGTCACACTCGACAGGCGCCTACGCACCCCCGACACACGCGCTTACGCGTCGCAGGAAGTACTCGTGGATGCGCGTGTCTTTGGTGAGCTCCGGGTGGAAGGCGAATCCCAGCAGCAAGCCTTGCTCCACTCCTACCACCCGTCCCTCGCAGCGAGCGATCACTCGGACCCCGGGCCCCCACTCTTCCACCCAGGGGGCCCGGATGAAGACGCCAGGATACGTCTCCGGCTGCCCGTTCCCGGAGAGGTCGAGTTCGACCAAACCCTCGAAACTGTAGACCTGGGATCCGAAGGCGTTGCGCCGTACAGTGATATCGAGCAGTCCCAGGAGCGGCTGACTACCCTCTGTGGTGCGCCGAGCAAGCATGATGAGACCGGCACAGGTGCCCAGGATCGGCCGTTCCCGCCCGAAGGCCTGCAGTGGGGCGAACAGGCCGTACTCCTCCATGAGCCGGCCCATAGTCGTGCTCTCGCCTCCCGGGATGACCAGCCCGTCGAGGCCGGCCAGGTCCTTCTCCAGCCGAACCTCGCGGACGGCAGCTCCCAGGCGCTCTAGCATGTGGGCGTGTTCCCGGAAGGCCCCCTGTAGCGCCAGCACCCCGATAGTGGGTGAAGCCTCCCCCGCGGGCCTTGGATTACCAGCCACGGTGCTGGATCAGGTTCTCCTGACCGATGGCGCTGATCTCGAGGCCGGGCATCGCCTCCCCCAGCCCACGCGACACTCGGGCCAAGATAGCCGGGTCTTGATAGTGGGTCGTAGCTTCGACGATGGCCTTGGCCCGCCGGGCCGGGTCCGCACTCTTGAAGATGCCAGACCCCACGAAGACACCCTCGGCCCCCAGCTGCATCATCAGAGCGGCGTCAGCGGGCGTCGCGATGCCCCCCGCCGAGAAGTTGACCACCGGTAGCTTCCCGTGCTCCGCCACCCACGCGACCAAGTCGTAAGGCGCCTGCAGCTCCTTGGCAGCGCGGAACAGCTCGTCCTCATCCATGGCCGTGAGAGCGCGAATCTCGGACATGATGGTGCGCATATGGCGGACCGCCTCCACTACGTTGCCCGTTCCGGCCTCACCTTTGGTGCGGATCATGGCTGCGCCCTCGTTGATGCGCCGTAGAGCCTCGCCCAAGTTGGTAGCGCCGCAGACGAAAGGCACCGTGAAGTCCCACTTGTTGATGTGGTGAAGCTCATCGGCCGGGGTGAGCACTTCGCTCTCGTCGATGTAGTCGACTTCGAGGGCTTCAAGTATCTGAGCCTCCACGAAGTGACCGATGCGAGCCTTGGCCATCACCGGAATGCTGACCGCTTCCTTTATCTCCAGGATCTTCTCGGGGTCAGCCATACGGGCCACGCCGCCTTCTTTGCGGATGTCGGCGGGGACCCTCTCTAAGGCCATCACGGCGCATGCGCCGGCCTCTTCCGCGATGCGAGCCTGCTCGGCGGTGGTGACGTCCATGATGACGCCGCCTTTGAGCATCTCAGCCAGCCCTGTCTTGACTCTTAGTGTGCCGATCTCCTTCATCTTGCCGCTAGTCACCCTCCTTCAGCGTCGCCCTGCACCGCACCACCCCGTGCCCGGTTAATTTACCACCCGCCTGCATCTACCAACGTGTAGTCCGTGTAGCGCTGCGCTGGCACGAAGCCCGCCTCTCGGATGGCGCGCACCAGATCGTCCCGGTTGACGCGCACACGGAGACCCGTGGCTGCCACCACGTTTTCCTCGATCATGGTGCTGCCGAGGTCATCGGCCCCAAAATGGAGGGCCACTTGACCCATCTTCAGCCCTTGCGTGACCCAGGAGGCTTGGATGTGGGGGATGTTGTCTAGGTAGAGGCGCGAGACGGCCAGAGTCATCAGATAATCCACTCCCGTCGCCTGCTTGGTCTGGCCCTCTAGAGCCGTGTTGCCGGCTTGGAAACTCCAGGGGATGAAGGCACGGAAACCGCCGGTCTCGTCCTGCAGCTCGCGGATCGCGCGCAGATGGGCCACGCGGTCTTCGAGCGTCTCCACGCTTCCGAACATCATGGTCGCTGTCCCCGGGATACCGAGCAGGTGGGCCTCGCGCATCACCTCGAGCCAGGCCTTCGTACTCGCCTTGCCCGGAGAGACCTCCTCCCTCACTCTGTCCACCAGGATCTCGGCCCCTCCCCCCGGCAGAGAATCCAAACCCGCCGCTTTTAGACGGCGCAGTACCTCGCGCACAGTCAGCCCGCTGACCTGGGCGATGTGCAGGATCTCCGGAGCCGACAAGGAATGGATGGTGATGCTGTAGTGCTCCTTGATGGACCGGAAGAGGTCCTCGAAGTACGTCACGTCCAGCTCAGGGTGCAGACCGCCCTGCATCATGACCGCGGTGCCCCCCAAAGCGATGGTCTCCTCGATCTTCTCGAAGATGGTCTCCCGGGGGAGTAAGTACGCTTCCGGGGAGCCAGGCGGACGATGGAAAGCGCAAAAGCGACACCCGGAGACACACACGTTGGTGTAGTTGATGTTGCGATCGACGATGTAGGTCACGCGGCCACCAGGCACCAGCCGCTCCCGCATCTGGTGAGCAAGGGCGCCCACCGTCAGCAGGTCACGCGACCGAAGCAATTCCAGTGCTTCCTTATCAGTCAGGCGGCTCATCGTGGGCCTGCCTCAGGAAGCGCTGCGGCGGCCGTCGAACCGGCCACTGTCGGGCTCGCCGCCGTCGGGCTCGCCGCAACCGCGTACTCGTCGATGAAACGCAGCGCGGGTACCTCTTCCAGCTCCCCAGCCTCGTAGGCGAGCTCATAGAAACGGCGCAGTCCGGCCTGATACTCGGGGGTGAAGTCGTACCTCAAGACTTCGAAATAGCGGGTGAGCCCGGCCCGATCGAAGCGGTAGTGGTCAAGGGCCGACTCAACTACTTCGGGAAGATGCTCCCGGCCGTAGTCCATGCAACTAACCAGCTCCCGCTCCACGGCCAGGAGTTCCCAGCTATGAGAGCGGGCGAAATCTTCGCGGGTGGCCCATACGGCATAGACCATGGGCAGACCGGTCCACTCCTGCCACAATGTGCCCAGGTCGTAGCAGCGCGTCCCGGGGATGGGGAAATGAAGCATCTCGAGGCCCTGGTCCCCGATGAGAAGTACGGCATCGTGACGACGAAGCTCTTCCTCCGGCGAGGTTTCCAGCTCGGTGTAGGTCACTGGTCGCCCGTAACGCAGCCGGAGCAACGTCTTAAGGAGCGCGACCGACGTAGCACTCTGCCGAGTAAGGGCGACTCTCTCCACCTCGCCCAGCGGCCGGCGAGTGACCAGCTGGATGCTGTCCACAGCCCCCTGGGACGAGATGCTGAGGTGCCTTGAGAGGAGCAGGCTCTTGTGGTGGCGCGCATAAGCGATGGAACTGATGGGCCCCAGGTCGATCTCGCCCGTCACCAGCATCCGATTGAGTTCCGTCGGCACCCCCGGCACTAGTTCTACGCCCGGCCGCCCGGGGAGGTCGAGCTGCCGGCCTTCGGCCAGCATCCCGTTGTGCTCGAGCCCGTGATAAAGGGGGAAGCAGTTGAGGAAGCCGATGTGGCCAACCCGCACCGTCATACCTCGACCCCGATCTCATATCGCTGCAAGGTGTGGTAGAGGCCGTCCCGCTCCACGGCCGGACGCCCGGCGTCGTGGATGACCCGCACCAACTCCGCCTTGGGAATCATCTGGCCATGCTCAGCGCCCGATAGCAACGAGATGACCTCCTCCACCACCGTACCGTCCATGTCGTTGGCCCCGAAGAAGAGGGCGGTCTGCGCCAATTTGAGCCCGGTCATCACCCAGTAGGTCTTGACGGCCAAGAAGTTGTCGAGCAGCAGACGCGCCACGGCGATAGTCTTGAGGTCGTCCACCCCGGTGGTGGGCGGCAAGTGGGACAAGGCGCTGTTGCCCGGCTGGAAGGCCAGAGGGATGAAGGCTTGGAAGCCGCCGGTCCGGTCTTGCACCTCGCGCAGCCGCAGCAGATGGTCGACCCGCTCAGCTAAGGTCTCCACGTGGCCATACAACATGGTCGCGTTCGTGCGCAAGCCCAGCCGATGAGCCGCCTCGTGGATGGCAAGCCAACGTTCGCCCGAGATTTTGGCCGGGCAGACCGCGGCGCGGACGCGCGGAGCGAAAATCTCGGCTCCGCCTCCCGGCAGGCTGTCCAACCCGGCGGCCTTCAGGTCATCAAGGATGGCTTCCGGGGAGGTGCCTTCCTTTTCCGCGAAGTCGGCGATCTCCGAGGCGGTGAAGGCCTTGATATGCACTCCTGGCGCCATCTCTCTTATGCCGGACACCATGGCTCGCACCGCTTGGTAGGGGAGGGTGGGATGTTCCCCGCCCACGATGTGGATCTCAGTCGCGCCGTCGGCCAAAGCTTCCTGCGCTTTGTCCAGTACTTCGTCGACGGTCAAGGTGTAGGCGCCAGGCTCATTCTCCTCGCGGGAGAAGGCGCAGAAGCGGCACCGGTTGCGACAGACGTTGGTGTAGTTGATGTGGCGGTTGACCACGAAATAGACGTCGTCCCCCACCTTCTCGCGGCGGACTTGATCAGCCAGACGACCCACGCGCACGAGGTCGGTCGATTCGAACAGGGCAAGCCCGTCGGCAGCGGAAAGGCGCTCCCTCCGCGCTACTTTCTCTTCGACGAGGGCGAGAGGGTCAGGTGCGGCGATATGCGGCATGGAGCGGATACTAGCACGTTGGCCACCGCAGGCAGCTACGGTCCTACCCCTGCGCACGCCGGCGCTGTTCAGACCAGGCCGTGATGAAGAGCGATGATGCCGCCGGCCAATATCTCGTAGCGGACATTACGCAGACCCGCCTCTTCCATCATCCCTTTGAGGCGCTCTGGGTCGGGGAAGCGGAAGACTGACGCCGGCAAGTAGCTGTAGGCAGCGCTGTCAGAGGCGAGCAAACCACCCAGTCGCGGCACCACTCGCGTGAACCAAAGAGCATAGAACTCCCTGAACACCGGTATGCGCGCCTGGGTGATCTCCAAACAAACCACTTTGCCTCCCGGACGACAGACCCGCCGCATCTCCTGAAACGCCCGCACTATGTCGGGTAGGTTGCGCACCCCGAAGCCTACGGTGCAGGCGTCGAAGCCGCCATCGGGGAAGGGGAGATCGAGGGCGTCAGCTAGTCGGAACTCTACGTACAGTTGGTTGCGGCCACATTTCTCCTTGGCTATGGCCAGCATCTCCGGGGAAAGGTCGACGGCCACCACTCGTCCCTCCCTACCTACAGCACGGCGTAGGGCGAAGGCGAAGTCCCCCGTGCCGCAGCAGACGTCGAGGGCGGAGTCGCCGGGCCCTAGCTGGGCCACCAGGGCTCCCAACTCCCGCCAACGGTGATGCAGGCCAGCCGTCATCACGTCGTTAAGCCGGTCGTAGGTGCGCGCTATGTCGTCGAACATCCGGAGCACTCGCGCCGGGTCCGGCGAGGCGTCGACGGGCGACCGCTTGCGCGGCGAGGAGATGCGTCTCGCGCTCGGAAGTCCTTTCATGGCACGAAAAGACTCAGGGTCGTGAAGAACAGGAACACGACGCTGATGATGCCGTTCATCGTCATGAAAGCTACCCCCACCTTTTCCAGCTCGGCTCTGCGCATCAGCCAGTTCTCGTAGGCAAGCAAGCCAGCGCAGACAGCCACCCCCAGATAGTAGACCGGGCCCGCATCCTGGGCGAAGCCGGTCGCCGCCAGCAGAGCCACAGCCGCCAGGTGGAACAGCCGGGTAGCCCAGAGAGCAGCCCGTTCACCGAGATCGGCCGGGATGGAGTGCAGACCCTGCTCTCGATCCACTACGATGTCCATGAAGGCGTAGATCACATCAAACCCGGCGATCCACAGTCCCACCCCCGCCCCTAGGAGGAAAGGCTCCCAGCTCACCGCTCCGGTGACCGCGACCCAGGCCCCCACCGGCCCCAGCCCATCGGCCAGCCCCAGAACCAGGTGACAACCCCATGTCCAGCGCTTGGTATAGGGATAGACCACCATAGGGATGACCACCACGGGCCACAGGTAGCGGGTGATGACCGGCAGATTGAAGGTGGCCCCCACCAGCACGGCCAGTGAGGCCAGAGTGAAGATCCACACCTGCCGCCGGCTCAGCCTTCCAGCGGGCAGTTCGCGACCGGCCGTACGCGGGTTGCGGGCATCGATCTCCGCGTCGATCAGCCGATTGATGGCCATTCCGAAGCTGCGGGCGGCCACCATGGCGACGGTGATCCAGAAGAGCCGCCAGAATCCAGGGACCCGCATTTCGGCCAAGAACGCCGCCGAGTAGGCGAAAGGCAGCGCGAAGACCGAGTGTTCGAACTTGACCAGACTAATGAAACGCCGGACGTAGACCAGTAGCATGCGGTTCACTCGAGCCCCAACAGGGGCCAAAGCTCGTCGATGCGGGCCTTGATGTCGGCCGACATCTCCACGTCGGGGGGCCACTCCCGGTGGTGTCCTTCTTCTGGCCACTTAATAGTGGCGTCGATGCCGATCTTCCCGCCCCAAAGAGGCCGCGGGGAGGAGTGGTCGAGCACGTCCAAGGGCCCGTCCACCAAAGTCACGTCGCGTCTCCAATCCACGTTGTTGAAGACGCGCCAGGCGACCTGAGCGTAATCGTGGACGTCCACCTCGGCGTCCACTACCACGATGCACTTGGAGAACTGGAGCTGGCCGGTTCCCCATAAGGAGTGCATGACCTTGCGCGCCTGCAGCGGGTAGCTCTTCTTCATCGACACCAGCACGCAGTTGTGGAAGCCCCCTTCCTTAGGTAGGTCCATGTCGACCACTTCGGGCAGCATCAGCCGCAACAATGGCAGGAACAGTCGCTCCGTCGCTTTGGCCAGATAGGTGTCTTCCATGGGAGCCTGACCGACGATAGTGGTGGCGTAGATAGGGTCGCGCCGGTGAGTGAGAGCCGTGACGTGAAAGACGGGATAGTCGTCAGCCAGGGAGTAGTACCCCGTGTGGTCTCCGAAGGGACCCTCACGGCGGCGTTCCTCAAGGTCCACGTAGCCTTCGAGGACGATCTCGGCGTGGGCCGGGACCTCCAGGTCTACCGTCTTGCAGGCTACCATCTCCACTGGCGCCCCCCGCAAGAAGGCCGCAAAGGCCATCTCGTCCACCTGGGCGGGCAAGGGAGCCGTGGCGGCGTAGGTCAGTGCCGGGTCGGTCCCTATGGCCACTGCCACCTCCAAGCGCCCCCCGCACTGTCGGTAGTGCTCGGCCGCGTCCTTATGAAGATGCCAATGCATACCCGTGGTGTTACGGTCGAACACCTGCAACCGGTACATGCCTACGTTTCGGCGCCCCGTCTCCGGGTGGCGAGTGAAAACCAGGGGCAGGGTGATGTAGCGACCGGCGTCGAGCGGCCAACACTGCAGTACCGGCAGCCGACCTAAGTCCACCTCGTCACCAGTGAAGACCACCTCCTGACAGGCTCCACGGCGGACCCGCCGTGGTCGCAGGCCGGCCAGTCCCACGAAGCGGCGCACTGCGTGGAGCTTGTCCTTCATCCCCACGGGTGGCTGAAGGCTGACCAGCGACTCCACCCTTCGCGACAGCTCCTCGAAGGACTCGGCCCGCAAGGCCAGACACATCCGAGAAGCCGTGCCGAACTGGTTGATGAGCACCGGCATCGAGTGCCCGGTCACATTGGTGAAAAGAAGTGCGGGCCCGCCGCGTTTGACGGCGCGGTCGGCGATCTCCGTGATCTCCAGATGCGGGTCAACCGGCCGGCTGATCTCCTTCAGCTCGCCGGCTTCCTTCAACCGTGCGATGAACTCTTTCAGATCTCTGTAAGCCACGCTTTTCGCCTCTCTTCAGACTTCCGTCCCCGGCGCTGCTTCAACAAGGAGGCACGCCGGCTTGTGCCGGCGTGCCTCGCGACAGGCTGGAGGTTGCGGCCTCCAGCAAAGATCACTTGCCGCCCTTTGTCAGAGCGCAGATGGCCCCGGGATCCTTGATGCGCAGCGCGATGGTCTCCATCACCCGCAGGTAATGGTTCAGGTTCCGCGACTCCAGGTAGGCTGTCGCCAGATCCTGTCCCACGGCAAGGTCGAAGTGCTGCCGTCCCAACGCCAGCACCACCCCCTGCTTCTGTCCCAGCACCGGACACTCGTAAACGCCGCCCGTCAGGGCCTCCTTCGCATGCGTGAGCTCCAGCGTATCCGAGTCCTTGTAGACCCTCAGCAGGCAAGCGAACAGATCCGGGCTCAGGACAGCGGCATAAGGCGGCGTGTATCCCGCGCCGCTCAGCACGGCCACCGCGTTCACCAGGTTGTCGAACGCCGAACCGCACTCGCTCCAGTCCGAGAGCGCCAGGGTGCGCCGGCCTTTCGCGGTCAGCAGACCTTCGACTCCGGCTTCCTGGTCTCCCAGGAAGATCAGCCGGTCTTCCGCTCTGGCGGTCACCGCCGCTGCGGCCGCCGCAGCTCCTGTGTCCAGAGGCAGTCCCATCTGCCGGCTGGTCTCCAGCGTCCGCCAGTTCAGGCAGAAATCCTTGTGCACCACCAGCAGCGGCGTCTGATCGCGCCCCGCCACCTCGATGGCCGCATCCTCCGACCCTTCAAAGCTGATGGCGCCGGGTGACGGTGCGGCCAGCCGCTCGTTCGGCACGGACTGGATCCCCGCGCCCAGCGGCCCGAAGATGTGCAGAACGCGGCGGCCCACCAGATGCTGTTTCGCCACCGCCACGACTGTGCTGTCAATACTTTCCCATTCCGCCTCGGTCAGCGGAGCTCCGTCCCTCATCAGATAATCCGACATGGTGTTTCAGTCCCCCGTCTCTATCCGTTTCTCAGAAACTGCCTGCCTAATGTCCCTGCGGCTCGCCGAACAGCGATCCGACGGTCAATCTCAGTTTCTTGACTTCTTCCTCGCTGGCTTGGATGTCTCCGGCCTCCTTCACCTGCTCCAGCAGATGCTGAAAGTCCTCCAGATGGAAGGTTTCCTGATCCCGGACGAAGGCCACCAGCTCCGCCAGATCCTCGCGCCCGGCCTCTTGGAAGCGCGCGATCTGTTCGGCGTACATCTGCCGGGCATGAGCCTCGTCCTGGATGTTGGCCTGCATACGTCCTTCGTCCGTGTCCGCGCGGACCACCTCAGCCGGCTCCATCACCGGCTCTCCACCCAGTTCCACCACCGCGTCCGCGAACCACGAGATGTGCTTCATCTCATCAATGGCTGCGTTCAGCGTGGCGCGGGACACTTCGATATCCTTCGTCGCGTGCGATTGATGCAGATACTGCAGCACAGCGCCGTATTCGTGTCCCACATTTCCGTTCAGCATCCGGATGAACGACTCTTCCTGCTCTGTGGGTGTGTGGGGCGCCTCTCCCGAGTCCTGCAGTTCTTCGGCTTCGCGGAGAAGCTCCATAAACGTCTCTCGGTGCCTCTGCTCATCCGCCAGATGCATCCGGAACTGCCGCTTCAGCACCTCGTTAGAGGTCCGCTCGATGGCGGCTGTGTACTCCTGAATGCAGTGCTCCTCAAGCTCCACATCCTTCCGGATCATATCCGCCAGCGACGGTCCCCCGATCATCATCTCGCCGCGCTCCAGCGCGGGAGATCCGCCCAGCTGCACGATCCGCTCGTTCAGCCATTTCCAGTGCACCATCTCCCGGCGGGCCACCTCCTCGATCTCGCACCCGATCTCTCCTTCCCCGGAGTAGAACCGGTGGATCATATACTGGACGATGGCCGCATGCTCGCCTGCGGCAAGCTCGGCAAGCAGTTGCAGATCTGCCTGTCTCTGTTCGTCCGTCACGCTCCGCTCCTTTCCACAGCCTTTTCTTCTTTGAGAACAGTTATCGCACGGGACCGGCGGCTTCCGCCACCTCCACAAGCACCAGCAGGTTCTCCGGCGGCACCCGCGGCGCTACGCTGCAAGCCGAGGACAGAATGTAGCCGGAACCCCGGCTCCCAATACGTACCCGCATCTCGGCATCTTTCCGGACCGTTTCCGCGTCGCCTTTCAACAGCGTGTTCACGGAGTCTATGTTTCCTTTGAAGAATACCCGGTCTCCATAACGCTCTTTGGCTTCCGCGAGATCCACCGTGCCGAGCGGCGGCGGGTCCAGCGTGTCTATTCCATCGGTCCCGGTCTCCACCATCAGGTCCAGCCGGTCGCCGATGGCCCCGCACGTGTGGGTATAGACGAACGGCGCGCCGCCTTCTTTCGCCCGGCGGATGACCTCGCCTTCATAGGGCAGGACGAACTCGCGATACTGCTCCCGCGAGATGAACCCTGCTCCTGCGAACGCCGATGAGATGAGCACTGCATCCACCCCGTGACGAGCCTGCGCCGCAGCCAGATCTCCCGCCCCGGCGGCATAGGCTCTCAGGATGGCATGACAGCGGTCCGGCTCCTCCAGAAGATAGATGAGCGCATTCTGGTATCCAAAGAGCTCCAGAAACTGAGTGAACGGCGAGAACACCTCTGAGTGGACCGAAAGCTCCCCGCCTGTGGCTTCGCGCACCAGCTCAATGGTCCGGAAAAGATAAGGCGGCCACTCGCGGGACGGTGGCCCGGATGGAATCTCTGGCTCGAAGGAGAACGGATACTTCAGCCCGCAGGGCACGTGGGGATCGTCGTAGTACAGCCACTCCGGGTTCACATCCTCCAGCGCCGGCCTGCTTCGTTCCGGAGCCAGGTGCTGCGGGTTGTCATCCGGCGGACAGCGGGTGATTTCGCCGTTCGGCCAGTACACCATCTCCGTGCCGTCGGGCAGGCGCTCGATGCGATCCATCTGCTCCCGCCAGTTGACGGGCCGTCCGGGCAAATTGATCAGGATGCCGTCGAACCGGTATCGGCGCGCCAGCTCCACCAGAGCCCGCGCGAACCCCTCGCTGGAGAACCAGAGCTCGGCTGGAGGCACGTCCGTGTTCAACAGATAGTGCCCGAGGGCAAGCTGGCACATCACCGGAGTCCTGTCGCAAGGCTGATGCGCCATCGCCGCCCGGATTCTCTCTCTGCCCGTCATTCTGGTTTGCGCCCTGTCCTAAACCGGCCGCCGCCCGGCATAGCCCGCGTCAAGCTCGTGGTAATACATGACAGTCTCTTCGCCCACGTGGTAGCAAAGGAATACCTCGCGGCCGTCCCGTAGATGGGGAAAGTCCACCAGGCCGGAGCTCACGTCCTTCACCAGGATACCCCTGTCCAGCATCTCCTGGATGATGGAGTTAGCTTTCAGGATGTTCTCCAGATACTCTGCCGACTTCTTGCCGCCCCCGTTGCCTCCGGCGGAGCGGGTGAGCTCTTGCATCTGCTCCGGGCTGAGTCCCAGCTTCGCGCGGATCTCCTCCAGCCTGCGGAACTGCTGGCGCACGTAAGGCACCAGCGCCCGCGCTTCCTCCAGCGTGAAATGCTTCTCGAACTGCAGTGTCACTCTGCCGGTCTCCCCCCGGCTCCTGTAATGTGCCGCAGCGCGCGTTCCAGCGCTGCGGGGAGGTCGGAGTTGGAAAGGAGCACTCCCGCTCCCGCCTCTTTCGCCTGCCGTCTTAACTCCACCTCAGCGTGTCCGCAATATGCCGCCACTGGTATGCCGTTCTCGCTCGCGCTGCGCACGAACTCCAGGGCTCCGGGCGCGTGAAGACTCACCACAGCAGCATCCGGTCCTTCCTTCAGCGCGGTGTTTGCCTCTTCTGCTGCAGACGCCAGCCGCACCTCGTGGCCTGCCTGCCGGAGAGCCGCATCCAGACGCGTGACAAAGAACAGGTTGTCGTCGAACACCAGGATCTTCAAAGGGATCTTGCTCTTCCGGATGCGGGTGGCGCGCTATTTCTGCCAGACATCTTCATGCTTGCCGCTGTGCCTGTTCTGATAGCGCGCCATGATGAAAAGGAGATCGGAGAGACGGTTGATGTAGCCCAGACACGCCGCCGGCAGCGGGTTCCTGCGATGAAGCCCTACGATGGAGCGCTCCGCCCGGCGGCAGACCGTCCGGGCCAGGTGCAACTGGGCGGCGCAGGCGTCTCCTCCGGGCAGGATGAACTCGCTCAGCTCTTCCAGGTGGCGGGAGAGACGGTCAATGTCCACCTCCAGACGTCCCACGTGTTCCAGCGTGAGGGGACAAGCCAGTTCCTGTCCATCACGGGCTGTCTTGGCCAGCTCCATACCCAGGTGGAACAGCTCGTTCTGCACGCGCTTCAGCACCACCGCCACCTCGGGCGAGATGTTGCCGGCCATCGCGCATCCGATTGCGGCGTTCAGCTCATCCACATCGCCGCACGCCACCATCCGCGGATCGTCCTTGGGAACGCGCTCCGGGCCCAGCGTCCCGGTCTCGCCCGTGTCACCGCCTCTGGTGTAGATCTTCATGGCCATCCCCCTCTTCCAGCCGGCCCAGCAGGGTGTGTCCGGTGGCGGACTCGATGCGCACCGTCACAAGGTCTCCTGGCCGGATCTCCCGGCCCGGGCTTTCTTGGGCGTCGAACACCACCTGCCGGAACTCCGACGTCTTGCCGAACAAACGCTCCCCCGACTTCTTGGACGTTCCCTCCACCAGTACCTTCGCCGTTTGTCCCACGCAAGCCTGCTGGATCTCCTTGCTGATGCGCTCCTGGATCTCGATGACTTTCTGCAGCCGCTGTGTCTTCGTCTGCTCGTCGATCTCCTCCTTCCACCGGTAGGCGGCGGTCTGGGAGCGCTTAGAATACTTGAACATGAAGGCGAAGTCGAACCGGGCGCGCTCCAGGTAGTCGCAGGTCTCCCGGAAGGCAGCCTCGTCCTCGCCGTGGAAGCCCACGATGATGTCCGTGGAAACGGCGATGCCGGGAATCGCCTCCCGGAGCCGCCGGAGGACCGCATCGAACCCGCTGATATTGTACCTGCGGCGGGCTTTCTCCAAAACGCGGTCGCTGGCGGACTGCAGCGGCAGGTGGACGTGCCGCGCGATCTTGGGCTCCGTGGCCATCACCTCGATGGTCCGGTCATTGAAGTCGGTGGGGTAGGGAGAGGTGAAGCGGATCCGGAACAGACCCGGCACCTGTGCCACCGCCTTCAGCAGGTCCGCGAAGTCATGCCGTCCGTCGTGATACGAGTTGACCGTCTGACCCAGCAGGCATACCTCGCGGACTCCCCTGGCCGCCACCGATTCCGCCTCCCGAACCACGTCCTCCAGCGGGACGCAGCGTTCGCGGCCGCGCACCGCCGGAACGATGCAGAACGTGCAGTGCTTGTCGCATCCTCGCTGGACGGTGATCCAGGCTGTGACACCATCCTGCCGGGCGGGCTCGATGCCGTCATACAACTCCGCGTGATCCAGCCGCACATCCACGATGCGTTCGTTTGCGGCCTGCTCCAACAGGTCGGGCAAGCGGCGGTACGAATCCGGACCGGCCACCAGATCCACAAAGCGGTTCTGCTCCAGCAGGCGGCCCTTCAGATGCTGAGCCATGCACCCCAGAACTCCCAGGACCACTCCCGGACGCATGTGCTTGTAGCGGGCCATCTCGCCCAGCCGACCCAGCACACGATCCTCCGCGTGCTCCCGGACCGCGCAGGTGTTCAGCAGGATAACATCCGCCTCGTCCGGAGTGGCCGCCAGCGAGTAGCCGCGCTGCCTCAGCAGCCCCCCGACGGTCTCGGAGTCCGCCACGTTCATCTGGCAACCGTATGTCTCGATGTAGACGCTCTTCATTCTGGCTCTTCGAAAGCTGCCCGGCGGAAGAGTCCGCCCGGCAAGACCATTTTGCCCGTAAGCCGCTCTTCGCGCAAACCCTTCGCATTTCGTGCGGAAGAAAGGTATGATGATTCCGGGCCGCGCAGGGAACGGGCCGCCGGTCATCTCCGTTCGAGATGCCAGATTTTCCCTCCTAACGCGAAGCCGGAGAAGATGACCCTGGACAATACCGCCGTTGTTGATACTTCTGCTTCACAGACGGGAGTTTCCCCGCTGCCGCTTCGGCCGTTCGGCAGAGGACGGGAGATGCTGCCGGTCCTGGGGCTTGGCGGTCAGAGCCTGATTCAGAATGCTCCCGATGAGGGCAGCGCCATGGAGATGATCCGCCGCGCTGTCGAGCTTGGCATCCGCTACATAGATACTGCGCCGCTTTACGGTGAGAGTGAGGTGCGCATCGGGAAAGCTGTCGAGGGGATGCGGGAGCGGGTCTTTCTGGCCACAAAGACGGTCTACCGCCGCGCATCCAGCGCCCGCCGCAGCCTGGAGCGTTCCCTTCAGCGTCTCCGCACGGACTATGTGGACAACTATCAGCTCCACTGCCTGATGCATCCTGCGGAAGTGGATGCCGTCTTCGCGCGGGACGGAGTCATCAGGATGGTGGAGAAGGCGCGGGAGGAGGGCATTATCCGGCACGTCGGCGTTACGGGGCATTTCGTTCCGTCCGTGCTTTCGGAGATGCTGCGGCGCTACCCGTTCGATTCCGTGCTCATACCCGTCAATCCGGCGGATCCGATGTCATACAGCTTTACTGCGGATACCCTGAAAGTCGCAAGGGAGACCGGCGCCAGCGTCGTGGCCATGAAAGTGATGGGGGCCGGTCTGCTGACGCACGAAGGTTTGGATCCCGCCGCGCTCCTGCGCTATGCGCTCTCCTGGCCGGTGTCGGTGGCCATCGTCTCCTGCCGCAGCGTCGCCGACGTGGAAGCGAACGTCCGGGTGGCGGACGCGTTTCAGCCGATGACCGAAGAGGAGATGCGGAGCATGGAGCAACTGCGTCCGGACCTCCTTGCCCGATGCAACGCCATCTACAAGCGTCATTCCGGGCGCTCCGGCCTAAAGCTGGAACTCTTCAACTACCTTGCTTCGGTGCTGTGCCGCCGGCTTCCCGGCTGGAAACACTTCTGAGAAGGGTCACACTTCGAAGATCAGCGTCACGATCTCCGCTCCGCGGACGGTGCACTGCGCCCCGCCATCCGTCACCGTCAGCTCTTCCAGCCGCTCCTCCGCCAGATTGCTCCGCCACGCCCGCTTCGCTCCGGCCAGGGTTACCCTGGCGCCGATCTCCTCCTGCGTGATGTTGTAGAACCGGAGAACCAGGCCGTCACCCTTCTCTTCCCGTTTCAGCGCGCTGGGCACAAGCCGATCGTCCGAGATCGAGACGAAACTGTGGACCATAGGCAACGTCCTGAGGGGACGCTCGATGGAGCGGGAACGGTCCAGATCGCCCACCTGCACGGCCGTCAGTCTGGTCTGGTAATCCAGCGCGTGCCGCCAGACCTTTGCCTGCAGCCAGTCTCCGGTGTGCGGATACAGAGCGTACCGGAACGTATGTTTCCCCTGGCACTGCGCTCCGGGAGTGTGCTGGACGTGAGGGATCTCCTCTCCTCCGGAGAGGACTCCCACACACCGCAGCAGAGTGATTCCCAGCGTGCGCTCCTCGTCGTCGTACAGCTCATACTCGCGCAGACCGTCCACCAGTACCGCCAGTCCCTTTCCGGTGTTCGAGACATCCACCCACCCGTCCATCGGGTGGAAGGGAGACGGCGGAGGGGTGGCCGGCCAGTCGGCCGGAAGATGCAGGGGGCGCCGCACCGCTTCGAACGCTCCGCCCGCGACGGAAGCCTCTGCGCCTTCTGCCCCCGAGGACAGAAGCGCTCTCAGACGGTGATCGCGGGCGTGGTTCTCAATCTGCAGTTCCACCTCCACGCGGGGCACTCCGCGATACGCCCGCACCGTCAACGACACCGGGCAATCCACCGTCCGCTCGGAGCGGCCCCGCCCGTCCGCGCTGGCCGATTCAGGCAGCCGCAGGGCAGAACGAACCTCCGCGGCGCAGGATACCGCTCCTTCCACCAGCCAGCGGCGTTGCCCGGCGGATGCATCGGCCAGAATGCGCACGTCCCGGTCCGGCCGCCGGTAGTTGTACTCGTCGCCCACGTCCCCTACATCTTCAAGAGCCGCGAGGGACGGCACGAAAACGACGCTGTCATCCGACATCAGGGTGAGCGCAGGGGAGGCTCCTGGGCACACATCCAGCGACCCGGTCTCCGCAAAGAGTGAGGCCCGGTCCCGGGCGTTCATCGCGGGGCCGAAATCCGGCATCCGCTCCGCCTTCCGGAGCCGGTAGACGCGGTAGCCCATCGGGGGAACGTCCGAAGCGATGAACTCCACCTCGAAGCGCCGTACCCACTGGGCCATCGGCAGCTTCTCCGGGTGATGGACCGATCGCGCCGTCTTCTCGCTGGAGATTAGCGTATACGGCACGGTCGCTCCGTCCACATCCAGGATTTCCAGCGCCGGCCAGTCCAGGGCTGCGTGTGCGGCGGGAGCCATGCGGGCCGGTTCACCCAGAGGGACGTCAATGGTGGCCCTCACCACATCCGTTCGCTGCCAGGTCAGCGGGTTGAACACCACCAGCGCCAGCCCGTCCACGGCCACCCGTTCGGCAATATGCCGGAGTGCCCGTTCCCTGAGCGCTTCGCCAAGCTGCTCCACCTTCGCGAAGCGCGTCATCATCTCGTCGTGAACCTCGTCCAGCGAGCACCCGCATATGGAATCGTGCGGGTGGTTCTCCATCAGCAGCTTCCAGGCGTATTCCAGCTCGCCCGACGGGTATTTCCAACTGTCGTCCGCCAGCGAAGCCCACACGCTCGCTGGCTCGGCGAATTTCTCCAGCAGACGCTGGCAACGTTCGTTCGCCTGCTTCAGGTAGACCCTGCTGGAAAGTGTTCCCGCAAGGATGCTGCCCCACCGGTCTTCCCGCAGTTCGCCCCGGAACTGTTCAGGCTTCAGATCCCCACTCTGCGCCTCCTCGCGCAGCGCCTGTACATAACGCGGCAGTGTGCTGTGCTCGATGACATCTTCTTTGAGTGACTCATTGATGCTCGCAAGCGCCCGGGACAGGTTGTACTGCGCCTCCAGGTGGTCCACCCCGTTCATCAACAGCAGGTGGCGGGAGCCCGATATAGCCGCCATCCGCTCACGGATCTCCCTCGCCCATTGCGCCCCGGCCTCCGCGTCCTCGGGGATGTCCTGGGCGTTGTTGTACCAGAAGGCCATCAGGCTGGCTAGGACGTTGCTGCCGTCCGGCGAGACCCACTCGAACTCCATCTTCCGGCCGTCCACCGCTTGCCAGCCCCGGCCGAAGATGCAGTTGTCTATGCCGAATCCCCGCAGGATCTGCGGCATCTGCCCGATGTTCCCGAACTGGTCCGGCAGGTAGCCCACCTTCATGACGGGACCGAACCGCTCCACCACGCGATGCCCGATCAGAAGGCTGCGCACAGTTGCCTCGCCGCTGACCAGGAACTCATCGTTCAGCACATACCAGGGCCCGATGGTGATCCGTCCCTCCTGGATGAGCCGCCGGAGGCGCTCCTCGTTCTCCGGGCGGATCTTCAGATAATCCTCCAGCACGATGCCCTGTCCGTCCAGGTTGAAGTAACGGAAACCGGGGTCGGACTCCATCAGGTCCAGCAGGCGGTCTATCAGATCCACCAGCCGGAGGCGGAAAAGCTCGAAGGGCTGGTACCACTCGCGGTCCCAGTGAGTATGCGAAACGACGTGCAGCGTGTATCCCATGGTATTGAAAGGGCTCCGGTGTTCAGTGTGTCCCGGCGATTGTGGCACACGGCGGAAGGGAAGGCAAGGGGTGGGGTAAACTGTCCGCGATGTCAGGCGAAGAGACGGGACGCACATTCTTCATCACTGGCGGCGCCGGGTTTCTGGGCATCAACCTGGTCCGGTTCCTGCTGGAGCGTGGTCAGAGTGTGGCGACGTTCGACCTTGCTCCGTTCGACTATCCGGAAGCTGACCGGGTCAGGCACACGCAGGGCGATATCCGGGACGCGGATACGCTGCGGCGGGCCATGGCCGGGGCGCACCTGGTTGTGCATGCGGCCGCGGCTCTCCCTTTGTACCGGGAGGAAGACATTTTCTCCACGGATGTGGACGGAACGCGCAATGTCCTGCAGGCGGCGCTGGAACTTGGCGTGGAGCGTGTCGTTCACATCTCCTCCACTGCGGTCTACGGTATTCCGGACCATCACCCCATTCGTGAGGAAGATCCCCTCCGCGGTGTCGGTCCTTACGGTCAGGCCAAGGTGATGGCCGAGCAAGTGGCCGCCGAGTATCGCGCAAGGGGACTGTGTGTCCCGGTGCTGCGTCCCAAGACATTTATCGGGCCGGAGAGGCTGGGCGTCTTCGCGCTCCTGTACGAGTGGGCCGCAGAGGGACGCTCCTTCCCGGTGCTGGGCAGCGGGAACAACCGCTACCAGTTACTGGATGTGGAAGACCTGTGCCAGGCCATCTGGCTCTGTTGCACGCTGGACCGCGAGCGGGTGAACGACGTGTTCAATGTCGGCGCTGCGGAGTTCGGGACGGTCCGCGAAGACTATCAGGCCGTCCTGGACCGGGCCGGCTTCGGGAAAAGGGTCCGGCCTTTGCCCGCCGGACCGGCTGTTTTTGCCCTGCGTTTGCTGGAGGCGCTCCGCCTTTCGCCCCTTTATGCCTGGGTGTACGAGACGGCGGGTAAGGACTCCTTTGTCTCCATCGAGAAGGCGGAGCGCGTGCTCGGCTTCAGGCCCGTTCATTCCAACCGCGACGCTCTGGTGCGCAACTTCGAATGGTATCTCGCGAACCGGGAGCGCCTGCGCGGTCAGAGTGGCATTTCGCACCGGGTTCCCTGGAAGCAGGGGATCCTTTCGCTGGCAAAACGGTTCTTCTGAAAGATCCTCACCAGGCGTATGCTTCCGGAGCCGGTCCGCCCGGTCCAGGGAAGATCTCATCCAGCTTCTTCAGGATATCTTCACTCAGCTGCACTTCCAGAGCCCGCGTGCTTCCCTCCAGTTGCTCCATTGTGCGCGGCCCGATGATAGGGGCGGTCACACCGTCCTTATGGAGCAGCCAGGCAAGGGCGACGTCCGCCGGCCGCTCGCCGATCTCTTCGCACAAAGCCTCCCATTTCTCCAGACGGTCGCGATGCTGCTCGATGCTCCGGCGGGCGTGGTCCGAGAAGCGCCGGCCGCCCTCCGCCTGCTTCAGCACACCGCCCAGGATGCCGCCCGCCAGAGGACTCCACGGAATGATGCCGATACCGTACTCGCGGCAGGCGGGGATGACCTCCAGCTCGATCATCCTGGCATTCAAATTGTAGAGACTCTGTTCTGAGACCAGCCCGAGGAAATTGCGATTCCGGGCCATCTCCTGCGCCTTCGCAATGTGCCATCCTGCGAAGTTGCTGCTTCCTACGTAGAGGATCTTCCCCTCGCGGTGCAGCTGCTCCATCGCCTGCCAGATCTCCTCAAACGGTGTGTTCCGGTCAATGTGGTGCATCTGGTACAGGTCAATGTAGTCGGTCTGCAGGCGGCGCAGGCTGTCCTCGCACGCTTTGCGGATGTGCAGGGCGGACAGTCTCGACTGGTTGGGCCAGTCTCCCATATCGCCGTAGACTTTGGTGGCCAGGACCACTTTCTCCCGCCGCCCGCCGCCTTTCGCGAACCAGCGTCCGATGATCTGCTCCGTCCAGCCCTCGCCCCGCTTCCATCCGTAGACATCGGCCGTGTCAAAGAAGTTGATGCCGAGCTCCAGAGCGCGGTCCATGATGGCGTGGCTGTCTTCTTCGGATGTCTGGGGACCGAAGTTCATCGTTCCCAGGCAGAGGCGGCTGACCTTTAGCCCTGTGCGTCCCAGATAATCGTATTTCATTCTCAGATTCCTCCTTGCACATCCCTTTTGATGCCGGCGGGTTTCCGCCGCCGGCCGCCGGTATTATAGCCGTGCAAGACCGCGGGTGAGGCAGACAAAACCTGCGGGTATTGCCGGGTATTGAGCGATAGGTGCGGCATCGCGGTATACGCTGGTCGAGTGGCGCGCCGCCAGGCGCGCGTATCGGGACCACGGTTTGCTGAGCGCGGTTTCGACTCGTCCGGCTTTGCCGGCCGGCTCAACCAGCGCATCAGGCTGCGAGGTCCCTTACTTCCTGTATAGAAAACTGATGCGCGTTGTCGTGTCCCAGTCGCCGGCGCCCAGCACGGGCACCACCAGGTTGTTCGCGCTCCAGCCCAGCCGGAGATACAGTTCCTGCGTCAGCCGGTAGTTCAGCGTGAGGTCCGAGTCCAGGCGGAGCCCGTTGCCCAGAGGCAGCATCAGCGTGGCGGTGCTGTCGAAGGTCAGCCGCTGGCCCAGCGGGTAGCGCGCCAGAAGCCTGCCCGTCAGCGCCGGATCCGTTTCGCGGCCGTCCACGTCATAAGACGTCAGCAACCCCAGCCCGATGTCCCCTTCCAGGTTCTGCTGCAGCCGCGTTCCCCTGCCTGCTGCGAACAGCAGGTATCCCGTTTTTTTAGGGTAACGCGTGGACGCTTCGCTTCGCATCCGCATGTTCGTGGCGCCGGTAAGCGTCCAAAAGCTCGACCCTTGTCCTAGAGCGTACCGGCTATCCAGCAGAAGGGTGCGTGTCGTCAGGTCACGGGCGTTCTTCCCGTAGGACTTATTGGACGTCAGTGTGTAGCCCGCCCGCAGCTTGAGGTCGCTGGCGGACGTCTTGCGCTCCACTCGTCCCCGGGCCAGGGCGGTGTCCGATGTCAGGGATGTTACTCCTGTGAGCTCCAGCTCGACGCGGCTTGCAGGGGCCGTCGAGGCTCGTGCCGGGTTTGCACTCGAAGTGGTTCGTCCCGGTGTCTGAGCCGGGGCGGGCTTCGCCGGCGGCTTCTGCTGCGCGGCAGTCCGCGGCGGCGCCTGAGCCTGGACGGGCGGCATGACAACAGCGGCACAGAGCGCGAACACACAGCACAGACGCGGCAACGGTCTCTCCTTTGGCGGTGAGAATGGGTGTTGGCGGCTTCCGCCGTGGCGGCGGTCCGCTGACGGGTTTCCGCGCCCGCGGCCGGAATCCCTTCCCTTGCGTGTGCTATACTCTGCTTCAACCGGAGCAGGGAGACCCTCGCGATGGCTCAAACACGCACAACCTCCGTTTTCAGAGAGCTGCTTGCCCGCCCGGGCATCGTGCGCAGTATGGGTGCGCACGACTGCTTCACCGCTCGCATCGTGGAGCGGGAAGGGTTCGAGACGGTTTTCATAGGCGGGTTCGGCACGTCGGCCAGCAGATTGGGTATGCCGGACCTGAACCTGATCACTATGACGGAGATGGCCGAGGCGGTCCGCCGTATGGCCGGTTGCGTCAGCATCCCGGTGGTCGCAGATGGCGACACCGGCCACGGAGACATTGCGAACGTGATGCGCACCGTTCGCGAGTTCGAGTCCGCCGGCGCGGCGGGGATCCTGCTGGAGGATCAGGTGGCCCCGAAGAGATGCGGTCACTTCGCGGGCAAGGAGGTTATTCCGGCCGAGGAAATGATCCTCAAGCTGAAGGCCGCCCTGCGTGCCCGCACCGACCCGGACTTCGTCATCATCGCCCGCACGGATGCCCGGGAGCCCATGGGACTGGATGATGCCATAGATCGCGCCAATCGCTACGGCGATGCCGGGGCGGATTGCGTGTTCATCGAAGCTCCCCGTTCTCCGGAGGAGCTGGAGGTCATCCCGCGGCGCGTTCATCACCCGCTGCTCGTGAATATGCTGACGGGTGGGGCTACTCCCATCCTGCCCGTCCACGCTCTGGAAGAGATGGGTTACAAGATCGCCGTGTTTCCCATCGAGAGCCTGCTGGTCACGCTGCACGCGGTGAGGATGCTTGCCCGGACTCTTTTGCAGGAGGGTTCCCTGGAGTCCATCCGCGACCGGATGGCTTCGTTCGACGAGGTGAAAGACCTGCTGGGACTGCAGGATTATCTGACTCTGAGAGACACACTCTCTCGCCGGTAGGGCGCCTGTCTCGCGCCGCGGCCCACGGAAAGGAAGGACCATGCGCACTGCCGCTCAGGTTGCCGGATATGTGCTGATCGCCCTGATCCTGTTCGGGCTTCTGGCCCTGCTGCCGCTGTATGTGGACTGGTTGTGGTTCCAGGATTTGGGCTACGCCGGGATCTTCACCACCATTCTCGGTTCCCGCGTGTTTCTGGGAGTGGCGACAGGGTTTGTGTTCTTCGTGCTGGTGTGGGGAAGCGCGGTTTACGCCCTGCGCAGCAACGCCGGACATCTGGAGCTCTACACCATGGATGTCAACCTCCCCATCTTTCTGGACCGGATGGTGCGGAGGGGAGTGCAGTTCATTGTGCTCGCCGGAGCCGTGGTGGTGTCGGTGCTGGCAGGGCTGGAGGCAAGCACCCACTGGGAGTCGTTCCTCACGTTCCGGAACGCCGTTCCGTTCGGGCAGGCCGATCCCGTCTTCAACATTGACATCGGGTTCTACGTCTTCCGGCTGGACTTCGTGCAGTTCCTGTATCGAACCGTGCAGCTCGCGCTGGTGGCGGCGGTGGTGGCCGGGGCGGCCATCCTGTATCTCAGCCGCACTGTGGACATCCTGGCCGGCAAGCTGCGGATCACCGCGGTGGCCGCCGGGCATCTGGGTCTGCTTCTGGCACTCATCGCGGGCCTGCAGGCCGTCGGGTTCCGGTTGAGCTCCTATGAGCTGCTGTTCGCGCAGGACGGGACCCTGACCGGACCTGGCTACACGGACATCAAGGTACGCCTGCTGGGTCTGAACCTCGCCATTGTGGCTTCGCTGATCGGAGCCGGTCTGGTGCTTCTGGCCGCGCGGCGGCGCAGCCTGTCTCTGGCGGTGACGGGGCTGGTGCTCGGGATCGCGGTCAACTTTATCATCGGGCAGCTGGGCGGGGCGGTGGTGCAGCGCCTTATCGTCCAACCTGATGAACTGAACAAGGAGGCCCCATATCTGGCGCGGCACATCAAAGCCACTCAGGAGGCCTACGGGCTGCACAATGTCGAACGCCGGGAGGTGGATTTTTCCGGCACCCTGACTCCTCAGGACCTGGAGAAGAACAGCGTCACCCTCCAGAGCGTCCGTCTGTGGGACTACCGGCCGCTGCAGGCAGCTTACTCGCAGCTTCAGGACATCCAGCAATACTACAAGTTCACCGAGGTGGACATAGACCGCTACACCATCAACGGCGTCTACCGTCAGGTCATGCTCTCACCCCGCGAGATAGACCAGAGCGCGCTTCCCGCCGACGCCCAGACCTGGATCAACCTGCGGCTGAAGTACACCCACGGGTTCGGCATCGCCATGAGTCCGGTCAATGAGGTGACAGAGGAGGGGCTGCCCCGGTTCTTCGTCAGGGACATTCCTCCGGTGAGCCCTGTGGGCGTGAAGATAGACCGTCCGCAGATCTATTTCGGCGAGAAGACTGACGGCTACGTCATCGTGAACACCCGGGTGAAAGAGTTCGACTATCCGCGGGGTTCCGAAGGGGTCTACACCACCTATGAGGCCGATTCCGGGGTGCCCGTTGGGGGCTATCTGCGCAAGACGCTGCTGGCGGCGCGATTCGCGGACATCAACATCGCCCTTTCGGGCAACATCCGGCCGGACAGCCGGATCCTCTTCCGGCGTAACGTCCGGGAGCGCGTATCCACGCTGGCCCCGTTCCTGCGGCTGGATTCGGACCCGTATATCGTGATCTCGGGTGGCCGCATCTTCTGGATGCAGGATGCTTACACACTTTCGGGCCGGTATCCCTATTCCCGGATGACCTGGCTGCGGCGGGATGGTGGAGGGATGCTGCCGCCGATCGGCGTGAACTACATCCGCAATTCGGTGAAAATCGTCGTAGATGCCTACACGGGCGAAGTGTCGTTCTACGCGTTCGACGAGCAGGACCCTGTCCTGAAGTGTTATTCCCGCGCCTTTCCGGGGATGTTCCGCCCCGCCTCCGAGATGCCGGCGACTCTCCGCGAGCACGTTCGCTACCCGGAAGACCTGTTCCGCCTGCAGACCATAGTGTTCCAGACGTTCCATATGTCTGACGTCCAGCAGTTCTACAACAAAGGAGACGTCTGGGCGATCCCCACTCTGGAGCAGCAAGACGACAATGGGGGAGGCCGGGCTGCGATGGAGCCGTACTACGTGATCATGAAGCTCCCTGGCGCGGCGCGGGAGGAGTTCATCCTGTTGATGCCATTCAGCCGGGCGAACAAGGACAATATGGTTGCCTGGATGGCGGCACGCTGTGATGCTCCCAACTATGGCCGTCTGCTGCTCTATGAGTTCCCCAAGGGCGAGCAGTTCTTCGGGCCTGCTCAGATCCAGGCGCGCGCCAATCAGAACACCGAGATATCGGAACAGATGACGCTGTGGAACCAGCAGAAGTCCAACGTCTACCGCGGGAACCTGCTGGTCATCCCCATTGAGGACGCGCTGCTCTACATCGAGCCCATTTACCTGCAATCCACCAATGCCAAGATCCCTGAGTTCAAGCGGGTGATCGTGGCGCTGGGCAACGAGATTACCATGCAGCCCACCCTGGCGGAAGCGCTGGACATCCTGGTGGGCAGGAGGGGAGGGCCTGGGCCTCGCAGGGAAGCCACCGGAGTACCTCTCGCGCCTGCTGCCGAGGAGCGCGCGCCCGCTGCGGGCCGGGAGCTGATCCTCCGTGCGCTAAAGGCTTACAATGAGTCTGTAGAGGCGCAGAGGCGCGGGGACTGGGCGGAGTATGGCCGCCGGCAGAAGGAGCTGGGCGAACTGTTGAGACAGGCGGCCGGCCGGGACTGACGGCCGCAAATCAGTCAGACGTTACGGCCGGGGCGCGCCACGGGTTTACCCGCCGTGGCTGCGCTCCGGCCTTTTCCTCGCTTGACAGGCAGAATCCTCTGTTGTAGACTCTTCGCGTAAAGTCGCACGAAAGCGCATCTCTGTCTCCCTGGAACTTCGCAAGAGTGCGGCTTCCGGCTGTTGCGGCTTGGCCAGGGCTTTGACGGCCGGATCAGTGAGCGCCCGCGACCACCCCCGATCGCGGGCGCTCCGGTTGATGGCGCCGTCCACTGCCTCTTTTTCCTTCCCGCCTGCCGTTCAGCTTCCATCCGGCGTCCTGTGCATTCCCCGGCGCAGGTCCTCGTCTCGGCGGTTTCGAAGTTCACTGGTAGTCAGATGGATAAAAATTTCGATTTTCTTTGCCGATACTGCTTGACAGGGGCTTTTGGCTTCTGTATCATTGGGTCTACGAAAGCTAGATGGTAGTTCAATGGTAGCTTTCGTCGGCAGGGCTCCCGGAGCCCGGTGGTGGTGAAGTGGCAGACACACTCGGCAGCTTTATGGTTGGCACGTCCAGCCACACGATTGACCCGGACGGGAGATTCATCATCCCTCAGAGGATGAGACGGACTCTCGGCAACAGCATCGTCATCACACGGGGCATCGAAGACTGCCTGTGGATGATGCCGGAAAAAGCGTTCGAGGAGATGGTGGCTCAGTGGAAGGAGCGCCAGTCTCCCTGGGACCAGAGTAGCCGGGTGGTCGGGCGGAGGTTCATCGGGCAGTCGGTCATTCTGGAGCCCGACCGCAATTCTCGCATTGTCATCCCGCAGCACCTGCGCGAGGCCGCCGGGCTGAGTGAAAACATTGTGGCGGTGGCCATCGGTGACCGGGTGGAGCTGTGGAGCGCCAAGAAGTGGGCCAGTTTTGACGAGAGCCTGACTCAGGAAGAGGTTCAGGCCGCTGTGGACAGGATGTTCTCGGGCACGCGGCGCGAAGAGAACGCCGCGGAGGCCCCGGCGGCCTGAAGGCTGATCGTCCCTTGGGCGGAGACGCCCCGTATCACATTCCCGCGATGGCGGGAGAGGTGCTGGATCTGCTGGAGCCCGCAAACGGCGGGCTCTGGGTGGATTGCACCGTGGGGGGAGGGGGGCACGCGGCGCTGATCTGCGCCAGATTGGGGCCGGATGCCACCCTGCTGGGTATAGACCGGGATCCGCTTGCGCTGGAGGCGGCCGCTGAAAGGCTGAAGGGGTGCTCGTGCCGGGTTGCGCTGGAAAGGGCCCATTTCAGCCGCGCCGGAGATCTGGTGGACCGGTTGGGCGGAAGTGTGTCGGGCGCACTCTGGGATCTGGGGGTCTCCAGCCACCAGTTGGATCGGGGAACAGGATTCTCGATCAGGGACCTGGACGCTCCGCTGGATATGCGGCAGGACCCGCAGCAGGATCTGTGCGCGGCGGACATCGTGAACCGCGCCGGTGAAAAAGAGATCGCGGACATTCTGTTCCGCAACTCAGACGAGAGGTTTTCCAGAAGGATCGCGGCCCGCATTGTGCGGGCCAGGCCGCTCAGGACCGTCGGGGACCTGATGCGATGTGTGGACGAGGCGCTGCCCGCCGGATACCGCACGCGGGATGACGTGAAGCGGCGCGTCGCACAGGCCCTGAGGATGGAGGTCAACCGGGAACTGCAGGAGTTGCGGCAGTCGCTGGAGGCGGTCTGCCAGAGGCTGGTTCCCGGGGGCAGGGCGGTGGTCCTCTCCTATCATTCTGGGGAGGACAGGCTGGTAAAGCAGTTTTTCCGGAGCGCAGACCGGGAGGGATGGCTCAGGGTGCTGACTCCCCGGCCGCTCAGGCCTTCCGAAGAGGAGTGCCGCCGGAATCCAAGGGCGCGCCCGGCCAAGTTGAGGGCCGCCGAAAGGGTCCGGTGATGCGGCGGAGATCTGGAGGTGGGTGGCAGACTCTGGACCCGCCCGCGGAAAGACCCGCGGAAGAAGGGAGGCAGGAAAGTGGTGGCAACGAAGCCAGCGGCGGGCACGAGAGCGCGTGTTGCCCGGCGCCGCTCCGCAGCAAAGCGGGGTGGCCGGGTGGTGACAGTCGCTCTGGCGCTCGCTGCGTTGTGTATTCTTTGCCCTGCGGTTTACTTGCAGGGCTGTATGAAACTCGACGCCGCGACGGCGCGCCGGGCGGCGCTTCAGGCCGAGATCACCGGGATCGAGTGGACCAACTACCGTCTGGCCGGTGAGCGCGACGCGCTGGTCCTCCCAGAGAGACTAAGGAAGATTGCCGAAGGCACGGGCATGAGGTCCGTCGAGCCGTCGGCCACGGTTCCGTGTCCGCTGCCTGCCAGGATGGCGAAAGCGGCGGACACCATGTCCGGGAGATAGCATCAGGCACGGGCTCCGGCGGCGTCTTGAGGGCGGGATGGCGGGAATGGCCAGACAGCAAACGGCAAGGCTGATGAAGTGGAGGGCGGGAGTCTTCCGTTTCCTTCTGCTTGCCGCATATGCAGGGCTGCTGGTGCGTATGGGCTACCTGCAGACTGTCAAGGTGGATGAGTTCCGCCGCTATGCCAGCCAGGACCGGAAGCAGGAGACGAAACTACCCGCGGAGCGCGGCCGCATCCTGGACCGCAACGGACGCGTGTTGGCTTACAACGTCGAGGAGTGCACCGTCTACGTCACTCCCCGCATCATCGGGGACAAGCGTCTGGCGGCGAAGGTCATCGCCCGGAACATCGGAGTCCCCGAGGAAGATGTGCTGTCCCTTCTCACCTCGCGGACGCGCCGGTTTGTTCTGGCCCGCTCCGTTCCGGTGGAAAACGCCGTGCGGCTCCGGCAGGAGCTGCTTGCTCTCGGACCGGCGCCGCGCATCAATGGAGTGGAGGTGGAGCACCGTTCGCGGCGGGTCTACCCTCTCGGCAGTGTGGGGGCCAAGGTCATCGGGGCGGTCAACTCGGCCGGAGTTCCCGTGGCCGGCGTGGAGGCGTGGGCGAACGACCTCCTGAAAGGAATTCCCGGGTTGCTTGAGGCGGACTTCGACCGCAGCGGGAAGCCCATCCCGACACGGCTGAGAACGACCACTCCTCCACGGCCAGGGCGGGATGTCATCCTGACAATAGACAGCCGCCTGCAGTTCGCCGTGGAACAGGCTCTGGAAGAGCAGGTCCGGAAGTTCGGAGCGTCCAGCGGTTCCTGCATCGTGATGGACCCGGCGACGGGCGAGATCCTGGCCCTGGCGGAGTATCCCTCATTCGATCCCAACAGGTTGAAGCCAGAGGATGTTAAGAGCAGAAGGGTCGAGCCGTCTACGCTGACTCATCTTTACGAGCCGGGCTCCACAGTAAAGCTGTTCACCGCCGCAGCGGCCCTGGAACACGGTTTGAGCGGTGTCACCACGCGATGCACCGGCGTCATCAAGGTGGGATCGGCCACCGTGCGGTGTCCCTGCTCCGTGAGGCGCACTGAGCCAGGCGCCCCGGTGACGGTGAAGCGGATGCTCCAGTATTCCTGCAATACGGAAGCCGTCGCTCTGGCCCGCCGGATGGGCCCGGAGACTCTGTACCGCGAGCTTGAGAAGTTCGGGCTTCTGGACAAAGTGGAAGTTCGCGGGCTGGGCAGAACGGTGGCGGGCCGGCTTCCCGATCCCCGGAAGCCCGACCAGAAGTGGTCGCAGATGCGGCTGGCGAACGTGGCGTTCGGGCAGGGTGTGGCCACCAGCCGGATAGCGTTGACCGCCGCTTATGCGGCCGTGGCAAACGGCGGGACGCTCCTGCGTCCTCAGATCATCCGGGAGGTCCGGGATCCCTCGGGAGTGCGTGTGCAGGGATTCCGGCGGGACATACTCGGGCGCGTCCTGGAGCCTGAAGAGAGCGCTCGTCTGAAGGAGTATCTGGCTGCCGTCGTGACAGACGGCACGGGAAAGAACGCCGCTGTCGAGGGTGTCCCGACGGGCGGCAAGACGGGAAGTGCTCAGATCCCGGCCGCCGGTGGTCGCGGGTTTGAACCGGGTGGATACATCACCAGTTTTTGCGGCATCGCGCCGCTGGATGATCCGGCTGTGGTGGCGCTGGTGACGGTGGAGCGGCCGAGGGGTTCCACTCACGGGTCGGCGGTGGCTGCTCCGGTCTTCCGCCAGGTGGCCGCCAAGGCGCTGTGGTGCATCGGCAAGGCGGTCAGGAGCCACGTGGCCGGACGTGGCGCGACGCAGGGTTTCGGAGGAGCCGGAAGGGCAACAGAAGGATAGGAACCAGCCGTTTTCCGCCGGCATCCTCCGGCTGCGGACCGCGCGAGACGAGCGGGGAAGGGGATTTATGGGCGAGCCTTTTTCCTGTCGCGCGGTCCTTTTTTCTTTTCGTGGCGCGTCCGGCCGAAGGGCGTGCTGTTGCGGCTATCATGACAGACGTGTTGACAGGTGATCTGGTTGCCATGATTCCCGGGGCTATCGTGGATGGCCCCCGGGATCGCCTCCTCCGCGGAATCACCCACGATTCCCGCAAGGTAAGCGAGGGGAGGATGTTCGTCGCGCTCCGTGAGGCGGGCTCGGACGGGCATCGCTACATCCCCGATGCCCTCAAGAACGGCGCTGCCGCTCTGCTCGTGGAGCGTCTGGAATCGCCCACTCCGCCGCACGTGGCGGTGTTCCGGGTGGAAGACACCTGGAAGGCCTATGGACCTGCCGCTGCGGCCATCTATGGTCATCCTTCCCGTTCGCTGACTGTGTTCGCTGTGACGGGGACCAACGGCAAGACGTCCACCACCCACCTCATCCGCAGCATCTGCCGGGCGGCGGGACTGCGCGCGGGGCTGATCGGCACGCTGGGGGCCTGCATTCAGGACGAGTGGCTGGAGGTCCCGCACACCACGCCGTATGCAGGCGATCTTCAGGAGATGCTGGCCCGGATGCGGGAGGCGGGGTTGCAGGCGGTCGCCATGGAGGCGAGCAGCCATGCCCTGGCCCAACACCGCCTGGATGGAGTCGCCGTGAGCGTCGCCGTGTTTACCAACCTCACAAGGGACCACCTGGACTTCCACGGTTCCATGGAGGAGTATTTCCGCGCGAAGGCGCGCCTGTTTACGGACTTCGCGGATGAGGCCGGCGAGGATTTTGTCTCGGTGGTGAATGTGGACGATCCGGTCGGGCGGGAGCGGCTGGCCGGAATGGCCAGAGGGCGGGTGGTGACCTATGGCCTGGCTCCGGATGCCGAGGTGCACGCCTCAGATCCTCGCTCCGGCCGCAACGGCGCGTGCTTCGTGTTGCAGAGCCCGGGCGGTTCGCGCAAGGTCCGGCTGAAGCTGGGAGGATTGTTCAACATCAGCAACGCGCTTGCTGCGGCTGCCGCGTGCCTGGCCAGAGGGGTGGACATTGATGCAGTCTGCCGCGGTCTGGAGGAGACAACGGGGGTGCCGGGGCGCTTCGAGCTGGTCTCCTGCGGACAGCCTTTCGCCTGTGTCGTAGACTACGCCCATACGCCGGATGGACTGGAGAACGTGCTGTCCAGCGCTCGAAGGCTTGCATCCGGACGGGTCATCGTCGTCTTCGGATGTGGGGGAGACCGCGATCGCACCAAGCGGCCGCTGATGGGCGAGATCGCCTCGCGGCTGGCGGATGTGGCGGTCTTGACTTCGGACAATCCCCGGTCGGAGGATCCGGCCGCCATTGCAGAGGACGTGCTGCAGGGCATCCCGCAGGAACGGCGCGCGTCACTCATTGTGGAACTGGACAGGGCGAAGGCGATTGCCTCAGCTGTTAATCTTGCACGGGAAGGGGATGTGGTGGTAGTCGCCGGAAAGGGCCACGAGACCTACCAGATCTTTGCGGACCGCACCATACCATTCGATGACCGGCAGGCCGTCCGGCGCGCCCTTACCGAAGCGGGTTACGGGGGAAAGGAAGATTCCGGCTGATGCGCCAGCTCTCCCTGCAAGACATCGCGACCGCGTGTGGGGGGGATATCCCCGCCGGCGCCGGGCAGACAAGGGTTGTCGCCGTGGTGACGGACTCCCGGAAGTGCGTGCCGGGCGCGCTGTTCGTCGCGCTGCCGGGAGAGAGGACCGACGGCCACCAGTTCGTCCGCTCCGCGTTCGAAAAGGGCGCGTCTGCTGCTCTGGTGCGCCGGGACCGGTTCCGGGCCCAGAAGGATTGCCTGCCGGGACCGTGCGTAGTGGTGGATGATCCGCTGGCAGCCCTTGGCAGGCTGGGGCAGTGGGCGCGCGGGCAGGCGGATATTCCGGTGGTGGGCCTGACCGGCAGTATGGGAAAGACCACCACCCGGGAGATGCTGGCGCTATTGCTGCGGCTTCATCACAGGCCGCTGGTCAGTCCCGCCAATCTCAACACCGAGATAGGTGTCCCTCTCACGCTGCTGGATCTGGACGAGACTCACGACTGTGCGGTCATCGAGATGGCCATGCGCGGGCGCGGGCAGATTGCGGAGCTCTGCCGCATTGCGCGGCCGACCGCCGGTCTGATCACGAATATAGGACTGGCTCATCTGGAGCTGCTCGGATCTCAGCAGGCCATCGCCGAATCCAAGGCGGAGCTTCTGGAGGGGCTTCCGGCCGGAGCCTGGTCCGTGCTCCCGGCGGACGGAGCGTTCGCGGGATTTCTGCGCGGGAAGGCTCCGGGGCCGGTCATCACGTTTGGGACGTCGCCGGATGCGGATTTCCGGGTCGAGGATCTCAAACTGGATGCAAGCGGCTGCGCGCGGTTCACGCTTGCGCGGGGCGGGGACCGTGTGCCGGTGGCGCTGCGGGTCCCCGGTGAGTTTCATGCCCTGAACGCGGCCGCCGCCGTGGCCGCCGCCGCGCGATTCGGAGTCACCCTGGAGGAGGCGGCGGGGGCGCTTTCGCAGTACGAAGGTTTCGACAGGCGCTCACGGGTGGTGCAGGCTCCGGGTGGCTGGACAGTCTTCGACGACACATACAACGCCAGCCCGGATGCGATGGCGGGGGCGCTGCGCGGACTGGCCGCCATGAAAGCCGAAGGCCGCAAGATCGCCGTGCTGGGCGATATGCGCGAGCTGGGGGAAGCCTGCCGGGCAGAGCATGAGCGGATCGGGCGTACTGTTGCCGAAGCCGCCCCCGCGATGCTGGTGACCGTGGGCGAGGATTCGCGCATCATCCAGCAGGCTGCGGTGCAAGGCGGCTACTCGGGGGAAACCCATCACTTCACCGGGAGCGGGGAGGCGGCGGGGTTTCTGGCCGGGGAGGTCCGGCCGGGGGATCTGATTCTTGTGAAGGGCTCGCGTGCCCTGGAGATGGAGCGTGTCGTTGAACGTCTGGTCGGATAGCGCTGCGGCAACGGGGGCGCTTGCGGCGTTTCTGGTCACGCTGGCGCTGATGCCTCCGGGCATCCGCTGGCTGCGCCGTTTGAACTTCGGGCAAAACGTGCGGGAAGATGGCCCCGAAGCGCACCGCAGCAAGGCCGGCACACCCACGATGGGAGGCGTCCTGTTTATCCCTGCGGGTGTGGCGGCTGGTGTATGGGTTGCCTCGCGGGGAGGCGAAGGGGCAGGCGCATATTCTCTGCTGGCGGGGCTTTTCACCCTCGGGGGCCTCTGCATCGGCTGGCTGGACGACTACCGCTCCATCAAGCGAGGGAAGTCCCTGGGCTTGAAGGCCAGGGAGAAGCTGGTTCTTCAGTTCGCCCTTTCGGCGCTGTTCCTGGCGGGCATTCGTGTTCTTCACCCTGTGCTCGGCTCATTTCCCAGCAACGCCGCCCTGAGCCTGTATTCCGGAGGATGGGAGAGCTTCGTTCTGGCGCTGATCGCCTGCGTGTGGCTTATCAATGCCGCCAACATCGCCGACGGGCTGGACGGTCTAGCTGCGGGGCAGGGGATTGTGGCCATCATCTCCATTGTGCTGTTTGCGTCTGTTTCCCGGCCGTTTTCCCCGGCCCTGCACCTCGCTCCACTGGCGATGACCGGCGCCCTGCTGGCGTTTCTGTGCTTCAACGCTCCTCCCGCGCGGGTCTTCATGGGCGACGCCGGATCCATCGCGCTGGGTTGTTTTATTGCCGGCTTCGGGTTGCTGCTTGTGCCTCTCTGGGCGCTGGCTCTGGCGACGGCCGTCTGGTCGCTGGAGGCGCTTTCCGTGGTACTACAGGTGGTGTACTTCAAGCTCACCGGCGGTAAGCGCATCTTCCGGATGGCTCCCATCCACCACCACTTCGAGCTCTGCGGATGGCCGGAGTCGCACGTGACAATGAGGTTCATCGCGGCAAGCGTGCTGCTGGGGATCTTGCTCCCAATGGCCGTCAAAGGGTGGCTGGTCCCGTGAGTGCCCTCCCGGGCAATCGCATACTGGTGCTGGGCTACGGTGTCTCCGGCCGTGCGGTGGCCGAGGCCGCGCGGCAGCTCGGGTGCTCCATCCATGTCTATGACGATGCCTTCGGGGCCGATGGAAAAGCGGCGCCGGCCGGTCTGGTGGGACAGCCGGTTAGGACCGAGGACCTTTCCACCTTGCCGCTTGATCTCTGCGTTGCTAGTCCCGGGATCCTCCCGGAACATTCCGCCTTACAGATTCTGCGAAGCCGTGGAGTGCCTGTCATTGGTGAGATCGAATTCGGTTTCCTGCTGTGCCGCGCACCGGTGGCGGCTGTCACGGGCACCAACGGCAAATCCACCACCACTGTGCTGGCCGGCCGGATGCTTCAGGCGTCAGGGCGGCGCTGTTTCATCGGCGGCAACCTCAGCGCGGAAGGTTATGACCTGCCCTTCGTCACCGCGGTGATGCAGGCGGGAGCGGAAGACGTCATTGTGGCCGAGGTCTCCAGCTTTCAGCTGGAGCTCTGCTTCACGTTCCGGCCGAAGGTCGCGGCGCTCCTCAACATCTCCGAGGATCACCTGAATCGCTATTCCAGCCTGGAGGAGTACGTTGAAGCCAAGATGCGGATCTTCCAGGCGCAGACACCCGAAGATTCTGCCGTCCTCGGCGTAGACTGTCCTGTGGTGCGGCGGCTGGCGGACCGCGTCTCCTCCCGGATGCTCCGGTTCTCGGCCCTGGAAGAGGTGCAGGAAGGCGCGTTCCTGAGGGGCGACGAGCTGGTGCTGCGGCTGGACGGGCGCGAGGATGTGTTCGCCCGGACCGGCGAGACGGCGCTCTGGGCGCCTTACGACCGGATGAACCTGCTGGCTGCCGCATGTGTGGCTGCGGCGATGGGAGCAACCGTGCAGGGCATCCGCCACGCTGCCCTGAGTTTCAAGGGGCTTCCGCACCGTCTGGAGGACTGCGGGATGGCAGGGGGAGTGCGGTGGATCAACAGCTCCATGTGCACCAACCCGAAGGCTGGCGCAGAGGCTGCGCGCGCAGTTGCCGGGAGGTTCCCTCTGGTGCTGATCGCCGGCGGCGCTCAGAAGGAATGCGATTATGCGGACTGGGGCAGGACTGTGGCGGAGTTTGCCCGGACTGTGATACTCGTGGGACGGGATCGCGAGGTGCTGAGGAAAGCTCTGGAGGACGCGGGCCGCTGTGATGCGCTGGAAGCCGGGACTCTGGCTGAAGCGATGGAGATCGCCCGCGCCACGGCGAGACCGGGAGATGCCGTGCTGCTTGCGCCGGCTATGGCCAGCTTCGATGAATTTTCCGATTTTCGCCATCGTGGCCGCGTGTTCCGGGAGATCGTCGAGAGGTATCGCAGAGAGGCGGAACAATGAGACCCAGGGAAGGGTCCCCTGATGCTATGGTGCTGGTGGTTTACGGAGTGCTGGCTCTCCTGGGAACCTTCTTCATGGCCAGCGCCAGCTATGCGTCTGCGGCTCGCAACCTGGGGACGCCCTACTACTTCGTCATCCGGCATATCCTCTTTCTGGCGGTCTCCGGGGCTGTATTCTTCTTTCTTTGCCGCTTCCGAGAGCCACTCTGGCGCGCCGTGGGGTTGCCGGCGTTCGGGCTGCTCCTTGCGCTCAATGCTTGGACCGCGGTCTACGGGGTGGAGGCCAACGGCGCGCGTCGCTGGCTCAAGTTCGGTCCTGTGACACTGCAGCCGTCGGAGTTCCTGAAGGTGGCGCTGGTGCTGGCGCTTGCTTTCTGGCTCTCCTCGCAAGCAGGCAATGTCCGGCGGTTCTGGCCCGGCTTCGGGGTGGCGATGCTGATGACCTTGATGGCGGCCGCAGTGGTGGTGGCGCAGAGCGATCTGGGAACCGCCCTGGTCATCCTGGGCGCCGGCCTGACTGTCATCTTTTGCGGCGGGGCGCACTTGCGGCACGTTTTTCTGGCGCTGGCAGGGATGAGCGCGGTTGTGGCGGTGCTCATCCGCGTGCAGCCATATCGTATGGAGCGTGTCTACGCCTGGCTGGAGCCCTGGAAGCACAAGTCGGATGAAGCCTACCAGGTGGTGCAATCCTTTTATGCCTTTGGTCAGGGGGGCTGGCAAGGCGTGGGTCTGGGGCAGGGACAGGCGAAGTATTTCATTCCGGCTCCGCATACTGACTTCGTGTTTGCCACAATCGCCGAAGAGACCGGCATCCTGGGGCCGTTCTTCATTCTGGTGCTCTTCAGCCTTCTTGCCCTGAGCGGAATCAGGGTGGCGCGTCTTGCGAAGAGTCCTTTTGCGCGGATGGCGGCTGCGGGTGTTGTGGCTTTCATCTGCGGGCAGGCTCTGCTGAATATCGCCGTCGTGACCGGCAGCGTTCCCTGCACCGGGGTTCCGCTTCCGTTCATCAGCTACGGGGGATCCTCGCTCCTGGCGGGAGCCATGGCGATGGCCCTGCTCTTCACCCTGTCCCGGAGCGTTCCGGCCAGAACTCAGGGGGCATCCAATGAACATCGTGATTACGGGAGGGGGGACGGGGGGACACATCTATCCGGCCCTGGCCGTGGCATCGGCGCTGCAGGAGCTTCATCCCGGTCTCCGGCTGCTCTACGCAGGTAGAAGCGGCGGACTGGAGGAGCGCCTGGCCGTCGCGGCTGGACTGCCGTTCGCCGGGCTGCCCGGACGGCCGCTGGTGTCGGGAGCGGGTGCGGTCAGCGCGGCAGCGCATCTGGCGCGAGGGGTGCTCGCCGCCGCCCGGATGCTGGCGCGGGAGCGGCCGGCGTGCGTTGTGGGCACCGGCGGGTTCGCCAGTGCGGCCGTCTGCGCGGCTCAGGCTGCGCGGCGGCGGCCACTGGTGCTTGTGGATGGTAATGCCCTGCCCGGGCGCACGGTGCGCCTGCTGGCCCGACGGGCCGCCGCCGTCTGTACAGCCTTTGAAGAGGCTGCCACATCTCTGTCCGGCTGCCGGGTCGTTCGCACCGGGTATCCCGTTCGGGCGGAGTTCGCTGCCCGGCGGGATAGAGGTGCGTGCCGGCGGGCGTTCGGTTTGCGGGAGGATGCCTTTACGCTGGTGGTGGTGGGAGGCAGCCAGGGGGCGCAGTTCTTGAATCAGCTGGTGCGCGAAAGCGCCTCCGCTCTTGCCGCCTCAGGGGTGCAGATTCTTCACCAGACCGGCTCGCGGGACACGTTGCAGGATGCGCCAGACGTGCCGGGCTGGCTGCGGATAGAATACATCGAGGATGTCGCGGGGGCCTTCGCGGCGGCGGATCTTGTGGTTTCGAGGGCCGGGGCTTCCACGCTGGCGGAGTTGGCCCTGCAGGGCGCGGCGGCGATACTGGTGCCGTATCCGCATGCTCAGGGTGATCATCAACGGCTGAATGCGCTTTCTCTGGCGTCGGAGGAACGGGCCATTGTGGCCGATCAGCAGAACCTGACGCCGCAGCGCTTTATCAACCTCATACAGGATGCCCTCGCCCGCCCGGAGGAGCTTCAGCGCCTCCGGGAGCGCATCCACCAGTGGGCGACGCCGGGTGCGGCGCACGATGTGGCCCGCCTGGCGCTGGAGGCAGCGGCCGGACGCGGGCCGGAATCGGAGCGGGATTAGGGCTTGCCGGGGAGTTACAGGACGTGACCCATCAGACACATTGTGGATGCGGAGACCGGGCCATCCAGCCTCCCACACACTTCATCGGGATCGGCGGGGCAGGGATGAGCGCCATTGCGCAGGTGCTGCGGGCTGCCGGTTGCCGTGTCCAGGGTTCGGACCGCTCGGAAAGTCCCACTGTGGAGATGTTGCGGGCCCAGGGAATTCCGGTGTTCATCGGGCACGATCCGAAGAACATCGGGGAGACGGAGCGCGTGGTCTACACCCGGGCCGTCCCGGATGATAACCCGGAACTGGTGGCTGCCCGGCAGATGGGGCTTCCCGTCCTGGAGCGCGCCGAGATGCTGGGCGAGCTCTACACCCTGTTCGATACCCGAGTCTCCGTTACCGGCACTCACGGCAAGACCAGCACCACCGCTCTGCTGGGGCACATCCTTACCGGCTGTGGCAAGGATCCCACGGTGTTGGTGGGCGGAGAGGCGATCAACCTTGGCGGGCACGCGCGGCTGGGTAAGTCGTCGCTCATCGTTTCGGAGGCGTGCGAGGCGTACTCGTCTTTTCTGCATCTTCGCTCCAGTATGGCGCTCATCACCAATGTAGATGAAGACCATCTGGACTGGTACCACACCTTCGAGCGGGTGAAGAACAGCTTTGTGGGGTTTATGCAGCAGATAGACGAGGGTGGGGCGGTCGTGGGATGCGCCGACGACAGGCACCTGATGTCTCTGCGCCCGCGCGTGGACTGCCGCTGGTTGACGTACGGCTTCAGCCCGGCGTCGGATGTGCGGGTGGGCTATCTAACCTATTCGGACGGCGAGCAGTCCTTCGAGGTGGAGGGCCCGGACTGGAAGGTGGGCGTGCATCTGCCGCTGCCGGGGCGGCACCTGGCGCTGAACGCGGCCGGCGCGCTTGCAGCGGCGGTAGAGCTGGGCTGCGATCCACTGGAGGCTGCCGCCACCCTGTATGATTTCCGGGGGGTGCGCCGCCGCCTGGAGGTGAAAGGCCGGGTCCGGGACGTGACGGTGCTGGACGACTATGCCCACCATCCTGCCGAGATCCGGGCCACTCTGGAGGCCGTGGCCGAGGCGTATGACGGCCCCTTGACGGTCATCTTCCAGCCGCATCTGTACTCCCGCACGGCAGAGCACCTGCACGGTTTTGCATCGGCTTTGAAGGACGTCCCGCGCGTGGTTCTGACGGATGTCTACGCTGCCCGCGAGGACCCGGAACGCGGCGTGCAAACGGATGCCCTTTACAATCTCCTTGTCCAGATGGGGCATCCGGATGTGCACTATGTGCCTCAGCTGCACGACGTTCCTGCCTGGTTGGAGTCCAATGTGCGCCCCGGCGACGTGATCATCACGGTGGGCGCGGGCGACGTGGTTGCGGCGGGGGAACAGTTCCTGCGCCTGGCGGGTGCGGAGGTGGCCCCGGCGTGACAGGGGGTTCAGGCAACAACAGCCTGATGGATCTGGCGGAGACGCTCCGCAGGAGGGTGGGGGGCGAGGTGCTCGTCCGCGAGCCGCTTGCCCGTCATACCACGATCGGGCTGGGCGGGCCGGCGGATCTGTTTGTACGCGCGATGTCCGTGGAAGACTTGCGGCAGGTCTTCCTGTTCGCGGGAGAGCACAACCTGCCGGTGACGCCGCTTGGCTGCGGGAGCAATGTGCTGGTTTCGGAGTCGGGAGTCCGCGGCATTGTGGTTCAGGCGGACGGCGATCTGCAGGACCTCTTTATTGAGGGAGAAAGGTGCCTGGCGGGGGGAGGATGTCCGCTCAGCCGTGCCATCAGCGAGACGGCACGTGCCGGACTGGCCGGGCTGGAGGTTCTCTACGGCGTTCCGGGGACCGTCGGAGGAGCCGTGGTCATGAATGCGGGCACGCGAAACGGATGCGTGGCCGACACACTGGAAAGCGTGACGCTGGTCGGGCGGGATGGATCCGTGCGCGACGCGTCCGCCGCGGAACTGGGGCTTTCTTACAGGCACTCCGCGTTGCAGGAGCAGCAGGGTGACGTCTTCGTGGCACAGGCCGTGTTCCGGTTGCGGCCGGAGGATCCGGCTGCCATCCGGGAGCGCATCGCGCGCTATGCCGATGCCCGGCGGGCCTCGCAGCCCCTGGACTGGCGCAGTTGCGGATGCATGTTCCGTAACCCGGAATCGGATTCGGCGGGCCGTCTGATTGACGCCGCCGGCCTCAAGGGATTGAGCGAGGGCGGAGCGCAGGTGTCCGACCGGCATGCGAATTTCATCGTGGTGAGTCCGGAAGCCACGGCGTCGGATGTGCGCAGGCTGGCCGAGAAGGTGCGGAGACTGGTGCAGGAGAGACACGGTGTCACGCTGGAGTATGAAGTGAAGCTGCTCGGGGAATGGCCGGATGAGTGATCTGATAGAAGTCGTCATCTTGATGGGAGGGAGCTCCTCCGAACGCGATGTGTCCCTGGTTACGGGGCGGGCTGTGATGGAGGCCATAGACACCTCGCGCTTCAGACCTCGCCCCGTGGACCTGCAGTTGCCGCTGCGCCTGGCCAGAGTGGCGGCCGCCTCAGGCGGGCCGGACACGGCCGGGACGGCCGGTGGACTTCCTGTTGAGGAGGAAGCGTCGCTCCTGTTGGAGCAGATCGCTCCGGCCGGGGTTCGCCCCGATGTGGTCTTCATCGCCCTTCACGGGCGCTACGGCGAGGACGGGTGCGTTCAGGGGCTGCTGGAGCTGCTTCAGATCCCCTATACCGGTTCCGGAGTGCTGGCGAGCGCCCTGGCGATGGATAAGATCGCTACCAAGAGGCTGCTCCGCTCCTGTGGATTGCCCACCCCCCGCTGGACCTGCAGCGATGGCCGTGAGCGCGTCGCGGAACTGAGTGAACGGGTCCGCGCCGCCTGCGGATATCCCTGCATCGTCAAGCCAAACCGTGAAGGATCCACGGTGGGGGCAAGCATCGTGCGCGGCCCGGAGGATCTGGAACAGGCCGTGCAGGAAGCGCTCCGGTACGACCGGCAGGCTCTGATTGAAGAACTCGTGTCGGGCACGGAAGTGACGGTGGGCATCCTGCAAAAGGGGGATGAACTACTGGCCCTCCCCGTTGTTGAGATCCGTCCTCCCGGCGGGTTCTACGACTACCGGGCCAAGTATACGGCGGGGCTGACGGAGAAGGTCTGTCCGGCTCCCCTGCCGCAGGACGTGACAGCCGAGGTCCAGCGGATCGCTCTGGAGACGCACCGCCTGCTGGGATGCAGCGGCATGTCCCGGGTGGATCTTTTTGTCACGGCGGACGGTCCCACCGTGCTGGAGGTCAATACCATCCCCGGCCTGACGCCCACCAGTCTTCTGCCTCGCGCGGCGCAGGCCGCCCGCATCCCGTTCTCGGAGATGATCACCATGATTATCGAAAGCGGACTGGCGGAGGGCGTGCGGTGAAGCGGCGCAGGTATATGACCGCCGCCCAGGTCGAGCAGGCCAGGCGCAGACTGCGTCTGGCCCGCAACCGGGTTCTGACCGTTACCCGGCTGGCGTTGATCGTTCTGGCCATCGAAGCGGTGGCGGCGGCTCTGACCTCTCCCCGCTTTGCCGTGAAAGGGGTGGCGCTGGAGGGGGCCGGAGCGTTGACACAGGAATATGCGCTGCGGACCGTGGCCCCGGCTGTCGGAGGGAACTACTTCCTGGTGCCGTGCGGGAAGCTGCGTGACCGGCTGGAATCCCATCCGGCCATCCGCCACGCCGCAGTGGCCCGCAGACTGGACGGGCGGCTGGCTGTGCGCATCGAGGAGCGCTCTCCCTATGTCTGCGTGCTTTGGAAGGACAGCTTTTACACGCTGGACCGTGAGATGGTGCCCTTTGTCCGCGCCGCTGTGCGCGATCGCTCGCTTCCCCTCATAGACGCTCCCGCGGCAGGCTCACCGAAGATGGGCCGGCCCTGGTCCAGCGCCTATCTTGAAGCCGCCTTGAAGTGTCTGGAAGAGGCCCGGAAAAGCGATCTCAAAGTCAGTCAGGTTTCTATTGACCCGGCAGGCGAGATGTGTTTGAATATCGTCAACGGGACGAAGATACGGGCCGGCTATCCGCAGGATATCGAGCAGAAGATATCTGTGGCATCTCGGGTGCTGGCGTCGCTGCCGGTGCCGCTCAACACCATTCTCTACGTGGATGTCAGCTATCCCGGCGCCCCGGCTTACCGTCCCAAAGGCAGCGACGGGGCGACTGCCGTCCAGTAGGCGCGACTAGCAGGGATGAACCAGGTTTTCAGCCGTCTGGGCTCCAAAAACTGGCTGTTCCACGTCACTCTCATGTGCTTTCTGCTGGGAGCGTTGCTTGCCGCCAACCTGAACACCCAGGGATCCATGCGGCAGCAACTCGGGCTTCCGGCGGGCTCGGGCCGCGTGCCCTGGCTGGTGGAAGCGCTCAAGGAGCAGCGGGACACCAACGAAAAGCTGAAAGCCACCATCGCGGAGCTGCGCGCCAAGAATGAGGAGTATGAGCAGGAGCTTTCGCAGCGCAGCCGCGAGTCTTCTTCCCTGAACAAGGAGCTTCAGGAGGTCAAGTTTCTGCTCGGGCTGACGCCCGCCCGCGGGCCAGGCGTCATCGTCACGCTGGACGACAACAAGTCCAAGCGGGTGGGCGATATAGACTCCGACCTCTACATCGTCCACGATTTCGACCTTCGCAACGTGGTCAACGAACTGTGGGCCGCCGGCGCGGAGGCCATCTCCATCAATGATCACCGCATCGTCGCCCGTACGGCCATCCGGTGCGTTGGGCCGAACGCCATGATCAACGGGGAGCCAACGGCCGCGCCGTTCGTTATCAAGGCCATCGGTAACCCGGCGGACCTGGAGGGAGCCTTGAACATCCCGAACGGCGTGGTGGATCTCATGCGTGTCGGGATCAAGGTGAAGATAGAGCGCGGCCAGTTCATCGAGGTGCCGGCCTTCACGGGAGCCACCACCGTGAAATACGCCAAACCGGTTCCGTTGAAGCAGGAAGGGACGAACTGACGTGATCTGGCTCCCCGTCGCTGGACTGATTTTCGGCTTCGCCCTGGTCTTGCTGACGCGCTGGACGATCCCGGGGGACTATGCCAGCTATCTTGCGCTGGCGGCTCTGGCGGGGTTGGACTCGCTATTCGGGGGCATCCGGGCCGGTCTTGAGGGCAAGTTTCACACAGACGTGTTCGTCTCCGGCTTCGTCGCGAACACGCTCCTTGCCGCAAGCCTGGCGTGGCTTGGCGATCAGATCGGGGTTGATCTGCTGCTGGCGGCGGTCGTGGCTCTGGGAGGGCGGGTGTTCCTGAACCTCTCGCTCATCAGGCGCTACTGGCTGACGCAGGCGGCCATGTCGCGGCGGCGGGACGTGACTTGAGGGTTTCAGAGAGGGAAGAGGCGTTCCATCATAAGGCGTTCGCCGGGGGCGGCGTGCCGGGGCGGCCCGCAGCGGCGCAGAGAGCCGCGGAGCGCCTGAGGTGTTGAAGTGAGTCGCACGGAGATAGTTGCCGGGCTGGACGTCGGCACCACAAAAGTCTGCATGATCATCGCCGAAGGGGAACCGGGAGGAGCGCTCCGGGTCATCGGCGAGGGACTCGTCCCGTCGGACGGGATGCGCAAGGGCGTGGTGACGGATATAGAAAAGACCTCTCACGCCATCGCACAGGCAGCCGAGAAGGCGCAGCGGGTGGCCGGCGTGCAGGTGTCCAGTGTGTTTGTCGGTGTGTCCGGCGAGCACATCCGCTCCATGAATTCCAAAGGGATCGTGGCTATCGCGCATCCCCGGCGGATGGTGCGCCAGGAGGACGTGGACCGGGTCATAGAAAGCTCGCGCCTGGTGGTGCTGCCGCCGGAGCGGGAGATCATACACGCCATTCCGCGAGGATTCTGTATTGACGGGCAGGACGGGATCCGGTCGCCGGTGGGAATGAGCGGTTCCCGGTTGGAGGTGGAGACTCACATCGTTCACGGCCAGAGTTCGTTTCTCCAGAATCTGGCCAAGTGTGTGGACCGGGCGGGTCTGGAGATCGAATCATTCGTGCTGCAGAGTTTCGCTGCGGCCCGCGCCGTGCTGGACGAGGCGGACCGCTCCCTGGGTGTGGCGCTGGTGGATATGGGCGGCGGCACGACGGATGTCGCCGTCTACCAGAACGACAGCATCGTACATTCGGCGGTGGTGGCTGTGGGCGGCGCGCATCTGGATCAGGATGTGGCCATCGGTCTGCAGTGTTCTCTGTCAGCGGCGGAGCAGTTGAAGATACAGGCCGGGTGCTCCAGTGTGGATCAGGTGGACGCTTCACAGACCATATCCGTGCAGCGGACCGGTGCCGCGGCGCCCAGTCAGCTGCCGCGCCGGTTGCTGGCGGAGATCCTGGAGCCGCGGATGACGGAGATTTTCCAGCTGGTGGGCGAGACCATCGAGCAGTACACGCCGCTGCGCAGCCTACCGGGAGGCATCGTTCTGACGGGAGGCACTTCGCTCTTGTCCGGTGTCACGGCGCTGGGGGAGAGGCTTCTCGGAGTCCCGGTGCGGCCCGGAAGGGTCTCTGGGGTGGGCGGCCTGATGGACTCGGTCTCGGACCCGCAGCACGCCACCGGGGTGGGGTTAGCGCTTTGCGCCTGGGATCAGCGCATATCGGAGGGCGCCCTGCGCAACTCGGGCAAGCTACGCGGCCCGCGCGCCTGGCTTGGCAAAGTGCGCGATGCGCTGATGGGTACGGACTGAGGGCTTCAGGGGGTTGACACCTCCCTGACGCTTCTTGCAGATACAGTTTTACGGAACAGCGAGAACAGCCGGAAGGAAGGGTTTCGATGCAGGAGAGCATGTCGGATTGTCCCGCCAAGATCAAAGTCATTGGCGTCGGCGGCGCAGGATGCAACGCGGTCAACCGGATGATCGAAGGTGGCCTGAACGGGGTCGAGTTCATCTGTATGAACACGGACCGTCAGGCGCTGGAAGCATCCAAAGCGATGCACCTGGTGCAGCTGGGTGAGCAGCTGACCCGCGGACTGGGAGCGGGAGGCAACCCGGAGATCGGGCGGCAGGCGGCCGAGGAGAGCAAGCAGGAGATCGCCCGGTCGGTGGACGGGGCGGAGATGGTGTTTATCACCGCCGGGATGGGCGGCGGAACAGGCACGGGTGCGGCTCCGGTGGTGGCGGAGCTCTCGCGCGATGCGGGGGCGCTGACCGTGGCCGTCGTCACCCGGCCGTTCATGTTCGAGGGGCCGCGAAGAGGCCAGGCCGCTGATCAGGGAGTCAAGCTCCTTAAGGAGAAGGTGGATACGCTCATCGTCATCCCCAACGAGCGTCTGCTCTCTGTGGTGGAGCGGCGCGTGAGTTTCGTGGATTCATTCCGGATGGCGGATGAGGTGTTGCGCCAGGGAGTCCAGGGCATCGCGGATATGATCACCGTGCCGGGGCTCATCAACGTGGACTTTGCAGACGTCAAAGCCATTATGAAGGACGCCGGCTCCGCCCTGATGGGCATCGGCATCGGAAGTGGCGACGGGAGCGCCCGGATGGCTGCGCAGGCGGCGATCTCCAGTCCGCTCCTGGAGACCACGGTGGCCGGCGCCCGCGGCATCCTGTTCAACATCTGCGGAGGGGAGGATCTGACCATCTCGGATGTCAACGAGGCCGCTCAGGTCATCTTCGATGCCGCGGACAAGGATGACGCCAACATCATCTTTGGCGCGGTCATAGATCCGAGGCTTGAGGGCGAGGTGCGCATCACGGTGCTGGCCACCGGGTTCGACTCCCCGGACTACAACGTCCGGCATCACAAGCTGGCGCCGGAGCCCGAAAAGCACCCGGAGCCAAAGGATGAACCCCTGCGGTTCTCTCTGGGGGACCGGGAGATGGTACCAGAGTCCGAACTGGACATCCCGGCGTTCCTGCGCCGGCGCTGACAGGCGCGACAGCGTGACTGACGTTTCCGGGGCGGTTCTTGAGGAGCCGCCCCGGTTTCGTGTTACGGCGATGCCCGTACGGGGTAACTATGCAGGGACGGTCCTGAGTCCGCGAAAGGAAATGCCCATGCCTGCAATCCCGCTGACTTCTTGTGTTGTAGCCGCCCTTGTGGCCACCCTTTGCTGCCTTCCGCTACCCGCCGCTGCGGATGGCGAGACAGTGGAATACCGTCACGGCGACGTGACACTGGAAGGCTACCTGGTCGCTCCCGCCCCTTCGGCAGGCCGCTGCCCTGGTATTCTGCTGGTCCACGATTGGGACGGGATAGACGACTATGAGCGCCTGCGCGCCGAGATGCTGGCCGAACTGGGCTATGTGGCGCTGGCGGCGGACATCTATGGCAAAGGAGTGCGGCCTGCGGACACGGAGCAGGCCGCAGCAGAGTCATCGAAATACAAGAACGACCCGGCTCTGTACCGCGCCCGTCTGGCGGCCGGCCTGGACACGCTTCGCCGCCATCCCCGCGTGGATCCAGATCGCCTGGGGGCCATCGGCTACTGCTTCGGCGGCACGGGCGTGCTTGAACTGGCGCGCAGCGGAGCGGATGTAAAAGGCGTCGTCAGTTTCCACGGTTCCCTCGGGACATCCTCACCTGCCACACCCGGTTCAGTGAAGGCCGCCATTCTGGTGCTGCACGGCGGCGCGGACCCGGTGGTTCCTCCGGACGAGGTCTCCGCGTTCGTGCGGGAGATGCTGGAAGCCGGAGCGAACTTCAGCATTGTGTCCTATCCCGGGGCGGTTCACGCTTTCACGAAATACGGCAGCCGGTCTTATCATCAGCGGGCGGACCGTGCGTCGTGGGAGGCGATGAAGCGCTTTTTTGCCGATCTGTTCACTCGCGACTGACGCGGCTGCCGCCTTTTTCCATCGCCACCCGCATACGCTCCACCAGTGTGCTGCCGGGCACATTGGACAGGATGCGCGCTTCCCGGATCTCCTTTCCGGTGGAGTCGAGGAATACAACGGTCGGTACACCCCGGACATCGTATTGCTTCAATGCCTCGCGCACCGCGGGTGGGCGGCTGTCCGTCGCGTCCACCTTCAGCCTGACGAACTGCTGCGAGAGCCGCACAGCCTCCGGATGGCGGAAGGCCCCGTGTTCCAGCTCGCGGCAAGGCAGGCACCATTCGGCCGAGAAATCAATGATCACCGGGCGCCCATCGCGCGCCGCCTGCTCCACCAGCGCTGCAGAGTAGGGTTGCCACTCGATGCCCGGACGTTCCGGCGCGGGAAGAAGCAGCCACGCGCCCCCCGCAATGGCCAGTGCTCCGGTAAGGGCCCGGAAGGTTCCCAGACTGGCCGGGCGGAAGCCGCTCTTTTCCAGAAAGCCAAGCCAGATTCCCAGAGCGATGGCGATCGCTCCGCCGGCCACGGATGCCGCCTTCCCGCCGATGACGGGACTGACCAGCCAGACGGCCACGCCCAGCAGCAGCGCGCCAAGCAGCTTTTTCACCCAGGACATCCACGGGCCAGCCGTCGGGAGGTTCGCCGAAAAGATGGCGAGCAGCATGAGTGGAGTGGCAATGCCGAGTGCCAGGACGAAGAACAGAGTGAGTCCTGCCGCAGGCTGCCCCAGCGCGCCAGCGAACGCCATCAGGGCAATGGTGGCAGGTCCTGTGCAGGGGGCAGCCACCACCCCGAAGATGAGTCCCATCACGAATGCCCCGGCGAAGCCGCTGCGCGCTCCTGATCGCTGCGCGATGAACGCGGGCGGCCGGAGTTCGAAAGCTCCGAACATCCCGAATCCCATCACGGCGATGATGACCGCCAGCGTCCCCAGGACCCACGGGCTTGATAGCCACGAGCCGAAGAGAGCGCCGCTCGTAGCCGCCACGAAACCCAGGATCGAATAGGTCGTCGCGATACCGGCGGCATAGGTCACCGCCAGTCCCACCGTGCGCCGCCGGTTGTCGGAGGCCTGATTGCGGAAATATCCCAGCGTGATGGGGATCAGCGGGAAGACGCAGGGAGTGAAGCTAAGACCCAGTCCTGCCACGTACACCGCCGCGAGCAGAAACGCCCATCCCCGCTTCTCCAGAATCCCCGCGAAGTAGTTGGGCGCCTGCCGCGCCTCCGGGTTGACTTCCAGCTGTGCGGGCGTCCCGCTATCTGCACCTGTCGCAGCGAACAGTCCATCTTCGGCCGGCGGAGACGTCTTGCCTCCGACATTCACAGGGATTTCCACCTCCGCCTCAGCCGGCGGCAGGCACTGTTGGTCATCGCAAGCCTGATAGGTGAGGGTCGCTTTCAGACGCACAGTCCCCGCAGGCGCTCCCGCGGGTATCGTGAGCCGGAAGGTCATCACCGCGCCATCCTCAAGCACCGCCACCTTCTGACCTTTGGCGAAGGAGAACTCTTTCAGGATGTGCTGAGGATAGGAGACCGGCCCCACCTCAAAACCTTCCGGAGCTTCCACGCGGAGCTCCGTGGGTATGGTGAACTCATCCAGGGGGACATTGGACTGGATGTGATACCGGTCGTCCACGTCGGCCCGGATGGCCACCAGGGTAGAGTCGCCGGGGGCGACGGTCTCGTTTTGAACGGCGGCCTCCAGGCGCACGATATCTGCCGGAGCTGTTCCGCCTCCCAGACTTACCGGTTGGGCAAAAGCACCTGAAGCGCCCACCGTCGTCAGCAGCGCTGCCAACAGCGCCATCGTGGAAGAGGTTGGTCTCACGTTGGCTACTCCTGTTCTGCGGACAGACCTTCGGCCCATTCCCGCGGCTATGATGCTAAACGTCCGTTGCGTGTATTTTGCTTCCGCTGTTTGGCCGTAAAGGCGGGCCGGGGTATCATACCGTGGACGGACGCCGCTATGCTGCCATTCGAACCGCCGGTTTATCTGGACTACGCCGCAAGCACCCCTCCGGATTCCCGTGTTCTGGAGGAGATGTTGCCGTGGCTGTCCTCAGAGTTCGGGAACGCCTCCAGCACTCACTCGTTCGGCAGGCGGGCTCGCGCGGCCCTGGACCTTGCCCGCGACCGCGTGGCGGGGCTGCTTCACGCGAAGCCTGCGGAGATCTGTTTCACGTCGGGAGGAACCGAGGCGGACAATCTGGCGGTCATCGGCGGGGCGCTCGCTGCGCCCCCTGAACGCAGGCGGGTGGTCATCAGCGCGGTGGAGCATCACGCGGTGCTGCACGCGGCCGCAAGCCTCACACGCTTCGGGTTCGAAGTGTGTCACATACCGGTCAACTCTTCGGGACATCTTCTCATCGAGCAGGCCGCCCGTCTCATAGACCGCAACACGGCGCTGGTGAGCGTGATGCTGGTTAACAACGAGACTGGGGTGGTGATGCCAGTCGCGAAGGTGGCCAGGTTGGCGCGCAAGGCCGGAGCGCTGATGCACACGGATGCGGTGCAGGCCGCCGGCCTGTTGCGCCTGGACCCGGCAGATCTGGGAGTGGATCTGCTCAGTATCTCGGCTCATAAGATCTACGGGCCGAAGGGGGCGGGAGCCCTGTGGGTGCGCAAAGGGGTGCAGCTTGTCCCGGTCATCCACGGTGGAGCCCAGGAGCGTGAGCGCCGAGGAGGCACGGAGAATGTGGCTGCCATCGCGGGATTCGGGCGGGCCGCTCAGATCGCCCTAGAGGAGCGTCAGCAGATCGTCGAAGCGGTCGAGGCGGCAAAGGATGGGTTTCTGGAGGGGTTCGCGTCGCTCCGTGATTTTCCGCTTCACTGCGAGGCTGCCCGGCGAGTCGCCTCCATTCTCAACATCCATTTCCCGGGACTGGAGTCCGAGCTTTTCCTGATGCGCCTGGACACGATGGGCATCGCGGCTAGCTCCGGCTCCGCGTGCGCTTCCGGGTCTCAGGAGCCCTCCCACGTGTTGAAGGCCATGGGATGCCCGGAGTCCGAAGTGAAGTGCTCGGTGCGCTTTAGTTTCGGCAGGACGCTGGACCCGGAAACCGCCCGCCGCGCGGGTGCCGCAGTCCGGGAAGTGGCCCGTGAGATGCTCTCCCGCCTGCGCGATCTCTCCCCCACCTCCCTCGTCCCTCCCGCTTCCTCCAGCGCGTGAGATTTCTCCCACCAATTCTTCTTTTCTTGGGGAAAAAGACTGCCCGCAGCCATATTCTCTCCCGTTCTCGGTGAGGGGACTTCGTTGGACTTCTCCTATTAGGGATGTAATCAGAAACAGACGGTGGTGCGGCGCCGAGGATGTGAAAGCCCTCTCCCCCTGTGGGAGAGGGTCTGGGTGAGGGGTGATCTGGAAATCGGCGTTCCGGGTGGCCCCCTACGCCGGTTTAGCCGCCCGCCCGCGGCGGACGAGTCGAAACCACGGGCTGGAACATTTCCATTCTTTTGTTCGTCTCTCGGATAATCCTTGACCTGGCCGCAAGGATATGCTACGCGGGGTTTAGGTCAGGAAATGCAGGTCCAATCCCCCCGGCGTCCCGGGATCGGCGCCGGGAGATGGAATGGGGCCTCCCGTTGCGGACGAAAGGAGGAGAAGATATGGAAGTCGTCCGCATCCGAACGGTCGTGTGCGCGCTGCTTGCCGGCGTGCTCCTGTCAATGTACCCCCCCCGCGCCTGAGCGCGGCTCCTCTGAGTGATCCTGCCGCCGTCCGGAGCGTGATGGACGCTCTTGCCGCACCGGACGGGACATCGGTGACGCTGCGCGCTGTGCTTGTTTCCCGTGTGTCTGCGGACGCTGTGTATGTGGAGGTGCGGGACGCCTGGGACGGTCACTTCCGCCTTGCGGTTGTGCCGGGAGAGCGTGTGGCGGTTCATCCTTCGCAGACGGTGGATGTGTCTGGAGTGATGGGGACGCTTGCGTCGGGCCGGCGAGTGGTGATTGGGGCGGTGTTGGGGGTGTATCGTGACAGCCGGGGCGAGGTGGTTCTTCCGCCAGTGGCTCCCGGGATGGCGGAGGACGGGACCCTGTGGCGTTCGCCTGCTCCGGTGAGTGACGTTGGTGGTGCGCTTGCGGGGTTGTCGCTGCGTCGTTTGGAGGAGGAGCCGGAGGTGCCTGCGGGTGGTGAGGGTGAGCCTCCGGTGGGTTCGCCACCTGCGGTGGGGACGATCGCCTGGGCCAAGACCCGGCCGGACGGGACGCAGGTCAGCCTGTACGGCAAAGTAGTCACAGCGGTGTTTCCCGACGCCGCTCCGCCCTGTTTGTACATACAGGAACCGGACAGGGCTTCGGGTATCCGAGTTGTTCCTGAGCACTTCGGCGGGGTGTGGCCTGTGCGTGGGAACACAGTCAATGTCGTTGACTATGAGGTGCTCACGGACGCTGACGGCGAGAGATACCTTGTCGCGCCTGGCGCGAGCGGGCGTTTCCCCAGCGTCGGGGTAGTCCCCACGGCAGTGCCGGTGTCTCCTCTCACAGTGACGACGCGTGCTGTCTGGTGCGGGCCGCTGGGAGGCGAGGCAACAGGAGCTTGCGTGGACGGAGTTGAAGGGAGCGGTCTGCATCTCATAGGTTTGTTTGTGCGCCTTGCGGGAGTGGTGAGCTACGTTGATCCCTCTGGTGAGTTCTTTTGCGTGAGTGACGGTGCAGCTCGACCGGGGGTGGTGGCAGATATCCCGGTAACAGACCGCGACGGAAACCCGGGCGTCCGGGTGCTGACGGATGACTGGGTGCCTCAGACAGGAAGTCAGGTCACGGTTGTAGGTGTGGCAGGGCTAGAGCGGGATGTCGCCGGCGACGATATCTACCCGGTAATACGGGCGCTTCCTTGCGAGTCCCTTCGCTTGAGCACCCCGGTGGTCTTTGTTCCGCAGTGTCAGGGCACCACCTCTGTATACGCTGTGGTTGATCTGTGCGGAGACACAGCGCGAGAGGTGCCTGTGGAGTTTGGCATTCACTTCGCCGACGGGTATTTCCTTGAGAGCGGGCAGCAAACTGCCACCGTCTTAGCTGACTCTTCCGGGCGGGCGACGGCAACCTTGGTGCAGACATCAGGAGGGTGGTCTCCTTTTGTCACAGCTACCGCTGGTGGATCGCAGGTTTCGACGCCGCTGGTGGTGGCCGGCTCATCGTGGCAATGTAACGCGGAGATCACTTGCGAGCCCTTCTGGGCTCTGGCAGGAAACCAGGTGGAGGTTGTGGCACGTTGCACAACGGGGAGTGGAGAGACGTGGCGGGGGTTGCCCGGGTAGTTGGTGACCCTGACTTGCAGTGGCGGGGCGTTCTTCAATGGCGCTCAGTCTTTGACGGCACTTTCGGATAACAATGGAGAAGTGCGAGCGGTGCTGGCCGTGGGGTCCCAGTGCCCGTCGCAGATCACGGTGGCAATGTCTTACGTTGATCCCTGCAACATCGTGCGGGCGGATGCCGCGCAGGTGGACGTCTATTGCGATGGGAGTGCGGTCCGCGATCTGTGGTTGTGCATTGACGTGACGGGAAGTATGCAATGGATCTGGGCTGTGCCCAGTATGGTCAAACTGGTGCGGGACCTGGACAGCGCGCGCATTCCGCTCCGGCTGGGCGGAGTGAAGTTTAATGACGAGAACCTGATCCGGCCGGATCAGGTGCGCTCACTGGCGCAGTTCCGCTCAGTGCGCCGGTTCATTGAGGAGTATCTTGATCAGTGGTATGAAGGGAACAGTCACAGCTCGGTTCAGGAGCTGCAACTTGATGCTCTGATGCTTGCGGCTAACGACCTTGCTGCGAATGCGGCTCCGGGCAACACGCAGAACCGCTTCGTTGCACTGGTAACAGATGCCGCTTATCACTACCTGGACGACCCATACGGTGGAACGGAGAGAAGCTCACTTGTTCCTGAAAACGTGACACAAGCATTGTCATTATCTAGAGTGTTGATCTTCTGTTCGATCTGGGATGTCCAGGGAGATGTTCAGGCCTGGTATGCCCCACTTGTTACTGAGAGGGGTGCAATTGAGGATGTCATCGTGACTTGGAATGACGAGGAGCGGTATCCATTCACGCTCTTGCGTCAGGCGATAGGGCAGGTCCAATGAAGGAGGTGAGTGCTGTGCGGATTCGCTTCTTTTCCAGCCTGGTAACCGTCGTAGTGTTTATTGCAGCAGCCCCGTGTGCGGCGTCATGGGATCAGTGGGTCTGGCATCTAGGAGCTTCGACAGCCACGTCCTCACAGAGTGCTCACGTAGGAGTTGCTCCAGAAGCGGCTGACGGCTACGATGCACTCGATCGTTACCTGTCTATCGGTCCGCACGCTTGTGTGGGCATCTTTCACATAGACGGGCAGAGTGGCTGGGCTGGCCCCACCGGCTTTTACTGGCAAGATTTGCGTTCCCCGCTTGCTGAGGTTATGGGAGCGTCGAAGACCTGGTTCCTGTATACGTGGATAGACACTGAACATCCCGAGCCTGTTTCGTGGTTCGCTCTGGGTTGGCTCTCGTCATCGCCTCCGCCGGATCTTCTGGTCACCATCACCCTTCTGGCGAAGCCTGAAGGCATCATGGAGGGACCTGCGGTGGGAACGGTGTGGAACCTTTCCGCTAAGCCTTATGGTGGCGTGCAGCTTCCTCCGTTCAAGACATCGGACGGCAGGGAAGGTTATCTTTTCGCGCTGACGGCCACAGTGATTCCTGAACCTGCTTCCCTTGTCATCCTTGCGTCCGGGCTGGTAGGGCCGGGAGCCGCCACGCGCAGGCGGCGGTGAAGTCTCGACACGCGCGCCTAGCGGCGCGCTACTCGACCACCGTAATAGAACTCTGGGGGTTCCGGGACCTTGTTCCCGGGATCTCCCCCTACGGTGGTTGAGCCGCCCGGCGAAGCCGGGCGTGTCGAAACCACGGGCTGGAACATTTCCATTCTCTGGTTCGTCTCGCGGATAATCCTTGACGTTCTGAGTAACAACCGTTGTTCCGCCGGTCAGTGGGCTTCGAAGGAACAAGTAACGCATCAGGGATTCCTGTCTTCATCTCCGTGTGGGAGGACCAGGAGTGTCTGACCACGTTGCGGAGCTTCTATGACGGAGTCAACGTCAACGGTGGGAAGTTCGATCCGGTGGATTACCTCTTCTTCCTCCAGCAGCCTTATACGGAGGAGAATATGTATCCCTTCCGTTTACTCAAGGCTGCGGTGGCCGGGGTGACACAATAAGGGGGATTGTTATGGGCAAGTGGTGTTACCTTCTGATCTGCGTCTGCCTTGTGGTCATATTTCCACGGTCATCTGTGGAAAGCAGCGGCACTTACACTCCTTACGCTGATAGATGGTCCTATGGTCTGTACGTCACTCACAACGTGGAGGGGTGGGGAAACCGTGCGGTATACGGGGTGAAGCCAACGGCCACGGATGGCTATGATGTTACAATGGATGGTTTGCTAGATCCCAAAGGATTTACGCGTTTGGGCACATATCACTCGCCTGAGGAGGATGGATGGGCAGGGCCTGCGGGGTTTTATGCGTCTGACTTCCGGGCGCCTCTGGTCAACTACGGGGAGTCCAAGACCTGGCGAATCTGGTTGTGGAACAGTCCTGACTTGCCGCTGGAGAGTGTGCAGCAGCGGGTTCTGACTAGCGGGGATCCTC
>Ga0101944_10001202_pt1 | contig 57757 bp, 42 predicted proteins | sample DewCreD2012metaG_FD_75245 | JGI IMG/M metagenome (GOLD analysis project Ga0101944, IMG submission 75245) | Hot spring sediment bacterial and archeal communities from British Columbia, Canada, to study Microbial Dark Matter (Phase II) - Dewar... ...
CATCTGCGCCTTATGCGATACCATAACTGGCTCCTTGCGGGCACGATAGAGGGCGATCCCGGCCAACACGGTCCCCATTGATTATAACGCTCTCAAGGGTCAAGTCAAGCGTCGGACGCGCATTCGATGCCAGACGGTCGGCCGCGCCCCATCCCCCCCGCGTGTCGGCTGGCTTGACCCGAGGCGGCGGGGGGGATATGCTCGTGGGCGTGTGGAGCGCGAAGCGGTGACTCCGATTGTGGGAGCACAGGAATGGCCCGAGGATTGTCGTCGCGCGAGCGGATGCTTTGTGCGATCGAGGGGAAGGCGGCGGACCACGTGCCGCTGTCGTTCATGATCTTCTCAGCTCTCGAGCACCGGTGCCGCAGCCCGTTCGAGTTCTTCGAGCGTCAGATGGAGCTGGGCCTCGACACGGTGGTGGAGCTGTTCAGGCTGAATGGGGACGAGGTGAAGGACTCGAGCGACGCGCCGGGGCCGCCGCTGGCCTTCGGACCACAGGTGAATGTGCGCGAGTGGCGCGAGGTCATCGCCAGCGAGCGCTACCCGTTGCTCTATAAGGAGTACGCCACGCCCGACGGCACGCTTTCGTGCATCGTTCAGCAGACCGACGACTGGCCGTTCGGCGACCATGTGCCGTTCCTCGACGACTATGTGGAGGCCCGTGCGACGAAGCCGCTTGTGACCGGCTTCGACGACCTGCCGGCCCTTCGCCACCTGCTCGCCCCGCCGCGGCTGCATCACCTCGAGCGCTGCCGCCAGCTTTGGGCCGAGGGCAAGCGGTTCGCCGACCGCCACGGGTTGCTCACCTCGGGCGGCTGGGGCGTTGGCGGCGATGCGCTCGCCTGGCTCTGCGGGCTTCAGAACTCGGTGATGATGGCAATGGACACGCCTGAACTGCTGGAGGCGATACTCGACGTAGTGGCGGACTGGAACCGCTGGCGTTGCGAGCTGCTGCTGGAGGCGGGCGTGGACCTGCTCGTGCGCCGCGCGTGGTATGAGGGGACCGACTTCTGGTCGCCGGCACTATATCGCCGGTTCCTGCTGCCGCGCCTCACCGCCGAGGTCCAGATGGCGCACCAGGCGGGGGCGAAGTTCGCCTACATCCTCACAAGCGGGGCCATGCCGCTGCTCGACATGATCATAGGGGCCGGGGTGGACGTCTTGGTCGGCGTGGACCCCATTCAGGGCAAGGGCACTGACATGGCCGAGATGAAGCGGCGGACAGCGGACAAGATGGCCCTCTGGGGCGGGGTGAACGGCTTCATCACGGTCGAGCGCGGCACCCCAGCGGGCATCCGCGAGGCCGTCAAGACGGCCCTCGACACCCTCGGCCCCGATGGCTTCATCCTCAGCCCTGTGGACAACATCCGCGACACCTCAGAGGAGACCTGGCAGAACACGCTGGCGCTGATCGAGGCGTGGAAGGACCTGCGGTGATGCCTGATGCGTGATGCGTGACCCGTGACCAGATGGACCCCTGGCTGGCCGTCTCTTGGTCATTCGGACGGGTCATGCCTCATGAGTAGTGCCCCCTCAACCTGGTCAGCAGGGCCTTGTAGGCCGCGTAGAGCTCCCGATAGGCATCGCGGTGGCTCGACGGGCGGAAGGTGGTTTCGCGCAGTTCCATGGCCTTTTGCGCGGCGGGGACTGAGGGGTAGACGCCTGTGCCGACGAAGGCGCAGATGGCGGCGCCGAGGACGGTGGCTTCCTTTTGTTCGATGGTCGTGACGGGCAGGCCGGTGACGTCGGCGCGGGTCTGGTTCCACAGGTCGTTCTTCGAGCCGCCGCCTACGACGCGGATGCCTGCGGGCCTGAAGCCAGTGGCGGCCTGAAGCATTTCCATGGCGAGCCGAAGCTGGCATGATAGCCCCTCCAGCGCCGCCCGGTAGACCTGGCCCCGGTGCGTGGCGATGGTGAGCCCGAGGATGGTGCCCAGGGTGCCGTAGCGCTTGGTGGGGCCTGTGCCGGCAACGAAGCTGGGGATGAGCATCACGCCGCCGGCGCCCGGGGCGAGCGCCCGCGCCTCGCCAATCATCGTCTCGTAGAGTTTCGCGTTTCCCACCCTGCGTCTCGCGGTCAGCTCGGCGTAGAAGTGCCTGGCGAGCCACTCCAGGACGCCTGAGCCCATCATCAGCAGTTGAGGGTCGAAGAGGCCGGGCAAGGCGTCGGCTTCGATGATCACTCCGCCATCAAAGCCCGCCTTGTTGGCCTTGAAGGTCGGCACGCGGGCCATGAGGATTTCCCAGGTGCCGCTGCTGAGGATGGCCTCGCCGGGGTGCGCGCCGGAGCCGATGGGGGCGAACTGGGTGTCATGGCCCGCGGCGGTGACTGGGGTGCCGGCAGGGATGCCGGTCGCGCGGCTCGCCCTGGCCGTGACCTCGCCAATCGTCTCGCCCGATTCTACGAAGCGTGGGAAGAAGCTGGCGTCCACGCCCGCCAGCTTGAGGAGGCGCTCTGACCAGGTGCGCCGCCCGAGGTCCATCGCCATCATGGTCGAGGCGGCGGTGTAGTCAATGCTCATCTCGCCGCAGAGGCGGTGGCTCAGCAGGCCGGCCATCATCATCCAGGCCCTGGCGTCGTCAAGGGCCTTGGGAGCGTGCTCGCGGAGCCAGAGGAGGCGTAGCAGCGTGTTGAACGAGATGACCTGGTATCCGGTCGTGCGGAAGATGTCCCAGGCCGAGACCTTTCTGGTGATGGCCTCTGCGGTGGGTGCGGTGCGCGGGCATTGCCAGCAGATGGGGGGATAGGTGAGGCGTCCGTCGGCGGCCACAGGGGCGCCATCGGCGCCCCAGGTGGTGATGGTCACGGCGGCGATGTCGTCGCGGGGCACCTGGGCGCATACCTGTTGCGCGAGGCGCGCGAGACGCCGCCAAAGGCCTTCGAGGTCCCACACGAGCCAGCCCTTCTGGCCGCCCGCCTGCGGCACTGGGCCGCTGCGGGCGCCGGCCTGGGCCACCAGGCGGCCCCGCTGGTCCACGGCAACGACACGGGTGGTCGTGGAGCCACAGTCCATGACTATGACGATTCGGCGCGACATCACCTGTCTCCTGAGGACCAAAGCCCAATACCCAATCCCCAATGCCCAATGCCCCATGCCCCATGCCCGATGCCCAATGCCCAACTGTCAATTGTCAAGGCCAAGTGCGGGCAGGGCGCGGGACCGCGTCGTTTGGGCGTTGGGGATCGCGCGTTGGAGATTGACGATTGTGCTTGCGTTCCTAACCGCAGAGCCGCTCCCGGGCGTCCTCGTCAGCCAACACGCCGAGGATCTGGCCGTAGTAGATGGTGTGGTAATCGCCAGAGGAGTAGCAGTCCTTCCTCACGGCTTGAGCCAGGGCATCGGGCGCAACGTCGTTGCGGTGAATGGTTCGGCACTCGTAGTGGACGACGCACTGCTCGACGATTGGCGCGGCGACGTGGGGGCTGGGGATGGGGGTGAGACCGGTCTCGGCGAACTTGTCGAAGTCGCGGCGCGACTTGGAGCCGCAGAAGCCCACGGCCCGCCGCAGCTCGGGCGGCGGCACATTCACGGTGAAGTCCCCATTCTCCGCCAGGAGCTTCCATGTGTGGCGCGAGGGACGCACGAGCACGACGAAGACCGGCCGGCCCCAGATGATGCCCACCGTCCCCCAGCCGATGGTCATCGCGTTCGGCCCCCCGTCGCGCCCCTGGGTCACAAGCAGGCACCCGGGGTCACCCAGGGCGGCGATCGTCTCCACAAGGTAGTCAGTGTAGGCCACGCTGAGCTTCGCCATAGGCCGCGCTCCTCGATGGGAGGACCGATGGGTGGGTGAATGGGCGGATGAGCGTCCGACACCGATCCATTCACCCATCCTTCCATTCATCCAGGCTGAAGACCATTCCGTCCCGCGCGTCCACGACCCTGACGCCGGTCGTCTCGCTCATCCTAGCCGCGACCTCCCAGGGCTTGGCCTGGAGGACGTTCATCCCAAAGTGTGTGATGATCGCCACGCGGGGCCTCACAGCGCCGATGAGCCACGTGGCGTCCGCAACGTCCAGGTGCATGATCCGCCGCTTGCGCTCAGCGTCCACCTCGTGGAGCACGACGTGGACGACGAGCACGTCGCACGGCGCGTAGCGCTCCACCAGCGCCGGGAAGAGCAAGGTGTCGGCCACGTGGCTGATGCGCAGGCCCTCGGTCTGAAGCTGGAAGCCATAGGTTTCGGCGCTGTGCTGGTGTCGGACCGGGGTAGCCAGGGTGAGCCCAGGGGCCAGCTCCCACGACTTGCCTTCGCCCAGGACCTCGATGTGTCCGAGGTAGGAGCGCACGTAGCGGAGCACGATGGGGTCGCCCTCCAGCGCCTCGTTGGGCGCGAAGAGCGTGCCGCGGTGGTCATGGCCCCCCTCTGTCATCGCCTCGATCATCACGTTCGCATCGCCCGCGTGGTCCAGGTGGCCGTGGGTGAGGAGGATGGCGTCAATCTTCGAGGGGTCAACCTTCGGGCGGCTTGCGTGGCAGCGCACCAGGCACCCGGGGCCGGGGTCCACAAGGAGCCTGAACCCGCCGAGCGAGTAGAGCACGCCGGCCGAGCTGCGCCGCTGGGTGATCATCACGAAGCGCGCGCCCGCCGTGCCGAGGAACTTGATGAAGTCGCCCACTGCCTTTGCCATGATCCCCCTTCGCTCCCGCATATTCTAGGTCGTGGGCAGCGCGTGTCAAGGGGGATGAATGGGTGACTTAATGGTCGGGTGAATGCCTGGCTCCCATCCACTCACCCACTCATCCAACCCCGCTCTCATCCCGAGCGGTTGCGCCGGGCGCCCGTCTGGCATAGAATACAAGTGAGAGTGTAGGAGAAAGGCCGTGGCACGGAAGAAGCCGCCAACCCAGGTCGCCAAGCGCGATGGGCGGGTGGAGCCATTCGACCCGCGCAAGATCACAGCGGCGATTCTGAAGGCCCAGCGCGCGGTGGGCAAGGCCGACGCTGCGTTCGCCGAGCTTTGCACCCAACGGGTCATCGCGCGCCTCAGCAAGCGCCCAGGCGTCGAGGAGATCCAGGATGCCGTCGAGCAGGCACTCGTCCGCGGGGGCCGCGCCGACCTCGCCAAAGCCTATATCCTCTACCGCCAGCGCCGTGCCGACCTGCGCCGCGCCAAGCGCCTCCTGGGCGTAACCGACGACCTCAAGCTCTCCTTCAACGCCACGCAGGTGCTCGAGCGCCGCTACCTTCTGCGCGACGAGCGCGGCCACGTCGTCGAGTCGCCGCGCGAGATGCTCGTCCGAGTCGCACGCGCCATCGCTGCGCCCGATGCCAACTACCCCGAGGCCGACGTCGAGCGCACCGAGCACGAGTTCCTCGAGATGATGGTGCGGCTGGAGTTCTTGCCCAACTCGCCGACGCTGATGAACGCGGGGACCGACCTCGGCCAGCTCGCGGCCTGCTTCGTGCTCCCCGTGGGCGACTCGCTGCCGGAGATTTTCGACGCCGTGCGCGACATGGCCATCATCCACCAGTCGGGCGGCGGCACGGGTTTCTCCTTCTCGCGCCTGCGGCCCAAGGGCGACATCGTCCGCTCCACCGGCGGCGTCGCCTCAGGCCCCATCTCCTTCATGCACGTCTACGATGAGACGACCAACACCATCAAGCAGGGCGGGCGCCGGCGCGGCGCCAACATGGGCATTCTCCGCGTGGACCACCCCGACATCGTGGAGTTCGTCACCGCCAAGCTCGACGGCAAGACGCTGCGCAACTTCAACCTCTCGGTCGCCGTGACCGACGCCTTCATGGAGGCCGCCGAGCGGGGCGCAGACTATGACCTCATCAATCCCCGCTCTGGCAAGGCCACAGGCCGCGCCAACGCGCGCGAAACCCTCGACCTAATCACCACCTCAGCCTGGCGCTGCGGCGACCCCGGCCTCATCTTCCTCGACGAGATCAACCGCCACAACCCCACCCCAGACCTCGGCCCCATCGAGGCCACCAACCCCTGCGGGGAGCAGCCCCTGCTGCCCTACGAGGCCTGCAACCTCGGCTCCATCAACCTCGCCGCCGTCGTCCGCGACGGCGCGATTGACTGGGAACACCTCGCCAGCCTGGTCCGCAAAGGCGTCCACTTCCTCGACAACGTGATTGACGCCTCGCGTTACCCTTTGGAGGCCATTGCCGCGCTCACCCGCTCCAACCGCAAGATCGGCCTGGGCGTGATGGGCTTCGCCGACGCCATCATCCTGCTCGGCATCCCCTACGACTCCGACGCGGCCCTCGCCACCGCCGAGCGGCTGATGGCCTTCATCACCACCGAGGCGCGCAAAGCGTCGGCCGAGCTGGCCGAGCGCCGCGGCTCGTTCCCCAACTTCGCCCGCAGTGTTTGGCCGTCGCGCGGCCTCTCCGCCCTCCGCAACGCCACCTGCACCACCGTCGCCCCCACGGGCACCCTCAGCATCATCGCGGGGTGCTCCAGCGGCATCGAGCCCCTCTTCGCCCTCTCCTACCTGCGCGACGTGCTCGACGGCACGCGAATGGTCGAGAAGCACGCCCTCTTCCGCCACGTGGCGGTCGAGCGCGGGTTCTACAGCGACGAGTTGTTCGCCGAGATCGCCCGCCGCGGCTCCTGCCGCGGCCTCCCCGCTGTGCCCGAGGACGTCCAGCGCCTCTTCCCCACCGCCTTCGACATCGCCCCCCCCTGGCACGTGAAGCTCCAGGCCGCCTTCCAGCGCCACACCGATGCCGCCGTCTCCAAGACCTGCAACCTCCCCCAGAGCGCCAGCCCGGCCGACGTCCGCCACATCTACGAGCTCGCCTGGAAGCTCCGCTGCAAGGGCATCACCGTCTACCGCTACGGCTCGCTCCCAGCCCAGGTCCTCTCCCTGGCCGACGACGACGCCTGCTCCCGCTGCCACCGCCCCGAGCAGGACATGGTCGAACTCTCCTGACCGTCTTCCTCCTCATCCATCGTCCCCGAGCAGGTGTTTCGTGTTCGGTGCTCGGTGTTCCGGCCAGGGTCTGAGGCCTCCGCGTGCAAGGGCGCACGCCCTACCGTCTGCGCCCATACGCGCCGTACTTGTGGACAAGCTCTATGACGCGCTGGTAGGAGGCGAAGGAGACGTTGTCGGGGACGGAGTGGTCGGAGTGGTAGATGTAGCCGCCGCCTTTCTTGGCGGTGCCGACTTTGGTGCGGATTTCGTCTTCGAGGCCCTTGGGGTCATCTTCGGCGGCGGCCATCTTGCGGACGTCAATGCCGCCCATGAAGGCCAACACGTCGCCATACCTTTTCTTCAACGCCAACAGGTCCATTCCCGCCTTGACCTCGAGGGGCTGGAGACAGGTCCAGCCGGTCTCGATGAGGTCGGGGACGAGTTCGGTGACGTTTCCGCAGGAGTGCAGGATGCAGGGGAGGCCTCGGCGCTTGAATGGCTCGAGGTAGCGGCGGTGGGCGGGCTGGAGCACCTCGCGATAGGCGCGGGGAGAGAAGAAGAGGCGGTGCTTGTAGCCCAGGTCGTCGTAGTAGAAAGCCCCGTCGAAGTCAATGCCGCGGGCGAAGAGTTCCTCGGCGATTGCGACGGCGAGGTCGGCCTGCATCATAAAGATCTCGCTCGCCCAGTCGGGCTCCTCGACGATTGCTGTGAGGAGTCGCACAGGGCCGAGGAGGCTTGCGGAGTTGTGGTCGTAGCCGATGCCGCAGCCAAAGGTGAGGAAGAGGCCCTTCTTGCGGGCGTTCTCGTGCGTCTTCTTTGCGTTCTCCCAGTTGAGGCGGGACTCGTCGTACTTCAGCTTCCCCTTGTGCTCATCCCAGTCGCGGCGGGTCTTGATCGTGAAGTCCACGAGCTCGGGGGTGGAGGTCTTGCCCTTCCAGTTGCGGTGGACGGCGCCGTTGGCGCCGCGCTGGACGACGTAGTCGTCGGTCTCCTCGAGCTTCTCGGTGGGGAGGCGGAGGGAGATGTCGGGGCCGATGCTTGCGAACTCGTAGTGGAAGAACTCGTGTGGCGAGACGCCCTCGGGCAGCCCCTCCTTGTGCCAGCGGGCCACTGTGGTGCCCCACGGGGCGTCCTGGATCGCCACGCGGTCGGCCTCCTGGTGTTCGAGGGCAAGGCGGACCCGCTCGCGGGAGGTCATCTCCATGTTCTGTTTGCTCCTTGGCCACTGAACTGACGGAGACTTGGAGATGGCGATTGTACACGTGCGGGCGGAGGAATCAAGCTGCCGACGCTGGGCGCGGAGTCAGGCAACTGCGCACTCGTCCCGGCGGGGGCCCAGCCACGGCGGGCGGCGTGGGTCAGTGGACGCGGAGTTTGCAGACCTTGCGGAAGTGGTGGCCGTAGATGGCGAGGGTGACAGCCATTGGGAGGAGCCTGCGGCGGCGGAAGAATGCCCAGGCCAGGAGCCTCCAGTAGTGGAAGCGCTCGCGCCCGAGGATGCCGAGCTGGACGATGGAGCGGGCGAAGGCCCGCAGGTCAGCCATGGTCACGCGGCCTCTTGTGAGCCTCGGCGGTTGGTATTCGCGCAGGAAGGTCCTGACCCGCGCGTAGTAGTGCCTGGGGCTGTAGATGTGGCGTAGGATGCGGCGGTAGCCGTCGCGGAGCGCGTCGAGGCCCATGCGGGGCAGGATATTGGTGTCGCCATCCACGTTGTCGCCCGAGGTGTTGCCGCGGACGCGCCCCTCGCGCCTGAGGCGCTCGAAGAGGCGCGTGCCTGGGAGAGCTTCGAGGAGGCCGACCATTGCAGTGACGATGCCGCTCTGCTGGATGAAGGCGATCTGGCGCTCGAAGATCGAGGGGGTGTCGGAGTCGAAGCCGACGATGAAGCCGCCCTGGACCTCGAGGCCGGCGCGCTGGATGCGTTTGACGTCGGCCAGGAGGTCGCGGCCCTTGTTCTGGCCCTTCGAGCATTCGGCCAGCCCGGCCTCATCGGGCGTCTCGATGCCGACGAAGACCGTGGTGAAGCCAGCCCGGACCATGAGGGTAAGGAGCTCCTCGTCGTCGGCGAGGTTGATGGATGCCTCGGTGAGGAATGACGTGTTGGGGTGCGACTGCCGCCAGGCGATGAGGGCGGGGAGGAGCTCGTCTTTGAGGCGCCCCTTGTTCCCGATGAAGTTGTCGTCCACGAAGAAAACGCCGCGGCGCCAGCCCGCCGCCCAGAGGGCGTCGAGCTCGGCGACGACTTGAGGGGCGGACTTCGTGCGCGGGCGATGACCGAACAGCGTGGTGATATTGCAGAAGTCGCAGTTGAAGGGGCAGCCGCGGGAATACTGAACGCTCATCGTGGCGTAGCGCCGCAGGTCGGCCAGCTCCCAGAGCGGCACAGGCGTCTCGTGGAGCTCCGGGAACTCGCCCGCGGCGTAGACCCGCTGGGCCTCGCCGCGCGCGAGGTCGGCGAGGAACCGCGACAGCACGGCCTCGGCCTCCCCGAGGATGAGGTGGTCTACCTCAGGGAACTGGTCCGGCTCGGCCGTGAACAGCGGTCCGCCGGCCACCACCCGCTTGCCGGCCCGCTGGCAGCGCGCGATGAGGCGCCGCACTGCGTCGCGCTGCACGGCCATGGCGCTCACGAGCACGAGGTCGGCCCACGCCAGGTCGCGGTCGCGCAGCCGTTGCACGTTGAGGTCAACGAGCCGCTTCTCCCATTCGCGCGGCAGCATGGCTGCCACCGTGAGGAGGCCGAGGGGCGGCAGCGACGCGCGCTTGTGGATGAACTTGAGCGCGTGCTTGAAGCTCCAGAAGGTGTCGGGGAACTCAGGATAGAGGAGGAGGACGTTCACGATAGCTCCTTCGGCCAGCGGGTAGCCCCTCCACAAGTTCGGGACGCCCTTAGCCTATCGAAGCTCGCAACGCGCGGCAAAGGGTAGGGGCCGGGGCCTGCGGCCTGGCGGGCCGCGGGCCCCGGTATCCCTGTCAAGTTGATCCGTCGTGCCTGGCTACCAGGACGGCCGGCGATCGCCGCGGCCGCCGCCACCGCCGTAGCCGCCCCTGCCGCCACCGCCGGGCCGGCCGCCGCCGCTGCCGCCGCGGCTGTCGCCGCGCGGACGCGCTTCGTTGACCTTCAGCGCTCGGCCACCGAGGTCCGTGCCGTTCAGGGCCTGGATGGCAGCTTTGGCCTGGTCGGCCGATGGCATCTCGACGAAGCCGAAGCCGCGCGAGCGCCCGGTCTCGCGGTCCGTGATGACCGACGCGGAGGTCACCTCGCCGTACGCCTCAAAAGCGGCGCGCAGCTCGGCGTCCCCCGTGTCGAACGAGAGGTTTCCGACATAGATGTTCATGCACCAACTCCACAAGCAGGAACAGGGACTCCCGCGGACGGCGGCCTTGAGCTGTTCCAGGGCATGGGGCGCATCGCCAATCGCGGGGCAGGCCGCGCGGCCCCCAAACGCTGGGGAGCCCAGAACGCAGCCAGGATTACCAAATGGGAGCCAGAACTACGATGGCGAGCGCGTCACAGGCAGGCGTTTCAACCGGCACACGTCGCTTGTGCGTGTTCGTCAACTGCCCCATTCAATTTCCTGATTATACCAGGCCCGGGGCGGCATTGCAACTCGATTTCTCATAAGCCGCAGATTAGTGCTCCGTGAGCAACGTGGCTCAGCCCTCGGCGAGCGGCGTGCTGAGGTAGCGCTCGCCAGTGTCGCACATGAAGGTGACGATGGTCTTCCCCTTGTTGGCGGGCCGTCGAGCGACCTGGATGGCGGCCCAGGCGTTGGCCCCGGCCGAGATGCCAACGAGGATGCCCTCCTTCTTCGCCAGGAGCTTGGCCATGGCAAAGGCGTCGTCGTTGGTGCAGGTGATGACCTCGTCAATGAGGTCGCGGCGGAGGATGTCGGGCACGAAGTTCGCCCCGATGCCTTGAATCTTGTGGGGGCCTGGCTTGCCGCCCGAGAGGAGCGGCGAGGCCGCGGGCTCGACGGCGATGGCTTTAACCGATGGCTTCCTGGCCTTGAGCACCTCGGCGCAGCCGCTGATGGTCCCCCCTGTGCCCACGCCGGCAACGATGATGTCCACCGCGCCCGCCGTGTCGCGCCAGACCTCCTCGGCCGTGGTGCGGCGGTGAACGTCTACGTTGGCGGGGTTCTTGAATTGCTGCGGCATGAAGCTCTTGGGGGTGGCGGCGACGATCTCTTCGGCCCGCCGCACCGCGCCTTCCATCCCCTCGGCGCCGGGCGTGAGGACCAGCTCGGCCCCCAGCATGCGGAGCAGAGCGCGGCGCTCGAGCGACATTGTGTCGGGCATGGTGAGGATGAGGCGGTAGCCGCGCGCGGCGCACACGAAGGCCAGGCCGATGCCCGTGTTGCCCGAGGTCGGCTCGACGACGGTGGTGCCGGGCGTCAGGCGGCCGTCGCGCTCGGCGGCCTCGATCATCGAGACCGCGATGCGGTCCTTCACGCTGTGCAGGGGGTTACAGAACTCGCACTTGACGAGCACCGTGGCCACGCAGCCTGCGGTAACGCGGTTGAGCCGCACCAGCGGCGTGTTGCCCACGGCCTGGGTGATGTCGGCGCAGATACCGGTCATTGACTTGCTCCTTTCTGAATAGCAACCATAGGACCTATGGGTGCTATTGGCGATGCTTGGCTCCCGTTGCGATGGCCTCGCGCGCCTGGGCCTCGGCGCGCAGCAGGCGCTGGTATTTCTCCTCGCGGGCGGCCTCGATGCCGAGGAGCCTGGCCCCTGGCATGTCCTCGCGCGGCACGCGGGCCAACATCTCCTTGCCCGCCTGGATGATGCCCAGGGCTTCCTTGTAGCGCGGGTCGCCCTTGTCCGCAAGTCGCGCAAGGCAGGGGCTCAGCTCGGGCCTGGTGAAGTTCACCATCTCTGCGTTTTCGCGGGCGGTGAGGTTCAGCCCGACGAGTTTGCCGAGGGCGGCGAGCTGGCGGCCGTCGAGTGGCGAGCGCCCGTAGGGGTTGCCCGGGTACGAGCTGGCGTAGGACGGATAGTAGGGGGCGTTGATGTCAATCCAGGTCACCACGCGGTCGAAGCTCTCGGCATCGAGGCTGCCGTCGTCGCGGTAGCGCCGCAGCCGCTCCACGAGCCGGCTCTTGTGCGAGCCCCAGGCGTAGGGGGGGAGGACGTCGGCCGGCCCTGCGCCGATGGCGCTCACGAGGCCCTTGCGCCGCAGCTCGGCGTAGGAGACGTTGAAACAGAGCGTGAGGTCGCCGGCGAGGAGGAGCTTCTTGCCGCCCGCGGTGCCATAGTCGTGGCAGCGGACGCAGTGGCGGTCGAAGACGGGCTGGACCTCGGCCGTGTAGCTGAAGAGGCGGGGCGGGCCATACCAGGGCTTCAGGGGGGAGGGCGCGCGGAGGATGGCCGACTTGAGGGCGTTCGGTGTGCCGCTGAGCCGGTTCTCGTGGCAGCCGATGCAGCCGGTGGTCTCGCCCGGCCTGGCAATGGTGCCGCTGCGCATCGTCTGCACCATCATCCCGTCGGCGTCGAGGAGCTGGAAGTAGACGAAGGCGTCGGCTGGCACGGCGAAGTAGGCCGAGCCGTCCGCCTCGACGGGCGCGGTGCCCAGGATGCGCTTGTTGTTGAAGTCGTTCCACGCCATGCCGGGGGCCTGCTGACCCGTGCCGCCGTCCCAGGCGGGGCCGGTCCAGTAGCGCTTCTCGGGCGATTCGACGATGCGGATGGCCTTGACGGTGCCGCGGGGCACCTTGTCCATCCCAGTGCCGCTGTAGACATCGTAGACGTAGAAGTAGCCCTCGCGTTTCGCGAGGTCGGCGCGGTCGGGCATGATGGCGGGCCTGGGCCGGGGGCCGAGGGGCAGGGGGTCGAAGCAGCCGGGCGCCTCGGTGTGCAGCAGCACCTCGTTGCCGAAGAGGTCGAGGAGCACGATGCCCATCTGCTCGCCCTGCACTTGTCGGGCGGCGAGGAAGTACTTGTCGCTGAGGGGATAGGGGTCCTCATACTTGGGCTTGGTGGCGATGAAGCGGTCGTAGTTGCCCTGCATCACCATGCCCATCGCGTTGGGGGGCCAGATGCGGAGGACGGGCGGCTTGCCGTCCACCCCGATGCGGCGGTCCACGATGGCGATTGCGCCCCAGGGCCTGTCGTGGCAGGACGAGAAGGTGGCGATGAAGCGCTCGGGGGCGCCGGGGAGGATGCGCGCGTCGAGCACGGCGCCGGGCGACGGCGTGTTGTTTCCCCAGAAGACCGCGTGATTCGTGCCGTCGGGGTTGCAGGTCCACACGCCCTGGGCGTCGCCGAAGTTGCGGTCCACATACTCCCAGCGGTCGTAGAGGATGCGGCCGTCGGGTGTCAGGGCGCCGTGGCCCTCGTGAAGCGTCGAGTGGCCGATCTGGTGGATGTTCGCTCCGTCGGGGTCCATCCGGAACAGGTTGCCCATGATGTGGCGGTTGCACATGCAGTATTTCGGTTCGCGGGTGGAGGTGAAGGCGATTCGGCCGTCGGGCAGATAGAGCGGGTCGAGGTCGCTCACGCCGGCGCCGAACGTGAGCTGTCGCAGCCCTGAGCCGTCGGCCCCGATCTCGTAGAGGTGGTAGTCGTCCTTGATGTCGTGGCGTAGGGCGAAGAGAATCCTCTTGCCGTCGAAGCTCACCTCGGGGTCGCGGGCCACGCCCATGGGCACGTCCAGGAGCGTCTTGACTTCGCCCTCCCTGCCGAAGTCGATCGTCTTGAGCGCCCCGGGGCCGCTGAACTTGCCCGTGCAGATCTCGCCCGTCTGGAACATCGTCTCGGTGTTGTGGTGGTCGGGCGCGTACTGCTTTCGGACGACGAACAAGATCGGCTGTCCGCTCACCAGGGGGTTGGCCACCAGGGCATCGCGCTGGAGGACCTCAAGCGCGGCCAGGGCCTCACCGATCTCTTGAGGCGCCGCGTCGAGGACTCGGCGCTCGAGGACATCGAGCCGGCCTGAGAACTCCTTCGCCCTGGGATACCCCGCTCCAAACGTCGCGGCGAGATCGGCGATGGCGAGGCGAAGCGGCTTCGCCGTGGCCGCGAACCGCTCAAGCGGCGTTGGCTCCGGCGGGCCTTGACCGGCCAGCGCCCCGGCGAAGAGGACCCCAAGCACGAGGGGCGATATCAGCCGTCCCATCAGACCTCCTCGACCGCCGGGCCTGCGCCGCCCAGATCCCCGGCAATCATTTTACTGGTTCAGCCTCAACCGGGCAAGCGGCCCCAGGAATAAGAGCGTCCAGAAGAATGAACTCAGAGCGGCCCTCTTCCCGGACCCATTGCTTGTGGTGCGGCCTTCAGGCCTTATCCGGCGCGTACGGGCTAAAGCCCGCACTACGAACCCCGTCATTCTCTTAGACCCTCTTCGTTTTGGCGAAAGTCGAGCTAAGAAAGTCGGGCTCTTCGGGGTCTTGCGAGCCAGGGTGAGGGAGGAGCCTTGCATGGCCGAGCGCGCCGGCCTTGGCCGCCTGCTCGCCACGCCCGTTCGCACTGTGCTCCGCGACCATTGGATTGGGCGTGGGTCTTTCAGGCGGGACAACCTCCCTTGCCGCGCGCCACCGCCCACCGGCTGTCATTCTGGGCGGAGTGAAACAGAGCGAAGAATCTGTCGGAGGAGCCAGGTAGCGTAACGGTGGCCAATTACGGCACGTTACGGCATCCCTGGTTGGCGTGGGAGGCTGATGCGGGCGAACTTGCGTTTGCCGACGCGCAAGATTTCGCCGCCGTTGAGCTTGAGGCGGGCGTCTACGTCGTCGAGGCGGGCGCCATCTATGGTGACGCCGCCCTGGGCAATGAGGCGGCGTGCCTCGCTGGAGCTGGCCACAAGTCCTGTGGTGACAAGGAGTTTGACGATCCAGACGCGGCCGTCTTCGAGGATTGCGGGGTCGAGGGGCGCGTCGGGGATGTCGGCAGGCAGGGCGTGGTCGCGGAAGACTTTGTCGAACTCTGCGGCGGCGGCTTCGGCGGCTTCGGGGGTGTGGTAGGCGGCGACTATCTCCTTGGCCAGTCTGGACTTGGCGTCGCGGGGGTGGCCGGCGAGGAGGGCTTGGACCTCGTCGAGTGGGAGGCTGGTGAGGAGGGTGTAGTAGTCGGGCATGAGGGTGTCGGGGATGGACATGATTTTGCCGAACATTTCGGCTGGGGGGTCTGTGACGCCGACGTGGTTGCCGAGGGACTTGGACATTTTCTGGATGCCATCGAGGCCTGGGAGGATGGGGGTGGTGATGCAGACCTGGGGTTCCTGGCCGGCGTCGCGCTGTAAGTCGCGGCCTACCAGGAGGTTGAAGGTCTGGTCGGTGCCGCCGAGCTCGACGTCGGCCCGGACCTCCACTGAGTCCTGGCCTTGCATGAGGCAGTAGAGAAATTCGTGGAGGGCGATGGGGCTGGCGGTGGCGTGGCGGCGGGCGAAGTCGTCGCGTTCGAGCATGCGGGCGACGGTCATCTTGGAGGTGAGGCGGAGGACGTCGAGGAAGGTGAGGCGGCGGAACCAGTCGCCGTTGCGAAAGACCTGGATGTGGTCGGGGCGGAGGATGCGGGAGACCTGGGCGACGTAGGTCGCGGCGTTGGCTTCGACCTGTTCGTAGGTGAGCTGGGGACGGGTCTTGGAGCGCCCCGAGGGGTCGCCGACCATGGCGGTGTAGTCGCCGATGATGAGGATGGCGAGATGACCTAAGTCTTGGAATTGACGGAGTTTGCGGAGGACGACTGTGTGACCGAGGTGGATGTCTGGAGCCGTGGGGTCTACGCCGAGCTTGACGCGGAGGGGGGTGCCTGTGGCGAGGGAGCGCTGGAGCTTGGCGCGGAGCTCGTCCTCGGTGACGATGCCGCCGGGGACGACGCCGCGGCGGATGACGGCGAGCTGGCGCTCGACTTCGGCGCTCATGTGGCGGGCCTCCGGGTGAAGCGTTCCGGGCCGCGGCCGTGGCTCCGCGCGGCCCGGAACGTGGGGGTCGTGTCGCGCGCGTCAAGAGGCCGGGGCGTTGTCGGAGGGGGACGGGTTGGTCTGTTCGCCCTGGCCCGGGGTTTGAGGCTTCTCCGCGGACTTCTTGACGCGGCTGGCGACGGCGTCGAGGCCTTCGATAACGGTAGGGAGGGGCTTGTCGCGGGTGGCGTCCTCGAAAACCTCGCGCTCGGTGCGCTCGTCCATCTCGCGCTCGGTCTCGACGTCTGCCTGTTTGACCTGGCGCAGACTCAGGCCGATCTTGCGGTCGCGTACGTCCACCCTTATGATGCGGACCTCGACCTCGTCGCCTACCTGGACGACCTCTTCGGGGGTCTCGACCTTGCGGTCGGCAAGCTCGGAGATGTGGAGGAGCCCTTCGAGCTCAGGCTCCATCTCGACAAAGACGCCGAAGGAGGTGAGCTTTGTGACCTTTCCGCGGACGACGTCGCCGACGTGGTATTTCCTGGGGATTTCCTCCTGCCAGGGGTCGGGCTTGAGCTGCTTGAGGCCGAGGGCGACGCGCTTCCTCTCCTGATTGACGCTGAGGACGACCGCCTCGACCTTGTCGCCCTTCTTGAGCATCTCCGAGGGGTGGGTGATCTTCTTCGTCCACGACATGTCGGAGATATGCAGCAGGCCGTCAATGCCCTGCTCGATCTCGATGAAGGCGCCGTAGTTGGCGAGGTTGCGCACGCGGCCCTTGATGACGGTGCCCGGCGGATACTTCTCCTCGACGACCTCCCAGGGGTTGGCCTCGGTCTGCTTCATGCCGAGGGAGATTTCCTCCTTCTCCAGGTCAATGCCGAGGACGACGACCTCGACGGTGTCGCCAATGGCCACCAGCTCGCTGGGATGGGTGATGCGGCGGGTCCACGACATCTCGGAGATGTGCACCAGCCCCTCCACGCCGTCCTCGAGCTTCACGAAGGCGCCGTAGGTAACGATGTTGACGACCTGCCCCCGCACGCGCGACCCGACGGGGTACTTCTGCTCGATCCCCGTCCACGGGCTGGGGGTCTTCTGCTTGAGGCCCAGCGAGATCTTCTCCTTCTCGCGGTCCACGTTGAGGATCATCACCTCGACCTCTTCGTCAATCTTGAGCATCTCGGAGGGGTGGCTGATCCGCCCCCAGCTCATGTCGGTGATGTGGAGCAGGCCGTCAATGCCGCCGAGGTCAATGAACGCGCCGAAGTCGGTGATGTTCTTCACCACCCCCTTGCGCAGCTCGCCGATCTTGATCTCGGCCAGGAGCTTCTTCTTCTGCTCCTCGCGCCGCTCCTCGATGAGCTTGCGACGCGACACCACGATGTTCCGCCGCTCCTTGTCTATCTTGATGATCTTGCACTCGAGCTCCTGCCCGATGTAGTCCGCAATGTCCCCAGTCCGCCGGATGCTGATCTGCGAGGCGGGGAGGAACACCGGCACGCCAATGTCCACCAGCAACCCGCCCTTGATCTTGCGGATCGCCGTCCCACGGACGATGTCGCCCTCCTGGTTACTCTCGATCACCCGCTCCCAGCCCCGGATGCGGTCCGCCTTGCGCTTCGAGAGGACGACCATGCCCGTCTCGTCCTCCACCGCCTCCAGCAGCACCTCCACCTTGTCCCCACGCTTGACCTGCGGCGCGCGCTCGCCGAACTCCTCCAGCGGCACCACCCCCTCGCTCTTGTAGCCAATGTCTATGATCACCTCGTCCCCGCGGCGGTCAATCACCGTCCCCTCGAGGATCGAACCTACCTGGAAGTTGCGAATCGAGTGGTCGTAGAGACCGCCCAGCTCCTCCAGGCTCTGCCCCTCCATGGCCGCCTGCACCTCGCGCTCGATCCCCTCCCTGTCGCGGCCAATCTCTCGCAAAAGCTCATTCTCACTCATTGGAGCCACACACCTTCTCGCCGAAAAACGGGTCCCAGAACCCCGGCGGCCGCCCCCTCACACCGAGAGGGCTACAATCCGCCGCACACCCACACTCTCTCTCCCTCCCCCCTCCCGGCCCGTCCCGCGCCGTCGGCCCGCTCGGGACGCCTCAAGCTCACCGAAGGACGCGCCGGGCGCTCACTCTCGCTCCCTCAAGCGCCCCAGGAGCCCCACGACGCGCCGCCGCACCTCATCCGCGGTCGCCACGCACGCCGCCTTGCCCCCCTCGGGGGGCGGCACAGGGTCGCCATACATCACCCGCACCCGCCCCCAGCACGGCACCCTCCGCCAGCGAGGCCAAGCCTCGAACGCCCCGTCAATTGCCACAGGCACGACCGGGGCTCGCGCACGCGCCGCCACCACCGCGAAACCGGGCTGGAACGCCCCAACGCTCCCGTCCCGGCTGCGCGTCCCCTCCGGAAACAGCGCCAACAGCCCCCCACGCCGCAACACGTCCACCGCCGCCCTGATCGCCGCCAGGTCGCCAGCACCTCGCTCGATCGGGATCGCCCGCTGCTCGCGCAGGAGCCAGCCGAGGAACGGGAACCTGAACAGCGAGGCGCGAGCGACATAGTGCACGACCCGCGACAGCGCGAGCCCCACCGCCGGCGGGTCGAGAAAGCTCTGATGGTTGGCCACCAGCAGCGCGCCCCCCTCACGCGGCACGTTCTCGACCCCCCAGGCCCTAAAGCGAAAGAGCAGCGTGAACGCCAGCCGATAGAACACCCTCGAGCAGGCGTAAACAACGTTCAACTCGTCTGGCGGCCACGCCGGATCTCGCCAAGCAGCCGTGTGACCACCTCCTCGACCGAGAGCCCCGTCGTGTCCACCCTCACCGCCCCCTCCGCCTGGCACAGGGGAGCGGCCTGGCGCGAGCTATCACGGCTATCTCGCGCCGCCAGCTCAGCCGCCAGTCGGGCCTCGTCCGCCGGCTCGCCCAGCGCCCGCAGATCGGCCGCCCGACGCCGAGCACGCTCCTCGACCGTCGCATCGAGGTAAAACTTATGCTCCGCGTCCGCAAACACCACGCTCGCCATGTCGCGCCCCTCCGCCACGACAGGCCGCCCCTCCGCAAAGCGCCGCTGGAGCGCCACCATCCGCCGCCGCACCGCGGGGAACACCGAGATGCGGCTCGCCGCCTCCCCCACCGCCGAGCCGCCCAGCGCCCCCGTCACGTCCACACCGTCCACCAGCGCCCGACAACGGCCGTCCCCCTCCACCCGAACCTCGATCGCCGTCGCGTCCGCAAGCTCTGCCAGCGCCCTCTCATCATCCAGCGCCGTCCCCGCCCGCAAAGCCCGCCACGCCAGCGCACGGTAAAACGTCCCGCTCGGAAGATACGTATAGCCCAGCCGGGCCGCCAGCACGCGGGCGACCGTAGTCTTCCCAGCGCCCGCCGGCCCGTCAATCGCAACAACCCTCTGCGGCATTCCGACCTCGCGGCCCGGCCTCCTCCATCGAGTCGCAACGTCACTAGTCTACCGATTTTCCCCCCCAAGTCAAACGCCACACGCCTGGGACACTTGCGCATAATCTCCTGCACTCGCGCCTTGCTACTGTAGCGCGTCAGGCCAGAGGGGCATTGACATAAGGTTGTCGGCACCGGGCAAGGGTCAACCACGGCTCAACGTCCCACCCTCTCCCTACCCTCTCCCTGGAAGGGAGAGGGGTTGCCACCCCCCCTCCCTCTCAGGGAGGGGGTAGGGGGAGGGTCGGAGCCTGAGGCGAGGGAGGAGCCAGTCCTTGGCCGAGACCGATCTCGTGGCTGCGCTGGCTCGCCTCCCACTCAGGGACGGGATAAGGGGAGAGGGCTTCCCAACCCCCCTCCCTCTCAGGGAGGGGGTAGGGGGAGGGTCGGAGCCTCTGGCCTGGGAGGTGCAAGACCTGTGCGCGTGCTGGCATTGGAGCAGCCCCTGGGCCGCCCTTACAGGGCTGAAATCCCCCCGCTCCGAGCACCCAGGGCGTCGCTTCGCTTTGCCCTGGTCTATCATAGACCGCCCCTTCGGGGCGCAGAACAGAGTGGGTTATCGAAAGTGGCGGCGCCTAAGCCATTGCCCGGGCAGCCACCGGACAGAGGGCCACCGGGTGCGCAAGCCAGTTGGCCCTCTGTGCCGATTATTGGCACGCCCCCTAAGCTCTTGCTCCGGCGGCACTTGTGAGCCGGGAGCGCACCCTGCGGACAGGGGTTCACGGGCCTCCACCCCACAAAGTGATCCTCTGTCACCCGCCGGCGCGAAGTCCCCCCGACCTGTCAAGCCACCCGCGGCTCTTACCCCGCCACATCGTCCCGACGCGAGGGCGTGGGGACGGGAAGGGAGAAGCCCCGAACGCCCCTTGCGGCCCGCCGCACGATAGTGCATCCTGAAGCTCCGCAGTGCCTGCTCAAGTCGTTCTCCTGCCATGCAGCGCCCCTTCCCATAGTAAGATCGCAAATGGCATGACGATACCACGCCGGGTAAGATTCTAGATGGCTTGATTCGGGGCCTTGACTTTGCCCTGGCATCCTCCTATAATCCCCGCCGGGCCGTGTGCAGCGAGTTCCAGGGGGAGGAACATGTGGAGTGCCTCACGATGCGCAAGAGGTATGTTCGGCCCAGGGTGACCCGCCGCGAGCGTCTCGGCTCGGTGACAGGCGAAGTGATCACGACAGTGACAGTGACCGATCGCCCGCCCGTAGAAAGCGGGAGCATCGCTTAGGTCGGGTGCTTCGAGGCGCAGGCCAAGGACGTGTTTTTGCCGTGAGGCCGCCCACACAGCCCCGGCCGTCGGTGGGGAGTGCGCGCTAGGAGGCCATTCCTGAGCCCGGAAGCCCTTGCCGTTGCCTGCGCCCGCATGGCCGACGAGTTGAAGGCCGAGGACATCTTGGTCCTCGACCTGCGCAAGCTCACGCAGATCACCGACTACTTCGTGCTGGCGACGGCGGGGAGCGAGAGGCAGCTCCGGGCCATCGCCGAGCGGGTCCACCGCGACCTCAAGGCCCAGGGCGCCGCGTGCCTGGGCGTCGAGGGCGAGGCCACGGGCGGCTGGGTGCTCCTCGACTACGTGGAGGTGGTGATCCACGTCTTCAGCCGTGAGGCCCGTGACTTCTACCAGCTCGAGATGCTGTGGGGCGATGCGCCCAGGGTGCCCTGGTAGGCCAGGGGCGCCCCCGCAGAGCTCAGGGCCTCACCGAGCTGCCCCGCGCGCGAGTGTGAGGCATGGGACATGCCCCCTGGAATTCCGCATCGCCTCCGAGCCGTGGCAGTTCGAGCAAGTCCACCGGCTCAAGTACGAGGCGTTTGCGGGGAGAAGCCCCCAGTGCCCGCCGAACGCGTAGCGACTTCGCGCCAGGCGGCCTCGCCGAGGATACCTGAGCATGGGCGTCAGCCTCGCGGAGTGCGGCGACTCGTTGCCGCTGTGCGCCTCGGCCCGAGCCGGGGGCAATGTTCTTCCTTCCTCTGCGGTGCGGAACATTCCACAGTTGTTCAACTCTGCAATGTTGTTGCGCGCGGCCGGCGGGTGCCCCTGCCCCAAGACAGGCGTCACTGGCCTCGGCCCGCTGGGTTGCGGGTCAGTCGGGCCACGCGGCGTGGCGGGCGCCAGCCCTCACATGGGCCCACGCCGGGGTGACGAGGAATGGCCTGCCCGCTAACCCAGGAGGGCGGTGTTGCACACGGGGAGGGCGCGGGCTATGATGGGCGGACGTGAGGGCACTCGAGGCCAATGATGGCATAGTCCGTTTCGGACACCCCGGGTGTAATGGCGGGTAGGGCGGATCCCTGTGCCTGCCCGAACTCGATGACGCGGCACAACACGGGTTGGCGGGCAGGGGGATCCGCCCCTACCTGGCGTCTGAAACGGGCCGCGCCCGAACGACGAGGAGCAGGCGATGATGAGCGTAAGATGGGTCGGCGTGGCGTTGGCGGCAGCAGCGACCGTGGGCCTGGCGGGCGGGCTGGGCAATGTGAAGGTGGTCAACGACAAGGCGGTGGACTGCTCGTCGCTGACGTCAATCGTGCGAGACGTGACCCGCGAGTGCAAGACGGACGACGAGAAAGCCATCGCGATCTACAACTTCGGTCGCTATGTCTACTACCACCACGCCTATCCCAGCGAGAAGGGGGGCATCGGGGCTCTCAAGATGATCAACGTCTATGGCTGGAGCCTGTGCGGCGGCCAGCACAGCGTCCTGGCCGCCCTTTGGGAGAAGGCAGGCTTCAAGTGGCGCTACCGCGGCTGGAGCAATCCCGGCCACACCACTGTTGAGTGCTTCTATGGCGGGCGGTGGCACTATCTCGACACGTTCCTGAAGTTCTACTGCTGGACGCCTGACCCGGCGGCCCCCGGCGGCCGGACCGTGGCCTCGCAGGAGGACATCAATGCCAACCCCGGCCTGGTGAGGGACGGGTTCGTGATGGATGAGGCGCGCAAGGTGGCCTACCACAAGGACAACCGCTTCGAGATGGTGGGCGAGCGGGCGAACTGGACGGCGCCCGCCTTCATGGTCTGCGGCGACGACCTCCCCGGCGTGCTCACGGGCTGCAAGAGCAGCCGCGACGCCGGCAGCCCCCGCGGCTGGGCGAGCATCCAGTTCGACGACAAAGACTACTCGACCGCGGTCAACCTCGGCGTGGGCTACGCCCTGACGCTCGACTGGGACAAGGTGGAGGGCGCCTTCTACTTCAGCGGGGGCAAGAAGGCGCCCTTCCACTCCTGCGGCGACAAGAACTACCGCAACTGCCCAGCCATCGGGCCACTGCTGGAACCCTACGCGGCCAAGGACCGCCGCCAGACGTGGTCGAACGGCACGCTGGTGTTCCGGCCCGACTTCCGCAACGACGCCTTCCTCAGCAGCCTCCAGGCGGCTGAAAACGTCGCCTGGGCGGGCGGGGCGCTGAGGCCCAAGGAGGCGGGGAAGGCCGCGAGCTTCATCGTCGAGATGGCTTCGCCCTACATCGTCGCGAAGGCGAGCGGGAAGATTGCGGGCGAGGACGCCAAGGCCGAGGTCTCGCGCGACGGGGGGAAGACGTGGAAGCCCATCGAGCTGGCGGACTTCACCGAAGCAGTCTACGGCGCCTACGGCTACCACGTCCGCGTGTCCTTCCAGGGGCCGCTCACTGCCCTCGAGCTGACGAGCATCGTGCAGCACAACCAGGAGGCGTTGCCATTCCTGGCGCCCGGCCCAAACACGATCACGGTGACGGCGGAGGGCGCGGAGGCGTTGGAGAAGAACCGCCTCGTGGTGACCTACGCCTACTGCCCGGGCTACCGCAACACTACTTATGAGCAGCTCTGCGAGCAGGGGGCGGAGGTGGCGCGGGCGCACGGGGCAAAGTGGGCCGAGACACCCGTCGTCGTCCAAAAGGTCGTCGAGAAGCTGCCGTGCACCTTCGAGATTCCCGTGGCGACGCCGAAGGGCAAGCAGGCGGTCTACCCGCGCATGGTCTTCCTGCGGCGCGAGGTGCTAGCGCCCGGCCAGGAGCCGCTGCCCACGCCCGCCGCGCCCTCAACGCCTACCGTCGGACCCAACGAGGTGCTCGCCACGATGCCCAACCCCTGGCTCATCGGCACCACCAAAGGCGAGAGCCGGGCCGACATGCCGACGAGGTCAACGACGTTCCCGCTCAAGCGCGTCTCCTACGTCTCGATGAAGGGCGAGGTCTTTGACCACAACTTCATCAAGTGGCTCAAGGACAACGACCCGGCCGGCCCCGCGGCGTGGATAATGCTGATCGGGGCAGACGGCCTGAAGCTGCCGGAGGCCAAGGCCCTGGCCTCGGCGAAGCTGGTCTTCTACGTGATGGAGGCGCACGACAGGGCGAACATGATGGCGGGGGCCGTGGGGCTCAAAGCGCCCTTCGAGGCGGGGAAGCCCTACGATTTCAAGAACCTCGGCTCGATGATCGGCACGACCATCGTCAAGCAGGGTGGCGGGCGCGACAAGCCGTTCTCCCCGCCGCTGCGCTACGAGATTGACGTGACGCGGGAAGTGCGGGCCTGGGCGCGGGGCGACGTGCCGCCCCACGGCTTCGCCCTGCGCATCGTGCCCAACCGCAGCGTGGACGACGGCTGGACCGTCCGCTTCACCCCCGCTAAGGACAGGCCGCCGGAGCTGGAGGTCACGACTTACGAGAAGCCGTGAGAGCCGCGAGCGCGGTGCTCCCCCTGGCTTTGTGGCGCGGGCGGGTCGCTGCCCTTGGGTTTGAGGCGCGGGCGGCTTGCTGACCTTGGGTCTTGGGCGCAGGCGGGTCGCTAACCTTGGGTTTGGGGCGCGCGGGTGGCTGCCATCGGGTTTGGGGCGCGGGCGGGTTACTGCCCGTGGGTTGGCCCACGCGGACTGCTCTTGGGGGGCTGATGCAGGGGGGCTGGCGCCCTTGGGTTTGATGCAGGCGGGTGCCGCGTGCGAGCATTGGTCACAGGGGCCACGGGCTTCGTCGGCAGCCACCTTGCCGAACGCCTCTGCCGCGAGGGGGTGGAGGTGGTGTGCCTTGTGCGCCCCACGAGCCGGCTGGAGTGGCTGGAGGGACTCCCTGTCCGCAGGCTGGTCGGGTCGCTCGCAGAGCCCGAGGCCCTGCCGCTGGGGGAGGTGGACTGGGTGTTCCACGTGGCGGCAGTGACGCGGGCGCGCCCGCCCGCGGCGTACATGGCGGTGAACGCCGAGCCGACCCGGCGGCTCGCCGAGGCCGCGGTGCGTGCGAACCGCGGCGGCCTGAAGCGCTTCGTCTACGTGAGCAGCCTGGCCGCCGCTGGTCCGACGCCGACGGCGGCGCCCCTCGACGAGACGGCTGAGCCACACCCCCTGCCCGGCTATGGCGAGAGCAAGCTGGCCGGCGAGCGCGCCGTGCTGGCGCAGGCCGGCCGCATGCCCGTGACAATCGTGAGGCCGCCATCGGTCTATGGCCCGCGCGATCCGAACTTTGTGTCGCTCTTCCGCACAGCGCAGCGGTTGCGGCTGGCGCCCGTGGTCGGCAGCCCCTCGAAGCAGCTAACGCTGGTGCACGTGGCGGACCTTGTGGAGGGCCTCTGGCTCGCGGCGCGCGCCGAGGCCGCGGTGGGCCAGACCTACTACGTGGGCAGCGGAACCCACACCTGGCGCGAGATCGTCGGGGCGCTAGGGATGGCGCTCGGCCTGCGCGTGCGCATCCTTCGCCTGCCGGGCCTCGTCGCGCGGCTTGTGGGCGAGATTGGGGAGCTGAAGTGGACCCTCACGGGCAAGCCGCAGATCGTGTGCCGCAGGAAGATGCGCGACGCGCTCCAGGAGCGCTGGACCTGCTCGTGGGCCAAGGCCGAGCGGGAACTGGGCTATAGGCCGAGGATTGGATTGGCCGATGGGCTCCGGCAGACGGCCGAGTGGTATGCCGGCCACGGGCTGCTCAAGCCGTTGCCTGGAAGGAGCCCGTGATGCGCAATGCGTAATGCGTGATGCGTGATGCGCAGTGCGTGATGCGCATTGCGTAATCCGCGATCCGTAAGCAGAGGAGACCCGCTCTGTCTGCTGCGGTTGCTACCGTTGCGGACTACGAATGACGGCTTAAGGATTTGTCCCGCTCGATCTCCGCTGAAATCGCCAGCAACTCGTCCACCATGGCCTGGGAGCGTGCGACGCGGGGGACCTTGTGCTGCCCGCCGAGCTGGCCGTGGCGCCGCGCCCATTCGTAGAAGGTGCCGGGGGCCAGGGCCATCAACTCCGGGGCGCGCATCAGGTAGTCGCGCGCGCGGTGGATCTTGTAGTCGAGGTTTTTCTCGACGAGTGCAGCGTCAAGGCGCGCGGCGAAGTCCGCCAGCGGGGGCGGTGGGCCGTCGAACTCCACGAGCCACTGGTGAGCGCCGCGCGGGTCGCCGGCGGTGGGCGTGAGGGTGTGAACGGTGAAGTCGCGGACGGCTGAGCCTGTGGCGGCGCAGGCGCGCGCAATGGCCACGTCGAGCTCTGCGCCAACCACGTGCTCGCCCAAGAGGTTCAGCGTTAGCCGCGTGCGCCCGGCGAAGAGCAGCTTCGGCGGGCGGAGCGACGTGAAGCGGACGATGTCGCCGACGTCGTAGGCCCATATGCCCGAGCAGGAGCTCAGGAGCACCGCGTAGTCGCGGCCCACCTCCACCTCGCGGAGGGTGAGCCGTGTGGGACGCAGAGCGTAGAGCTCGTCCACTGGGACGAACTCATAGAACGTCCCGATGTCCACCTCCATCAGCATGCTTGGGTCGGCCTGGTCGGCCTGGATGGCGGTGAGGCCGGCCTCGGAGGAGGAATAGGTGTCCACGAAGGCGATGGGGCGGCCGATGAGGGCGCGGAACTGCTCGCGGTAGGCCTCGAAGGACATGCCGAAGTGGACGAAGGCGCGAAGGTGCGGCCAGACGTCGGCGACGGTGTGGACGTGCGGGCCGAGCTGCTCTCTGCCCAGCTCGATGAGGCGGCGCATGAGGAGGAGGGTCCAGGTGGGCAGTCCGACGACCACGCGGATGGGGGTTCGTAGATAGGCGCGAGCGATGGCCTCGACCTTCTGCTCCCAGTCGGGGATGCTGGCGATTTCAAAGGAGGGGAGGCGGAAGCGCCGCGCGAGGCGCGGCATGTGATGGGCCACGACGCCGCTGGCATCGCCCTGATAGCTCTGCCCACGCTGCTCCAGGGTCGGCGAGCCGCCGAAGTACAGCGTCCGCCCCGCCAACAGGTCGGCGTCGGGCACCTGGGCCTGCACGCGCGCCATGAGGGAGACGCCTGAGCGGAGGTTGGCGCGGATGGCCTCGCGCGAGATGGGAAGGGCCTTGCAGGCCTCGGCCGTGGTGCCGCTCGACATGGTGAAGTAACGGATGTGGCCTGGCCAGCAGACATCGCGTGCGCCGTCGAACGCCCTGTGCCACAGGGGGGCCATCTCCTCGTAGCGGCAGATGGGCACGGCCTGCTGGTAGTCGCGGACGGAGCGGATGCTGGCGTAGCCGTGGCTGCGCCCCCACTCGGTCGCGGCGGCCCGGCGGACGATGCTCAGGAGGAGGCGCTCCTGGACCTCTGGGGCGTGTGCGAGCGCGCGGTCCGCCTGCCGCAGCCGCCAGGCCATGAGACGGTGAAGACACCAGTTGAGCGCGCCCATGTCGGCCGACCCCCTGTCGAAGCAGCACAAGATGATACGGTTCGCGCGGTTTTTTGCAACCCGCTTTGCGTTCCGCCCGCTTCCTTTGTATGATATTGGCCGCCAGGAAGGTTCGCGACCTGGGCAACGTGGATACACGTAGGCAGGAGTCGGCAGAAGTGCCTGATATTTTTGACCGGTGCAGACACTTCCTCGAGGAGCAGCGGAGCGCGTCGAAGGATGACCTCGAGGTCGCCCAGCGCGTGATCTTCGGCGTCTCGCCCATCGAGAATGCCGGGCCGTGGATCGAGCACGAGGGCCGGCGCATGCTTCAATTCTCCACCAACGACTACCTGGGAATGAGCGTGCACCCGGAGGTCCGCGCCGCGGCTGCCGAATGGGCCGCCAAGCACGGCATCAGCGCGCCGATGGGCGCCAGGCCCCTCACCGGCACCGTGGAGCTCCACCTGGAGTTCGAGCGCCGCATCGCGGACTTCAAGCGCACCGAGGCGGCGCAGAGCTTCACGATGGGCGCGGGGGCCATGCTCGGCTCAATCGCCTGCCTCGCAAGGCCCCACGATCTGCTTATCATGGACCAACTCGCCCACGCCAGCCTCGTGTGCGGCGCCCGCATCGCGGGGGCCAGCATCAAGTACTTCAAGCACAACGACCCCGCTAACCTCGAGCGGGTCCTCCAGCGCTCCGACCCCACCAGGCCCAAAATGATCGTTGTGGACGGCGTCTACAGCATGAATGGCGACATCGCGCCGCTGCGGGAGATCTGCGACCTGAAGGACCGCTACGGCGCCCGCCTGTTCGTGGACGATGCCCACGGCAACGGCGTCTGCGGCGAGGGGGGCCGCGGCGCCGCCGAGATGCTCGGCGTCGAAGACCGCATTGACCTCCACGCAGGCACTTTCTCAAAGGCATTCGGCACATATGGCGGCTTCGTCGCCGGCCCCAAGGAGGTCATCTTCTACATCCGTTGCCTCGCTCCCACCATCCTCTTCACCAAGTCGGCCCCCGCCTGCGTCGTCGCAGCCACGATGAAGTCCCTCGAACTCGTCCGCAAGGCCGGCGACCGCCGCAAGAAGGTCTGGGACAACGCTCGCTACCTCCAGAGCCAGCTTCGCGCGCGCGGCTTCGACGTCGGCGACACCCAAACCCCCATCACCCCCATACGCCTGGGCGACAGCGCCGCCATCCACTGCGCCGACATCCTCCGCCGCACCCACGGCATCTGGGTCTCCGCCGTCGTCTATCCCGCTGTCCGGCGCGGCAACGGCATCATCCGCGTCATCCCCACCGCACTCCACACCCACGCCGACGTGGACTACCTCGTCAGCTCCCTCCAGGCCGCCAAGGCCGAGTTCGAGGCTCGGTCCGCCGCCTCCACCACCAGCGCCGCTCAGCCCACCGCCGCCGAGGCCGCGGCGAAGTAACCCCCCGAATCACGCGCTCGCCCCGTGCCCGCAGCCAAGTCAACTGTGGCCTCACGGGGCGTCACCCCCTGCCACCACAGGTGCCCTCCTCTCTGCCTCCGCGACCACCCTCGTGCTCAGCCGGCAGGAGAGGCATGAAGGAAGAACCACGCCCTTGCCCCTTGCCGCTCACGCAGGGGGCCGCCTGCGGCGTGCAGGACGCCGCTCGTGGGTCATAGCATTGAGACGGGGTCAATGTCGAGGGTGACTTGCAGCTTGGCGGAGCCGGCGGCAAGGGGCCTGAGGGCGCGGGCGGCAGCACGGATGCCGGCCCGGTCGGGGGACTTGATGAGGAGTTGCCAGCGGCTCTTGCCCTTGAGGTTGGCGAGGGGGCATTCGACGGGGCCGAGGATCTCGAGGTGAGATTGCGGATTGGGGATTGCGGACTGCGGATTGGGCGACTGGAGTTCGGCAGAAGGAGCGGGGCTGGAGAGAGGGGCGAGGCGGGAGGCGAGCTCGCGGCACTTGGCCTCGGCTGCGGCGCTGGCGGGGGCGGTGACGACGACGCGCAGGAGGTGGCCGAACGGGGGGTAGCCGAGCTCGCGGCGCTGGTCGAGCTCGGTTTCGGCGAAGAGCTTGTAGTCGTGGCGCGCGGCAGCGAGGACGCTGAGGTGGTGGGGGTTTGAGGTCTGGACGACGACTCGGCCGCCGCGCGGGCCGCGGCCGGCGCGGCCGGCGACCTGTTCGACGAGTTGGAAGGTGCGCTCGGCGGCGCGGAAGTCGGGCAGGTAGAGGGCGCTGTCGGCGCTGACGACGCCGACGAGTGTGACCCGGGGGAAGTCGAGCCCCTTGGCGATCATCTGGGTGCCGATGAGGATGCGGGTCGCCCCGCAGCGGAAGGCGTCGAGGAGCCGCTGGTGGGCGGCGCGGCCGCGCGTGGTGTCGGTGTCCATCCGAGCGAGGGGGTAGGCGGGAAACTTGCGGGCGATCTCGTCCTCGATCCGCTCGGTGCCTGCGCCGAAGTGCCGCATCTGGCCTACCTTGCACGCCGGGCACAGGCCGGTGGGGGCGAGGTGCTCGCCGCAGTAGTGGCAGAGGGCGATGTTGCGGCGGCGGTGGTAGACCATAGGCACCTGGCACCGCGGGCAGCGGAGGGCGTGCTTGCAGCGCGGGCAGAAGACGAGGGTGGAGTAGCCGCGGCGGTTGAGGAAGAGCATCACCTGAGCGTCGGCGGCCAGGGCCTCGCGCATGAGGGCCTCGAGGCGGCGGGAGATGAAGACGACGCGCTTGGTCTCGTGCATCTCCTCGGTCATGTCCACCACCTCCACGGGGGGCATGCGGAGGCCGCGGACGCGGTGGGCGAGGAGCGCGTAGGCGTAGCGGCCGCGTCGGGCGTTGTGGAAGCTCTCGAGGGAGGGGGTGGCGGAGCCGAGGATGACGAGTGCGCGGGCGCGCTGGGCGCGGACGATGGCCACGTCGCGCGCGTGGTAGCGCGGGGCGGGGTCCTCTTGCTTGTAGGTGTTCTCGTGCTCCTCGTCCACCACGACGATGCCGAGGGACGGGACTGGGGCGAATACGGCGGAGCGCGGCCCGATGACCACTTGGGCCTGGCCGTTGCGGATGGCGAGCCACTGCTCGTAGCGCTGGCCGGGGGTGAGGTGGCTGTGGAGGACGGCGATGCGGGGAAAGCGGGCCTTGAAGCGGCTAATGGTCTGCGGCGTGAGGGAGATTTCGGGCACGAGGACGATGGCCTGCTTGCCCTCGGCAACCACGTCGCCGATGGCGCGCAGGTAGACCTCGGTCTTGCCGCTGCCTGTGACGCCGTGGAGGAGGACGACGGCGAAGCCGGCCTTGCGCCTCTCGCGGATGAGGTCGAGGGCCTGCTGCTGCTCGTCCGTCAGCTCGACGGCGGGCGGGGGCTCCGGCTCGACGTCGTCCACGGGGTGCTCGGTGACTACCCTGGGGCGGTAGCGGACCAGGCCCTCGCGTCGGAGGGCGTGGACGACTTGGGCCTTGCAGCCGGCGAGCTGGGCGAGCTGCTGGGGGGTGAGCTCCTCGCCCTTGAGGGAGAGAAGCGTGTCGAGCGCGGCGGCGCGTTTGCGTTGCCTGGGGGGTAGCGCAGCGATGGCGGCGCGGAGGTGGGCATCGTCGAGGGCGGGCTCAACGATCTGCACTGTGCGCGAGGTGGCCTGGGAGCGGACGCCGGCGGGGAGCGCGGCCTCAAGCGCCTCGCCCCAGGCGCAGGCATAGTAGTCGGCCACCCAGCGGGTGAGGCTGAGCATCGCCGCGTCCACCAGCGGCTCGGCATCTACGACCTCGATGATCCCCCTGACTCGGTCGGGTTCAATCGAGGGGGCGGCGAGGAGCTCGACGCAGTAGCCGACGAGTTGGCGGCTGCGAAAGGGCACACGGACGCGGCAACCGACCCTCAGGCGCTCGCGGAGCTCGGGCGGCACCGCATAGTCGAAGGCGTCGGCAATCGGCAGGTTCAGGGCAACGCGGGCGAAGGCGCAGGGCATTCGAGATTCCAGATTCGAGATTCGAGATCCCGGACCCTGCCGCTAGGGCTGTGGCGGCTGGGTGGACTGGGCGGAGACGAGGAAGGCTAGCTGCTCGGCCTCGACTGCGAGGTCCACGGAGCGCACCTGGACGCCTGGGGGGACGATGATGCGCGCTGGGGCGAAGTTGAGGATGCCGCGGACGCCTGCGGCGACGAGCTGGTCTGCGACGCCCTGGGCGGCGGTCGCGGGGACGGCGATGATGCCGAGCTCGACCCCGAGCTCGGCCACAGTGCGGCGGAGCTGGCCCATCGGGAGCACCTTGAGGCGCGCCCAGGTGCAGCCCTCCTTGCGCGGGTCGGAGTCGAAGAGCGCGACGATGTGAAAGCCGCGTTCGCGGAAGCCGCGGTAGGCGCACAGCGCGCGGCCGATGTTGCCCGCGCCCACGAGGGCGACCCGCCACTGGCGGTCGAGCGCCAGGGCCGCGCGCAGGGTGGGGACGATGTCGCCCACGCGGTAGCCCACGCCGCGGCGGCCGAGGGTGCCGAGGCAGGAGAGGTCCTTGCGCACCTGGTGGGCCGTGGTGCCGGCGGCCGCGCCGAGCTCGTCTGAGGCGATGGTGGGCGTGCCCTCGGCCTCCAGGCGCTCGAGTTCCCGCAGGTAGCGGAGCAGGCGTTGGAGGGTGGGCCGCGGGACGGCTTGGGGCATGGTCGGCTCACTTCTCGGCTGGCGGTTCGCGGGTGGTGGCGCCCGGAGGCGGCGGTGCGCTGGATCCGTCCTGCGGCGGCGGCGCGGCGGGAGCGCCCTTCGGCTGCGGGGCGCTGGACCCGTCTTGCGGGGTTGGGGCGCTGGGCGCGTCCTTCGGGTGCGGGGCGCCGGAGGTGTCTTTCGGCAGCGCCTTGTCGGGGGGTGCCTTCTGGGGTGGTGCCTCGCGGAGGCGGAGCTCGAGCTCGTGGCAACGCTGGTTGGCGAGGAGCGCCCACCTGGTCTCTGGGAAGTCGCGCTGGACTCTGCGATAGATTTGGCAGGCGTGCTCGAGGTCGCCGCGGCGGGCCTCCTCGTCGGCGCGCTGGTAGTGGGTCTGGGCGATGCGGGCGCGCAGCAGGGCCTGGTCCTTGGGGGTGGGGAGCGCCATCCTGGCGGCGAGGCGGTGCTCCACCTCGCGGAGTTCGGCGGCGCGCGCCTTGGCCACGGCTGCCTCGGGGGCGTTGGGGAAGCGCCTGATGAGGGCCTCGTAGCGGCCGATCGCGGCGGGCCGGTCGGTGGCTTCGATGGCCTGGGCCGCCCGGAGGAAGTCGGCGGGGCCGCGCAGGAGGTGTGCCGCCACGCGGTAGCCTGCATAGCCCAGTAGGGCCGCCAGGCCAACGGCAGCGACGAGCTTGGTCCAGAAGGCCACGCGTGCCATGACGCGCTCGTAGTGGAGGCCGAGCTCGGTGGAGCTGAGCCCCTGTGCGAGGCCATTGCCGCCCTCGGCAGTGCTGGCCACGCGCTGGATGAGGTGGTCGAGCGCGTCGGCCACCATGGTCATCGTGGCGGGGCGGCGGGCGGGCTCTTTGGCGAGCATGCCCAGGACGAGGTGAGCCACGGCGCTGGGCAGGTTGGGTTTGAATGCCTTGGGGGATTCGGGGAGGGTGTAGCGGTGTTTGCGGAGGATCTCGAGGGCCGTGTTGCCCCCGAAGGGGGGCCGGCCGACGAGCATCTCGTATAGCACCACGCCCAGCGAGTAGATGTCCGCGCGGGCGTCCACCTTCGTGTCTTCGACCTGCTCGGGGGCCATGTAGGCGGGTGTGCCGACGATGACCCCGGTGTGGGTGACGCGGGTGACGTCGGAGAGCTTGGCGATGCCGAAGTCGGCGATCTTCGCCTGGCCGCCGCGGTCGAAGAGGATGTTGCTCGGCTTCACGTCGCGGTGGCAGATGCCGGCGGCGTGGACCGCGGCCAGGCCGCGGGCCACCTGGCTGGCGACCTGGAGCGCCCTGGCCAGGTCTATCTCGCCGCTGCGTAGCTCCTCGGCCAGCGAGGTCTCCAGGTACTCCATCGCGTAGTAGTGGTCTTCGCCCTCCTGGCCGACGTCGTAGATTCGGACGACGTTGGGGTGCTGGACTTTTTGTAGTGCGATGATCTCGCGGCGGAAGCGTTGAAGGAAGGCGCGGTCGGAGGCCAGGGGCCGTTGGAGGACCTTGAGGGCGACGACCTGGCCGGTCTCGACGTCCACGGCGCGGAAGATGGCGCCCATGCCGCCCGCGCTGACCTGGGCCTCGATGCGGTACTTCCCGAGCGTCGAGCCGACCATGCCGCTGCGTCCTATATCGTCGTGCGGCGCGCTGGCGCCCCGCCTACAAAGCCGGGCCGTGGGCCGGAGGCTCTTGGGGGAGCGAGATGGTGAATGTGGCCCCGTGGCCTGGGGCCGACTCGACGGCGATGGAGCCGCCGAGCTCCTCGATGAGCTTGCGGGAGACGGCGAGCCCCAGCCCCGTGCCCCTTGAGCCTTTGGTGGTGAAGAATGCCTCGAAGATGCGCTGGCGCAGCTCCGGGGGCACGCCCGGGCCGCTGTCGGTCACGCGGACCTCCAGGCGCCGCGCGGTGGGCACCCACTGGGTCTCCACGAGCACTCGGCCTCGGCCCGTGGCGTCCACGGCGTTGGTGAGCAGGTTGAGCAGGGCGCAATGGAGGGCGCCCGGGTCGAGGGTGGCTTGGGGCATGGCCTCGTCGAGGCGCGCCTCGAGCCAGGCGCCCTGCTCGCTGGCGCGCTGCCTCACAAGCTCGATGACCTGGCGCACCAGCGCGTTGAGGTCGCAGGCCTGGTAGTGCGCGCCAGGGCGCTTCGAGTAGCTGAGCATGTTGAGCGCCAGCTCCGAGATGAGCTCGATGCTGCGGTCGAGGGTGCCCCAGGCCTCCAGGAGCTCGCCGTGATTGTCCTCCGCGATGGCCGCGGGGATGAGATGACGGGCCGCCTCCATGCTCTGGAGGATGTTCTTGACGTAGTGGGAGAGGCCGGCGACGGCCTGGCCGATGGCGGCGAGGCGCTCGGCCTGGCGGCTCGACTCGGCGAGGCGGAGGTTTTCGAGGGCCAGGCCGACCTCGCTGCCGACCGCGGTGAGCAGCTCCAGGTCCCGCTCGGTGAAGCGGCGGTCCACCGAGTGGGTGTCGAGGTAGAGGACGCCGAAGACCTGGCGCGAGCTGCGGATGGGGACGCACATGGCGGAGCGGATGCCATAGAGGTGGATGCTGGCGACGCGGCGGAAGCGCTCGTCCTCGGTCGCGTCGCGGGCCAGGACGCCGCGGCCGCCGGTCAGGACGTCGCGCGCGATGGTCTCGCTGACGCGAATGGTCTGCTCGCGCGCGCTGCGGCAATGGCCAGCCACGGGGCGGAGGTCATGGCCGTCCGGCCCCACCAGCAGCACGCTGCCGTGGTCGGCGGGGAGGATGTCGAAGAGCACCTCGAGGACGTTGGCGAACAGGGCCTCTGGGCTGATGGAGCGCGCGACGACGCTGGTGACTCGGTAGAGTGCGGAGAGGAGGCCGTAGAGGCGGCGCAGCTCATCGGCCTCGATGTTCCGCGCCGAGCGCGGGACGAGCTGGGTGGTGGCCTCGGGCGACCAGGCCACGGGCATCTGGAGGATCGTCTCATCGTCCTCCAGGATGACGCGCACCTCGGTCGTCGCGCTCTCGTCCTCCCCCTCCTCGCCTTCGCCGAAGCGCAGCGTGGTGTTGCCCACCTGGATTCTGTCGCCCGGGCGCAGCCGCGCGGGTGCCCGCAGCGGCTCCTCGTTCAGCAGCGTCCCGTTCGTGCTCTCCAGGTCCACCAGCGTGGCCTCGGTCCCGGCCGGGGCAACGTCCACCCGGGCATGGAAGCCGGAGACCTTGTCGTCGGCCAGCACGATCGCATTGTTGGGGCTGCGGCCGATGGTGTTGGCCCCCGGCCGCAGCTCGAAGCTCGCGCCAACGTTGGCCCCACGCTGCACCCGCAGATACATCGGCATCTGGTCCCACCCCCGAGGCCCTCAACCCGTCCCCGCCCGGCGTATTATAGTGCCGCCTTCCGGGGGTGTCAACCCGCCGGCATGAGCACGCCGGGCGATGGGCGGCGGAGCGCGGGGGCATGGAAAGGCTCCGAGGGGGCACGCGGCGCGCCTCGGAGCCTTCAGTGGGAGCTTTGGCAGGCTCGGCCCGCCCTGAGCCGGTCAAAGGGCGCGGCTCACTTGACCTTGATGGCCTCGACCGGGCACTCGGGGACGCAGGTTTCGCACTGCGTGCACTTCTCCTGGTCAATTTCGGCCTTATCGTCCTTCATCGCGATTGCCTCGACGGGGCAGACCTCGACGCAGGTTTCGCACCCGGTGCACTCGTCTCTGTCCACAACCACCACGGCTCTTTCTCCTTCACAGGTTGTCTGGGAGGCCCGCTCTGTCCCCGGGGCATTCCGACGCCCTATCACCATTTTACGGATATGCGGGCTTGATTCAAGCCCGAGTGCTCACCGGGTCGGGTCTTGGTCCCCACCCAGTTCACACGGGCCTCTACTAGTGCTCGTCGTCGTCCCCGACGTCGTGCTCGTCGTCGTCGAACGCCTGGCCTGTCCCTCCATAGCGGGACCTCGGCGACGCCGGGGGGCCACGGTGAGGAGGACTCCGGCGACGCCAACGACGGCGATCCCGGGCAGCGCTCGAGACTCGCGCGCCCGGCACGTCGGGGGAGGCTGGGCCGGGTCATTTCTTGTTGGCCCTCTGGGCGCAGCGGGAGCAGACGAACTCGACGGTCCCCGCCCTTGTGCCCTCGCGAACGAAGAAGTCGTCGTAGAAGCGGTCGAGCGGTCGGTTGCAGGCGGCGCAGATTCGCGGCCGCCCGGCGCACTTGGCGCACAGGGCCACGCGGCCGACGACCATGCCGCCGCGCGAGATGTCGCCGCCGCGGATGCGGCTGCCGCACTCCGAGCACGCCGGGCCGAAGACCAGGGGGAGCTCCACCGGCTCCTTCGGGCGCCCGATGCAGCGGCGCCAGACGGCGTAGTCGGCGGGCAGGTCCTTGCCGCGCGAGCGGGCGTAGTCCTCGCCCGCGGCCACCAGGGCCTGCGCAGTGGCGGGGTCAATGGGGAGGAACTCCTGGCCGCCCTGGCGGGTGTATTCGCGGATGCGCTGCTGGAGGTCGGCGTGGGTGAGGCCGGATTCGCCCCAGACACGGAAGATGCCGGCCTCCACGGGGTCCACGATGACGACGGCGTAGCGGATGCGGCCTGGGGCGCGGCCGCGCGCCAGCAGGATGGCCACACGCCCGCCGGCATCGGGCCGCGTCGCTAGCGCCGTGGCGAGCGGCTCGTCACTCTCGCTGGCCGCCACAAAGACCCCGCGCGTGTCCACACCCTGGCGCTCCAGGGCGAGCAGGGTCTCCCGGGCGCGCTTGCGCACCGTGGGGTCGGGCCGCCGCAACAGCTCGCGCACCAGCGGCAGCGCGGCCTGCGTGGCGAACCGCGCGAGGGCACCGGCGATCATCGCGTCCAGTCGCGGGTTCCGCAGGCTCGTCACCGTCTCGATCAACGGCAGGAACGCCGCGTTGCCATCCTGGAGGATGGGCGCCAGGGCCGCCTCCTGGTCGCCCTCGGACAGGCCGGCCAGCTCGTCGCGCCACAGGAGCAGCTCACTCTCATCCGTCAGCAGGTGCTCGGGCACCTCTTCGCGGGCCTCGCTGCGTTCGCGGCCATAGGCGGCCTCCTGGAGACGGCGGAGGACCAGGAGCAGCCACATGCGCTCGGTGGGGTTGAGCGCGCGCCGCTCGCCGTCGCGCTCGAGCTCGGCGAAGGCCCAGCGCGCCGGTTCGCCCTCCAGGCAGGCGAGGAGGGCGCTCACCTTCTCCCTGCGCCCCGCGCCGCGGCGGAAGATGCCGCGGGCGAGGACCGCGACCGCCTCGCGGCCCAGGCGCGTGATCTGCCGCGCCGCGGCCGCGACGTCCTCCCTGGAGGCCACCGCAAGGTCCAGACGCCCCACCAGTTCCTCCACCTGGCGAGCGACCAGCGCCGTGTCTGTCGGCGTCTCCGTCATCGCTTCCTGTCCCAAAAAGCCGCTCCACGGCCCTCCCCAGCCGCGCGTCAGCCATTGTAGGGTTCCCCCAGAATCGTGCAACAGCGCCTCGCGGGGTTCCCCCAAGATCGTGAAACGGCGCCCCTGGTTGACACGCCGCCGCCGGAGGGCTACCATGCCAGCGGATCAAGTGTGGACCCGGTTGCTGGCCCCTGTGGCAGCCATAGGCTCCAACCCTCCCCCTCCCCCCTCCCTGAAAGGGAGGGTGCTTTCTGACCCCTCTCTCCCTTCCAGGGAGAGGGTAGGGAGAGGGTCGGCGTTAGGAGTTGCGGCGAGCGTCACCGGAACAGGGGGCCATTTCCTGGCGGCTCATGCGCGGCGCGGGCCCAGAGGAGACGTTCTGAATGCGGCGGGAGAAGACGAAGGGCGACACGGCCAGGAAGCCAGTGGTGTTGAGGCCCCCATCGGTGCACCCGAAGAACAAGCTCAATGCCCTGACGGGGAACGAATGGCTGTTCTTCACCAAGTCGGTGCTGCGGACCAGTTACCCTCACGGCTACGGCCACGCCCTGCGCCGCCAGCAAGGTGGCAACAAGCCCCCGCAACTGATGCAGCACATCGTCGAGTTCTTCACGAAGCCCGGCGGCAGCGTGCTCGACCCATTCTGCGGCGTTGGGGGCACGCTTCTGGGGGCCTCCCTGTGCGGCCGCAAGGCCACAGGCATCGAGATCAACCCCCGCTGGGTCGAAGTCTATCGCCAGGTGTGCGAGCGCGAAGGGCTCGAGCCGCAGGAGACCATCGTCGGCGACTGCCGAGCCGTGTTGCCCGAGCTGGCCGCCGCTGGCCGCGTCTTCGACTTCATCGCCACCGACCCGCCCTACTCCATCGCCCTCGAGAAGACCATGTGCGACGGCGCCTATGACATCCAGCACCGCAAGACCGACATGGACCGCTTCTCGGACGACAAGCGCGACCTGCGCAACTTGGCGACCTTCGAGGAGTTCTACGACGCCATCGAGCGGGCCTTCGCCCTCACCTTTCCCCTCCTGCGCCCCGGCGGCTACCTCGCCGTGATCATCCGCGACTCCTACCAGGGCGGCCGCTACATCCCAGCCACCTACGAAATCGCCCAGCGCATCGAGCGCGGCGGCTACGTCCTCAAGGGCATCAAGGTCTGGTACGCCACCGGCGCACGCGTCCGACCCTACGGCTATCCAAACGCCTACATCCCCAACATCGTCCACCAGAACATCCTCATCCTCCGCAAGGAGGAAGGCCGGAAGACAGGAGGGGGGAAGAGGGCCAAATAAGGAAGGCAGGCAGATAGGAGGGAGGGGAAAGAGGGTTACATAAGGAAGGCAGGAAGGCAGGAAAGGAGGAAAGCAAGACAGCCCGCTTGTGGTGCCGCCCTTTCCTGCGTTCCTGCCTTCCTCATTGCTCGCTTGTCTTGTCCTGATAAGGACACAGGGCGCTGACCACACAGCGCGGGCACTCCGGCTTGCGGGCGGTGCAGCAACGCCGGCCGTGGAACGTGATGAGGTGGGAGAACAGCGTCCAGTCGTTCCTCGGCACCGCCTCCATCAGCTCGCGCTCGATCTTGTCGGCGTACTTCTTCTCCACGTTGTGTGGGTCGGCCAGGCCGAGGCGGCCGCTCACGCGGATCGCGTGGGTGTCCACGATGATGGCCGGGACCCCGAAGCAGTTGCCGAGCACGACGTTGGCCGTCTTCCGCCCAACGCCGGGCAGGTTGGCGAGCACCTCCATGTCGGCCGGCACCTGGCCGCCGTGCTTCTCGGCCAGCTCGGTGCAGCAGGCGATGATGGCCCTGGCCTTGTTGCGAAACGTGCCGCAGGAGCGGATCATCTGCTCCAGGTCCTCGACGGGTGCCGCCGCGAAGTCCGCGGCCGACCTGAAGCGCGCGAAGAGCGCGGGCGTCGTCTTGTTCACCCGCTCATCCGTGCACTGTGCCGCCAGAATCGTCGCCACCAGCAGCTCCAGCGGATTGGCGTAGCTCAGCAGACACCTTGCGTCGGGGTACTCCTTCTTCAGCCTGGCGATGATCTTTCGGACCCTTGCCTTCCGCTCCGCGAGCGCCTCCATCGGCATCCTCCTGCGGCTTGACATGCTTTTGTTTGGAGCCTATTGTAGCGAACGCCAGGCTTGGATTCCAACTCCCTCGTCGGGCGGCCCAGGCACGAGGACGATCGGATGCGGCATAATGTGAAGCTGCTGTTCGTCGTCTGCGTCGGCTATGGGCTGACGAAGGGTGTGACGGACTTCGCGGTGCCGCTGTATCTGAGGTCGCGGGGGCACTCGTTCCGCGACATCGGGACGATCTTCGCTGCCGCAGCGGTGGCGATCTTCTTCCTGCGCATCTACCTGGCTCGCCTCTCCGACCTCGTGGGGCGCAAGCTGCTCTACGCCGGCTCGCTCGTCCTCACAAGCCTGTCGTACGCCGGCTTCCCGCTCCTGGAGCACCTGGCCGCAATGGCGGCGCTGAAGACGGCCTCGGACCTCAGCTTCGGGGTCCGCGAGACGATGCACGCGACGGCGCTCTACGAGTCGCGCTCCCACGGCTACCTGGGCCTCCAGGGGATGACGCGGGGCACCGAGATGCTCTTCATGGGCCTCGGCACGCTGGCCGCGGGGTATCTCATCGCCCCATGGGGCTACGCTGTGCCCTTCGTGGCGTCGGCCTCGGTGCTGCTGGCGACGACGTGGGCTTTTGCCCGCTGGTTCGCCGAGCCTGCCGAGCTCTCGCGCCGAGGGCCGGCGCCCGGGCTGGTCGCGCTACTCACCGCGTCGTTCCCGCGTCCTATCCTGGCGCTCGCGGCCTCCGGCTTCATCTTCGGGGTCTCAATCTCTGCGAGCCACTACTACCTCCCGCCGCTGTTCTTTCAGCAGAAGTTTGGCCTGGGCGAGCGAGCCGTGGGCGCCATCCAGCTCGTCCACATGCTCTCCCACGTGCCCGCCCTCTTCCTGGTCGGCTGGCTGGTGAAGCGGCGGTGGAAGGCGGTGTTCTTCTGGACGCTACTGGTGGAGGGGGTGCTTCTGGGGCTGACGGGGTGCTTCCGGACGCTTGGGCCGACGCTGGTGTTCTGGTGGACCCACGACATCATCGGTGCGGGGCTGTGGGCGCCGATCCAGTGGGCGCTCATCCAGCGCCACTCGCGGGCCGACTCCCGCGGCCTCGACGCCAGCGTGGTGCCGGCGGTGACGGCGCTCGGCTGCATCTTCGGGCCGCTGGTCGCGGGCCACCTGGCCGAGCTGGGGGGCCTGCCGTCCCTCGGCATCGCCGCCACGCCCGAGGGACAGCTCGTGAGCTTGCCAATGCTGGCCAGTGGCGCTATTATGGTGGCGTCTGCGTTCCCGCTGCTGTTGCTTCCGCCCGACGGGGCGAGGGAAGGGACGCCGTGATCTGCGAGCTGTGCGGCCAGGACCGGGTGCGTGAGGACACGTGGCACGTGGCGTTCCTGCGGTGGGCCTGGCCCCCGGTGAAGTTCGCCCGCGCCTGCCAGAGCTGCCGCGAGAAGCTGCCCTTTGCCGCGTGGAACAGGGCGCTCTTCTTCTTCTCCTTCCTAGCTCTCTTCGCCGCGGTCGCGGCCGCGGGGGCGGGCATCGTCCTTGTCATCCAATGGCTCATCCGCCTAAGCTCCTCGTAGTCACCTTCGGCTGCCAGATGAATAAGCTCGACAGCGAGGTGGTGGCCGCCCGCCTCCTGGAGGCCGGCTACGCGCCCACGGAGTCCCCGCGTGAGGCCGACGTCATCCTCGTCAACACGTGCAGCGTGCGCCAGCACGCCGAGGACAAGGCCTGGTCCCTCCTCGGCTCGCTCCGCCGGCGCAAGCAGGAGCGGCCTGAGCTCGTCATCGGCGTCATCGGCTGCATGGCCCAGAAGGAGCGGGAGCGCATCCAGGAGCGCATGCCCCACGTGGACCTCGTCTGCGGCCCAATGGAGCTCGACCGCCTGGCCGAGCTGGTGGAAGAGGTCCGGGCGCGCCGCGAGCGCGTCCTCGCCGTCGGCGAGGGACACGTCGGGCGCGCGCCCCGCGTCGTCAGCCGCCGGCCCAACCGCTTTCAGGCCTTCGTCGCCATCATGCGGGGCTGCGATAACTACTGCGCCTACTGCGTCGTGCCCTACGTCCGCGGCCGCGAGGAGAGCCGCCCGCCCGACGAGATCGTCGCCGAGGTCCAAGCCCTTGTCGCCGACGGCGTAAGAGAGGTCACGCTCCTGGGCCAGAACGTCAACTCTTACGGCCGCACGCTAGGCGATGGCACCTCGCTCGTCACCCTGCTGCGGCGGCTAGACGCCATCGAGGGCCTGGTGCGCCTCCGCTTCGTCACCTCACACCCCAAGGACGCGACCGACGAGCTCTTCCGCGCGATGGCCGAGCTGCCGAGCGTGTGCCCCCACCTCCATCTGCCCGCCCAAAGCGGCTCGAACCGTGTCCTGCGCGACATGAACCGCCGCTACACCCGCGAGCACTACCTCGAGCGCATCGCACGCCTCCGCGAGCTCGTGCCGGGCGTCGAGGTCGCAAGCGACTTCATTGTCGGCTTCCCCGGTGAGACCGACGCGGAGTTCGAGGAGACCGCCGACCTCGTTCGCCAGGTGGAGTTTCAGAACTGCTTCATCTTCAAGTATTCGCCGCGTGCGGGCACGCGGGCCGCCGAGTTGCCCGACGACGTGCCCTGGAGGGTGAAGCAGGAGCGCAACCGCCGCCTGCTGGCCATCCAGGAGGCCATCATGCGGCGGCGCAACGCCGCGATGGTCGGCCGCACGGTCGAGGTCCTCGTCGAGGGCGCGAGCCACCGCGACCCGGCCCACCTCACCGGCCGCACCAGCGCCAACCACATCGTCGTCTTTCCCGGCGACCCCGCGCTCGCGGGGCAGATCTCACCCGTGCGGCTCGTGGCCTCCACGCCGCTGACGCTGTTTGGCACTCTCGTGCAAGGAGGGGCTAGCCGTGGCTGACGACTTCTGGCGTCGCGCCCAGGAGGGCGAGCGGGACTTCTGGCTGCGCGAGCAGGCACGTGGCGGCGAGTTTGCCGCTAAGGACCGCCGCGCCTTCTGGCAGGGCTACCTCGACTTCCTCCGCCGCCACCGCCCGCTTCGGCCCGGCGACCGCGTGCTCGACCTCGGCTGCGGCCCCACCGGCTGCATCACAGCGGTCGAGGACTTCTGCCAGCGCTACGGCGTGGACCCCCTCGCGGGCTTCTACAGGGAGCACTACCCGCTGCCGCCCGGCATCGAGTTCTCAGAGCAGACGGGCGAGGAGTTGAGCTTCCCCGACGGCTTCTTCCAGGTGGCCCTCTGCATCAATGCCCTCGACCACACACGCGACCCCGCTGCCGTCCTGCGCCAGCTCCACCGCGTCCTCGAGCCTGGCGGCTGGCTCCTCCTCGATGTCCACACCTTTCAGGGACTCGAGTTCTGGCGCAAGCGCCTTCGGCGCGGGTTCCGCATCCTCCGCGGCCGGCCCGAGAAGCACCCCCACACGTTTCGCCCTTCGGACGTCTTGCGCGCCGCGGCGCGGGCCGGCTTCGCCGTCGTCGAGCGGGAGCCCTACAAGCAGGGGCGGCGCGACGCGCTGCGCCTGCTCCTGCGCAGCGAGCCGGTCGTCAGAGGCTGAAGAGGAGCTTCCGCGAGGCGCCCCGGCGCACGGCATCCGCCTGGGCCGCTCCCCACGCCTCCCCCACCCAGGCGGCCACGACCTCGACCGAGGCATCGGTCGGGGTGCCCGGCGCGAACTCCACGGCGGTGACGTCGTGAAGCAGGTAGCCGCTCCCCTGGCGGAAGTCGCCGCCGCCGGCCTCGGGCAGTTGGCGCCGAAGCGTGTCGCCATCGCAACGGCGGAACCGAAAGCCGAAGGCGTGGAAGAGGCGGACGAAGGCCGCCAGGCGCCCTTCGTCGCCCTCACGGCACCGAGCCGCGTCCTCCAACGGCGCCTCCGGCCGCTCAGCGACCAGCACGTCGCGTCCGCTCTGGTCCCCGGGACGGTCCTCGCGATGGTCTGCGAGATAGCAGGCGGCGAAGGTGCGGGCCGGCAGGCCGGCGTAGGCCAGGCCGCAGGCGAGGCGCCAGGCGGCCCGCGTGTCGGGGAGCCCGCGCAGGACCTCAAAGCGTCCCGTGGCAGCAGCGTCGGCCGGCGCTGCGGCGCGCACCTCATCGAGCCGATGGCCCCTGGCCACACACCACCGCCCCGCTCCCTCGCGGTGGACGCTGACCGTGCGCGTGCCGGTGTCGGCCATGTTGTGGTTGTAGCCGATGCGTTTGGCCAGCCGGTCCAGGCAGGCCGCGGCAACCGCCCTGACCGCGGCTCGCCGCTCGCTCGCTGATGCGCCGACGTGTGCCAGATACGCGCGGGCGCACTCCAGCAGCCCTCGGACCGGCGTGCCGCTGCGCACCAGGCCGTCGGCCAGCTTGACGAGCTCCTTGTGCTGGACAGCTCGGAAGGCCGGGTCGCAGCCGTCGCCGCGCCGCCACGCCGCCACTGCCTCGCGCAGGTCGGCCTCCGCCATCTTGTAGTGGCGTGCCGCCCGCCGCAGCGTCAGATACCGCCCCAGCGGCCACCGCCCGTGCTCCCCGCCGAGGAAGAACCCATTGAGCCAGTCCACCAGCCACAGGCGATGGGGCGGCGCGGTGGCCACGAGGACGTTATGGGGATGCAGGTCGCCGTGGACGCCGCCGGCGGCGTGGAGGCGGGCGACGAGTGCGCCCAGCGCGCGCAACGCCTCGGTCAGGCCGCTCTCGCGCCGGCGGAGGCGGCCGGGCATCGGCAGTGCGCCGCGGATGAACTCGTGGAGGGTGACAGTGCCGGGGATGGCTTCGGCCAGGAGCGCCGCCTCGCGCGGCAGGCCCCAGACCCGCCGCTGGGCTGCGAAAAGGGGTCGCGGCACGGGGAGGCCGCTGAGGGCCGCGGTCCGGGCGTTGTCGAACTCCGCCGCGAAGCGCGAGGAGACCAACAGCCAGCCGATGGCTCTCCGGGCGTTCTTGGGCGCCATCACCTTGAGGACGCCGGCCTCGGGCACGCGCAGAAGCGTCCGCGCGCCCTCCTGGATCACCTCGGCCCCCGGCTCGTTCCCGCGCCAGAGGTCCAGGAAGGGCCGACACTGCTCGAGGAGCTCCCGCGCCTCCGCCCGCCCCGTCCCACGCTCCAGCCTCCAACTGCCCATAGCTCGTTCCACGTGCAAAAGTGCACGCCCCACGTTCTGGCCGCGGCCCTCCGCGTGGTCCGCGGTTGTTCTCCCCTCAGGCGAGGGCTTCGCGGATTTCGTCGAGCGTCGCGGTCGCCATCATCTTGAGGAAGGCGCCGTCGGCGCCGGCGATGATGACGCGGGCGCCCTCGGCGAGCCAGCGCTTGGCGAGCTGGGCGCCGGAGGTGATGACGCCGAATGCCTTGCCCGCGGCGTCGGCGGCGCGCCGCACCGCTCGGACGCCCTGAACAAAGGTCTCGCAGTCCCAGTCGAGGGGCACGCCGAGGTTGATGCTGAGGTCGGCCGGGCCGATCATCAACGCGTCCACGCCGTCCACGGCCGCGATGGCCGCGGCGTTGGCCAGCGCCTCGGCAGTCTCGATCTGGCACAGCACCAGGATGTTGGCCTCGGCGTTGAGGAAGTAGTCCGTCTGGTCGGCGGCGAAGCGGATGGCGCGTCGCGGCCCCCAGCCGCGGACGCCGCGCGGCGGGTAGCGGGTGGAGGCGACGGCGGCCCGGGCCTGCTCGACGGTGTTGACCCAGGGGAAGACGATGCCCTCGGCGCCCACGTCGAGCGCCTGCTTGACGCGGACGAAGTCGTTCCAGAGCACGCGGACGACGCCTGTCGCAGGCGTGTCCTTGAGGGCCATCATGTGGGCCTGGAGGCCGGTAGCCGTCTGGGGAGCGTGCTCGGTGTCCACCACGACAAAGTCGAAGCCCACGTCGGCCATCAGCTCCGTCGTCGTCGGGTCGTCCGACACCACCCATCCGCCGATCACCACGCCGCCTTGTTGCAGTAGCCGCTTGGTCCTGTTCTCGCGCATTCGCTTCTCCAGAAGAGCCCGGGTCGGATGCGTGACCCGTGACGGGGGGCGCGTGACAGGAAGAATGTGGGCGCCGGCGCTCCGTCCTCTCACGCGTCACGCGTCATCTTTGCCTCATCTCCACCGCCGTCACCGAGCAGGGGGGCAGTCGCAGCGATGCCTTGCCTCCATCGAGCTTGACCCCGTGCTCTCGCACGGTGACATTGAGCGGCTCCTTCTCGTTTGTGGCGTCGCAGGCCGGGCCGCTGAGCGCCCAGGCCCGCGCCTCGGTGACCGGGAAGCCCTCGGCCTCAATGGTGCAGGGCAGGGGCTCCCGAAGACTCTTGTTGACGATCATCAGGAAGAGCGTGGCGTTGTCGCGGCTCTTGCTGGCGTTGACGGTGACGAGGGGCGCGGCGCCGTAGCTCTTGGGGCGGAACTTGCGCACCTCGACGCCGCGATACCAGGCCCTGCCCTTGACGGGGCCGGCACCGCCGATGCGACGGCAGATGACCTGAACATCCTTCGTGTCGCCCAGCGTCACATAGTCCAGCTCCAGCCGCGTCCAGTCGCTCGTGCCGATGACGGATGAGGAGCAGGCGGCAGAGTGGGTGGCGGGCCAGCCGCGCCCGTCGCCCATCTGGAAGCCGGCCCCGCTGGCGGTCGTCAGCCCCTCGGTCTTCACCCAACCACTGAGGCGGTAGCCCGTGAGCGGCTCCGCGGGCATCCGCTTCTGGGCGTGGTAGTAGTTGAGGTCCTGCGTGCCGTCGAACTCCACGGCTACGGTGTCGCCCTCTGTGCGATGGGCGGCGCCCTTGACGGGTGTGAGCGCCCAGTCCTGCTTCGGCAACAAGTCGTCGGGGTAGAGCTGGAAGGGGGCGGCCTTGCCGCGGCGCGGGAGGACGCCGAAGCCGCCGCCCGTCTCGAACCGCCCGCAGGCCACGTCGGCCTCGACGAGGACGTCGCCGAAGTGCTGGTGGTAGAGCTCGAAGACGTAGTAGTTGGGGCGCTTGACGTAGGGCGGCTTGTAGCCCTTCACCGAACCCCAGTATTCGTTTGCGAACTGCCAGTGGTTGGCAAGGGCGATGCGGTGCTCGGGCTGCATGAGGATGCGGAGCACCTCGGCATTGACCAAGGCGTTGCCCAGGCAGTGGCGATAGGGCGTGGGTCTCTCCTGGACGAAGTGGCCGTTGAACTCGGTGATGGCGAGGGGCACGTCGTCGCGGCCGGTCAGCTCGCGGATGAGCGCGTTGAGCTGGCGATAGAGGTCGGCGATCTGCGCGTCGGCGGCCAGAGCAATGGCGAAGAGCTCCTCGGCCGGCGGCTTGCCGTCGTTGGCGTGGTAGACCGGCACATAGCAGTGGTGGATGGCGAAGTCGAGCTCTTTCGCTGTGCGCTGGAGCACCTCGCGGGTCCAGGGGCCGACGTGGCCGTCGCGGGTGTTTTCCAGGACTGCGCCGAGCTTGACGCGGGGGTCCACGGCCCGCATCGCGCGGCGGGTGGCGAGGAAGCGGTCGGCGTATTCGCGTGGGGTGAAGCGGCCGCCCTTGTGGTCGCCGTGGTCGGATTCGTTTCCGAACTCGAACCAGACGACGCCCCAGGGTGCGGGGTGGCCATCGGCGGCGCGCACTGCGGCCCAGTCGCGCCCGCCGTTGGGGTTCTTGCCGTCATTGGGCGAATTGAGGTATTCGACGATGTCGGCGGCGTCTTCGGGCGTGATGACGAAGTCGCCGAGGGTGATGATGGCGATGGCGCCGATGTCGGCGCAGTTCTGCATGAACTCGGGCAGGCCGAACTTCTGGTTGGGGCGCTCGGCGAGGGGGCCGACGGTCTTCTTCCACTCGAAGCGGTGTGCCTCGCAGCCGCCTGGCCAGCGCGAGACGCTCAGGCCGCGGCCCCTGGCGAGGGCCGCCACTTCGGGCACCGAGGCCCGCGTCTCGGGATCCCAGATTCCAGATCCCAGATTGCAGTATTCGTTGCGGCCGTTGGCGTAGCCGAGCATGTTGTCGCCGAAGATCAGGCGATTGACAGGCCCCAGGGCCTTCTGCGGGCGAACGACGATTGTGGCTGGTTCGGCGGCCAGGGCTAAAGAATGCGTACTGGGTAATCCGCAATCCGTAACCAGAAACAGACAGGAGAAGAGAAGCAGACGCGAGGCGGCGGGCATTTGCCTTCCCATCGGGTTCCACCTCCTCCTCCCTTCTCCAGTTACGGATCACGAATCACGGATTATCCGACGATTCGCCGCTTCATCTCGGTCGCGTAGTGCAGGTAGTTGTGCCACGAGACGTCGTCGGGGATGCCGTGGTCGAGCTCGGGGATGTAGCGGCCTTTCTTGACGGCCGGCCAGACGCGGTCGAGTTCGGCGTCAATCGCGGCGGGGTCTTTGGCCAGGGCGCGCTTGTCAATCCCGCCCATCATGCCAAGGGTGGGGAAGCGGTCGCGGAAGAAGTTCACGTCGCAGCCCGCGGCCACCTCGAAGGGCCACAGGTAGTTCACCCCCGCCTCCATCATCGGCTCGACGATGAGCAGCGGCTGGCCGTCGGTGTCCACGGAGATGATGGGGATGTTGTGGGCGTCGGCGAACGCCTTGATGCGGCGGTAGCAGGGTCCCATGAACTCGCGCCAGTGGGCTGGGGAGATGAGCGGCCCCTGGCGCCCGCACATGTCCTCCCAGATGTGGATGACGTCCACCCGCACCCGTGTGCCCACGACGGCCTGGAAGACGGCGAGGTAGACATCGGTCATGTGGTTCATGATGTCGTGGACGAGCTCGGGGTCGGTGTGGAAGGCCATCAGGCCCTCCTCGTCGCCGAGGAGCCAGCGGACGGAGCCGAAGATGCCGACGTCGGGGAACGAGCCGAGCTGGATGGGGTAGCCCTTGGCCATCCAGTCCTCGCACTTCGCCCGCCAGTCGCCCGCGAGGCGGGCCGGGTGGCGGGGGTCGAGGTGGTCGGCCTTGTAGCGCTCCCAGTCGTCGCGGCTGGAGACGGGGAACTTGACGAACTCGCACATTGATTCGCCGCGCTTGTAGTCGCGGCGGATGATGCCCCAGTGGTCCACGTGGACCTTGTAGCTGTCGTCCTCCGAGAGCACCTTACGCTCGAACTGCGGGCACGGCCCATAGTTGACCGGCACCACCTGGGGCGGGACGTCGGGGTTCATGAAGCTCCGGTGGTCCTTGATTTCGGCGGGCTTGCCCTCGCGTTCCCAGCGCTGCCAGGTGCGGCTCCACCCGCCCCACCAGAGCCAGAACGGCACCCGGTCAATCGGCTTGCCCAGCACGCAATTCACGAAGCGCTCGCGGTCGGTCATGCCTGTCTCCTTGATGCCGTGGACGACCTATTGTATGCCGCACCCTGGCGTCCGGCAAGCGCGTTCGGAGCACCAGAGGGGCTGCGTGTGGCCTTCCTCGCCGGGCTTGTCGGCGTTGCGGACGAGGGGATGGGACGCGATGGAGAATGCCTCGTCCTGGCCGAGAGAGCTTGCACCGGGATGTGGGGTTTCTTGGTCGGCGTAAGTCCTTGCGGAGCAAGGCAGTGTGGCTTTCCAGCACCGGCCGCGAAAATTTCCAGCGAGCAGATTCGGGGGGGAAACCGTTGTACTATTAGGGGAGGCAGTGATTGCTGGTGGGCATTGGCCGGCCCGGGCTTGGGGCGAGCGAGCAGCAGGCGTGGGCAGGGGTCGGCGTGCGAAGATTGGAAGGCATGTGCTACCAGGTGGAGGGCCAGTCTCAGGCGGGCAACGCGGCCGGCCAGCCAGCCGCCCAGAAGGCTAGGCGGTGGTCCAGCAAGGGGTTGCGGCGCTTTACCCGCCCGCCGTCGTGTGCTATAGTGGCGGCGGTGGATTGATAACCCAGGGCTTGCCGATTGGGGGAAGTGCGATGCGGTGCGCGAGGCTTGTTGCGGGCGTGGGGCTGGCGGTGTGGGCGTCGCTGGTGGCTGCGGGCGAGGCGCCGGCGGCGCCAACGATGGCCGACCTGGAAAAAGCCCTGGCCCGGGTGCCGGCATTCAGGTACGGGGAGAGCCGCGCGGCCCTCGCCGAGGCCGAGCTGATGCTCCCCGTCCTCGCCAGGGACCCCGCGCAGCGCAAGGAGATCGAGAAGCGGCTCGTGGCCATCCTCGACGGCGAAGGCACTAAGGACGGCAAGGCATTCGTCTGCCGCCAGCTCTCGCTCGTCGGCTCGGCCGCGGCGGTGCCGTCGCTGGCGAGGCTGCTGCCCGACGAGGCGATGTCACACTACGCCCGCATCGCGCTGGAGCGGATGCCCTGTGGCGAGGCGTCGGCGGCGCTCCGCGATGCGCTCGCCAAGGTCCAGGGCAAGCTGCTCGTCGGCGTCATCAACTCACTCGGCGAGCGGCGAGACGCTGCGGCCGTGCCCGCGCTGGCCAGGCTTGCGGGCAGCGCCGACGAGGCGGCGGCCGAGGCAGCCCTCGCGGCGCTCGGCAAGATCGGCGGCGCCGAGGCGCTCAAGGCCATCGCCGCGGTCCGCACCAAGGCCGCGCCGAAGCTCCGAGAGGTCGCCACGGATGCCTATCTGCTGTGTGCCGACCAGCTCGTGGCGGGCGGCAAGAAGCCCGAGGCCACGGCCATCTACAAAGAGGTCTACGAGGGCGAGAAGAGGGAACACCTCCGCGTCGCCGCCTTCCGCGGCCTGCTCGCCACGGGCGACCAGGCGGCCTGGGACCTTATCATCAAGACCCTCTCGACCGACGAGCCGAAGATGTGGGGCACGGCTGCGGCCTTCGCGCGGGAAATCCCCGGCACCGAGGCGACCAAGGCCCTCGCTGCGGCACTGGCGAAGCTGCCGCCGCAGGCCCAGGTGTTGCTGCTCAACGCCTTGGCCGCCCGCGGCGATGGCGCCGCGCTGCCCGCCGTCCTGGAGGCCGCGAAGAGCAAGGAGGACGCCGTGCGCTTCGCCGCCATCGGGGCGCTGGGCAGGCTCGGCGACGCCTCGTGCGTGCCGCTGCTGGCCGCCCTCGCCGCGAAGGGCATGGGGGCCGAGCAGGGGGCCGCTCGCAGGAGCCTTCAAGAGCTTCGCGGCAAAGAGGTTGACCCCGCCCTCATCGCCGCCGCGGGGTCGGGCGAGCTGGCGACGCGGGTCGAGATGATCCGCGTCCTGGCCGCCCGCAACGTCGCCGCCGCAGTGCCCGTGCTCCTGAAGGCCGCAGAGGACGCCGACAAGGCGATCAGGGTCGAGGCGGTGAACGCCCTGGGCGTGCTGGCCGACGCGAAGGCCCTTCCCGCGCTCGTGCGGCTGCTCGCCGAGGCGAGGGCCGATGACGAGCGGGCGAACGCCGAGAGGGCCGTCGTCGCCGTCACACGTCGCATCGAGGACAAAGACGCCGCCGCCGGAGCAGTCCTGGCGGGCATGGGCGGCGCGAGCGCCGAGGTCAAGGCATCGCTCGTCCGCATCCTCGCCAGAATCCCAGCGGCGAAAGCCCTCGACGCGCTCCGCGCAGCGGCGAAGGATGCCGCAGCAGCGGTGAAGGACGCGGCGATTCGCGGCCTGAGCGATTGGCCCGACGCGGCGGCGATGGGCGACCTCCTGGCCATTGCCCGCTCCGCCGGGGCCCAGGTGCACAAGGTCCTGGCCCTCCGCGGCTTCATCCGCCTGGCTGCCCTGCCCAGCGAGCGGCCCGCGGAGGCGACCGCGAAGCTATTGGCCGACGCCATGGCCCTCGCCGCGAGCCCCGAGGACAAGAAGCTCGTCCTCGCGGCGCTGGCGGGCATCGGCCACACCGCGGCTCTTGACCTCGCCGCTGGCTGCCTCGGCGACCCCGCCCTCGAGGTCGAGGCCGCCACAGCCGTCGTGCAGATCGCGAAAAACGTCCGGAAGTCCAACCGCGACGCGGCCAAGGCCGCGCTCCAAAAGGTCCTCGACACCTGCAAGACCCCCGCCGCACGCCAGGTGGCTGAGGCCGCGCTCCTAGTCGTAGACGCGGCGATGAACATCGCCCCCCAGGGCAAGGCCACCAGCCCCGACGGCCTCGACAGCGACGGCGGCGCCGGCGGCGATCAGGCCGCCATTGACGGCGACCCAAACACCTACTGGGACGAGGCCGACGGCCAGAAGCTCTACCGCCTCGTCGTCACCTTCAAGCAGCCCGAGAAGATCGGCGCGCTCAGCATCCTCGGCTACCAGCACCACCAGTACGCCCCGAAGGACTTCGAGGTCCTGGCCGACGGCAGGGTTGTGAAAAAGGTCGAGAACGCCCAGTACGACGACAACTTCCTCGTCATCGCCCTGGACGAGGTCACCGCCTCAACCGTCGAGCTCAAGATCACCGGCTACTACGGCAACTCCCCCGCCATCCGCGAGCTGGGCATCTACCCGCCCGGCGGCAAGATGCTCAAGATGGAGACGCCGCCGCCGAAGCGTTGATACGCGCTGGCTGCCCCACCGCGTTGCCGTAGTCGGTGAGAAAGACGGGGTCCTCGGTAAGGGGGAGGGTGAGGCGGCCGGAGGCGGTGCGGAGGGTGGACTCGTTGCCCATCAGGTCGGTGAGGGCGAGGCGCCGCGCGGTGACGTCGAGGGAGAACGTGGCGGTCTCGGCCCTTGGCCAGGCGGCGATCACCCTGCCCTCGTCGCCGCTGAACTCGTAGCAGATGACATCCTTGCCGGCGTCGAGGGCGCGGACGAAGCGCTTGCGGCCGATCATCCGCACCATCGTGTTGTGGGCGGCATAGGCAGCCTTGGGCGTGTTGTCGAAGCGGATGACCCCGAAGTTGTGCTCGTTGTACTTGGGGTCGAGGCCGTCGTCCTGGAAGTCGTAGATGAAGAGGCGCTCGACGTAGGGCAGCGTGAGGGCGTGGAGACAGGTGCGGACGAGGTAGCTTGCGGACCGCGCCTGGGAGACGCCTCGCGGGTCGAGCTGGGTGGGGTAGCCGAACTCTGTGAGCCAGACCTTGAGGTGGCCGACCTCGTACTTGTCGAGCAGGGCCTTGAGCCGCCCCATCTCGCCGAGGAAGTCCGAGGCCTCGGGCGAGCGGGGATAGCGGTAGGGGTGGACGGAGATGGCGTCCATCGCCTTGCCGCCGCCGAGTTTCAGGACGCCCTCGATGAACTTCAGGTCGGTGCCCGCGGTTGAGATGCCGACGATGGTGGCGGCGGGGTTGACCGCCTTGGTCGCGGGGTAGACGGCCTTCATCAGGGCGGCATAGTCCTGGACGTTCGGCTTCGGCTTCCAGAAGAAGATGTTCGGCTCGTTCCAGACCTCCCAGTCGCGGCAGACGGCGGCGTAGCGGCGCATCAGCTCCTGGCAGTAGCGGACGAATGCGGCGACGGCCTCGGGCGAGCGGGGCGCGTCGCCGTTGTCGTAGAGGCCGTTGCCGTAGTCGAAGATGATGAGGGGGCGGATGCCGAGCCTGCCGGCCGCCTGCATGTAGGCATCGTAGTAGGGCTCGAAGGTGTAGTGGCCCTTCTTTCGTTCGACGGCGCCCCAGGAGATTTCGTCGCGAATCCACGTCGCGCCCATCTTCGCGATCAGCCCGAGCGTGTCGGGCAGCGTGTGCTTGTGCTGGCCGAAGTGGGTGCAGACGCCGAAGGGGCTTTCGGGCCACGTCGGCGCCGGCTCGGGCAGCCAGCACAGCGATTGCCGCCGCGTGGTAGCGCCCGCCGCTATCTCGATGAAGTGGACGCCGTAGCGCTCGATGGGCAGGCGCAGCCGCCGGCGATACGGCTCGCCAGGCTCGATGCGGACGGCGACCTTCTGCGGCTCGCCGACCGGCTCCTCGCGGTGGTTGAGCACGCGGACGGCGACGGTTGAGCGGACCGATTCGGGCGCGCCGCACGACACGACGAGTGTGCCCGACGGCCCCCTCCTGCGGCCCCAGAAGTAGCCGTGGGGCTCGCTCGGCTCGAAGCTCGCTTCCATGAAATCCTCCGGCCTCCCCTCGGCCTCGACCGTGACGGCGTCGAAGGCCACTACGCCCTCGGCCGGCTTCACGAGGGAATCGAGCAGCACGCTGTGAAAGGTCACGGGCGGCTCCATCGCCTTGTTGGCGTCGCCGCCCCAGGTGCCGTGGGAGGCGTCCAGGCGCGTGGCCAGCACCTTCCAGCCCTTGAAGTCTACGGCGCCGAGGTCGAACTGGTGCCATTCGCCCTTCGCGTCAACAAGGCGGACGCGGACGAACTCGCCCGAGCCGTCGCCCCGCACGGCCACGGCGAGGCCGCGAGCCGTCGTCGGCAGCACGTGGGGCGTGACGACCTCGAGATACTGGAGGCCGCTCGCCTGCCTGAAGACGTAGCGCAGCTCGGCGCACTGCTTGCCGCGGAACGCCTCGGCCTTGCTCAGGCTGAGCCTTGATTCGGGCTGCACCCCTTCGCCGCCCCGCCGCGGGGCCGCCGACGCCTCGTAGTCCTCGACGACCACGCTCACCGTCCCGGCCCCCGCGGCCGAAAGCCACGCGATCACGTGCAGGAGCGCCCTTGCCATGCTGTTCTCCCTATTGCCACGCAGCCCAGTCACGTCCCCTCGCCCGCCACGATGAGGCAGTCGGGCAACGCCTTCTCCAGCTTCGCCACGTCGTCCTCGGACTTCTCGAAGACGAGACCAAGAAGAGGGTCCCTGAGCAAAGCGCCCGGAGCCAGCCGGCCGAGGGGAGTTGCCTGCTGGTCATACTTCCTGCCATTGTCCTTGCCTCACCGTGCGCCCCGGCATGCACCTCTCCGCCGGCGGCTGTGTACCATGCAGCGCTCGGGGGAAGAAAGCAAGCTCACCTCGATGATAAAGAGGCAGCCTGCAATCACCGCCCGCGGGGGCTGGAATGCATAGTAGCAGACGTGCCGTTGCGCGACGGAGCATCCCTATGGCTACGGACCGCATCACGTTCGATCCTTGAATCATGGGAGGGACAGCCTGCATCCGGGGCATGCGTGTGCCAGTGAGCGTCGTATTGAAGATGCTTGCGGGGGCATGACGCGCGAGCAAATCCTGGCCGACTACCCCTACCTCGAGCCCGAAGACCTCGACCAGTGCATCGAGTACGCAGCCATGCTCGCAGACGAGACCGTCGTGCCGAGAGCTGGGTAGCATGAGACTGTTGCTCGATATGGGTGTCTCACCCCGCACGGCTGACTTCCTGCGCCAGCGCAGCTACGATGCGGTTCACCTCTGGGAGGAACGCCTGGAGCGACTCTCCGACGCCGAGATCGTCACCAAGGCGGCGAGGGAGCGGCGAGCCATCATCACCTTCGACCTCGACTTCCCGAGGATCGTCGCGCTCTCTCGCCTTGCCAACCCGTCGCTGGTGTGTTCCGCCTCCGGGAGTACACCACCGACGCCATCAATGGCCTGCTCCTGGAGATTCTGCGGTGCTACCGCGAGCGGCTCGATCACGCCGCAATCGTGGTGGTCGAGCCCGATCGCGTTCGGGTAAGGGCGGTGCCAATCCTGCGATGACCGCCCTCGTCACCGGAGCAGTATGGGGATGTCGTGCATCTCCCAGTCGCGTTTGGCGTCGAGGACGAGGAGCCATTGGGCGGCGGCGCTGAGCAGGTGCGCGTAGCCGCCGGTGTCGGAATACTTGTCCCAGTCGTAGGTTGAGCCGATGCTCGTGGGGATGTAGCCCCTCTCGTTGAAGATCGCCTCCCAGGTCCGCAGCCCGCAGCCCAGCTCGCGCTCGAGCCAGGCCCTCACGTCGGCCTCCGAGACGGCCAGGTAGGGCCGCAGGTCCTTGCGGGTGGCGTGTTGCAGCCGCTCGTCCCAGATGCCAGGGTAGGCTCGGATGGCCTGGATAGCCCAGCCGCAGACGACCATGTTCTGGGGGCCGAAGCGCGAGCCGAGAGGCTTGACGCTCTTGTGCGCCCCCTTGCGCTCGGAGCGGTAGTCGGTCGGCTTGCCGTCCACCATGCGATAGGGAAAGAGGTCGAAGACGTTGATGCCGGGGGGCACGTTCCAGTCGTCGCAGTAGAGGCGGAAGAGGATCGGGTGGGTGTAGGCGTCGTAGATGAGCTTGAAGGCGAGGGGCTTGGGGAGCTTGCCGCCGGCCCGCGCGATGCCGTGGTAGTAGAGGTACTCCTGGTCGTCGGCGAAGCCGGGGAAGCTGTAGGACCTGCCCGGCTCGAAGTCGTAGAGGGCGCGGGTGTAGTGGTTGTTGGGGTTCCAGAGCGCCTTGTCGTTGGGGTCGGGCACCCGCTTCATCAGCTCGGCGTTTCCGCTGGCGAGAGCCCAGGGGGCGACGCACATGGGGATTGGCCCGTGGTGGCGCATGCGGCACTCGTAGAGGTTCTTCGCGCCCTCGGCCAGCTCGGCGGCGAGCTTCTTGTCGGCCTCGTCTGCAGAGTCCCTGAAGAGGAGCCAGGCGAGCTGGAGCATCACGCCCAGGTCCTGGGCCATGTGGTTGGAGGAGCCGAGCGAATAGCCGTCGAGCAGGTGGTTGGGGTTCGGCTTGCCGGCCAAGTTGTCCACGCACTGGAACGTGCCGAGCGGCTTCTTGCTGTGGCGGCGCTCGTAGCTCACGGAGCCGCCGTCGTCCCACCAGTAGGGCACAAAGCCCTTCTCGCCCTCCTGGAAGAGCCACTCCTTGCCCCACTTGTGGGCGTCGGGGCGGGCGTCGTTGCGCCTGGCCGTGAACAGCTCGTCGCTGTGGTTGAGCATCTTGAGGTAGAAGGGCAGAATCCATTTGGCGAGGAACTCCTTGTAGAAGGGGTCGCCCGTGGTGCGATAGGCGTTGACGAGAGCGGCGGCGAACCAGGCGCCGTCGTGCATCGTGTCGAGGGCCTCGCCCTGGACAAACTGGTCGAACTGCCCCTTTCGCGTGGTGTCCATGTACTCGTAGACCATGCCCCGCTGGGGCGAATCGGGGCTCTTCTTCAGGTGATTGTCGAAGACGAATTGGGCGAGGCGCTTCATGAACGCCCGCGTCTCCTCGGCGCTCATCGGCCCTTTCTTCCAGGCCGTCTCCCAGGCCGGCTGTGGCTCGGCGGCGTGAGCGGCCCCCCAGAAAAAGCCAAGAACAGTCAGCAGACGGATCGCAGCCACGTTCTCTCCTCCTCTCCGTTCGAGGCTGTTACTCGCCATCTTCTCTTTTTGGGCGGGCGCGCGCAAGCCCCGGTCAACCGCGGTTGACAAGGGGGCTGCGGGCGCTATTCTAGTTGGTCAGGGACAGGCCCACCCCACGGCGTTTTGCTGGGGACCGACGCATGAAGCAGAGCGAGTGCCCGAAGTGCAAGGCCGCGCTGCCCCGCAGGGGCCAGTTCTGCCTGGAATGCGGGCTGGACCTCTACGCGGAGGGCCTGCGCCGCAAGCCCATCCCCTGGCTCCAGGTGCTACTTGTCGCGGCCATCGCGGGGGGCGTCCTCGCCGTCCTGGTCATCGGCCCCGGCAAGCCGCAGGCCGCGCCCGAGGTCGAGGCCGTCATCGCGCGGACCAGGGACCTCTTGCGGCTGCTGGCCGACAGGAACTACGCGGCGGTGGTGGACGGCTACTTCAAGACCAACTCCGCGCGGTTCGCCGAGGTTGAAGAGCTCCTCCGCGAGAGCGCGCGCGGAGCCGGCGCCCAGGGGCTAAAGAACGCACAGTCGCACGGCTTCCGCGACCTCAACGCAGCGCTGGCCTACGTCCGCAAGCACGGCACGAAGCACCCCGACTACATCGCGCGGCTGCTCTACACGATCGTGTCGCACCCCGAGCCGAATCCCTGGCTCTCGCCGCGGCGGGCCGAGCGCTTCTTCGAGTGGTACCTCGAGCAGGCGTTTGGCGCGGCCGACGTGGCGAAGGCCCAGCTCGACACCGCCGACGCCCGCTGGGAGGAGGGCCGCCTCACCGTCAAGGTGCGCTACCCCGAGCCGGTCGCTCCGCCGCCCGGCGTCGAGGACCCATCGGTCCTCCACTGGCGCCTCGTCACCGGCGGCTGGGGCGGCTGCACCACCCAGCGCCTCATCCTCGAGTTCGGCACCGACGACCACCTCGGCGAGTTCCTCGACCTCCTCAAGCGCCTCCCCGCCGAATGAGCCGCCGTTGGGCGGCAAGCCAGGCAAGCAGGACGGCGAGGCAGGCAAGGGACCCGATGAGGGCTCCGCCGGCGACGAGCCAGCGGCGCCTCAGCCACCAGGGGCGGGCGTTGTTGAGCGGGCCGTCCCCAGGCTCGTAGTCGAGCAGCCGCGTGGGGCCGAGCACCACGGTCCCACGGCCAGGGAGCGCCAGGCGCAAAACGAGTTTCCGCGGCGGCGCCTCGCCCGCCCACGAGCCGGGGAGGACAAAGGGCCGCCAGTCCGACGTGCCCTCAATCGCCCCCATCGGCCCCGAGCCGTCGAGCGTCCGAGCGAGAACGTGCTCGCCACCGGGGAACTCGCTGTCCATCTCGATGTAGCCCTTGCCCTCCACGCCGTCGCAGCGGAGGAACCCGCTGAGGGCGTAGGTGCGGAACCTCAGCTTGGGGTCGTCGAGGGCGAGGAGCGTGAGGGCGAGCGGCCGGCCGTGGGGATTGGTGACCCGCAGGCGCTCGTAGGGCACGTTGCCGTCACGCGGGAGGAGCGCGACCGAGTCGCTCGCGCCCAGAGGCTGGGCCTTTGCCCAGTGGAGGTGGCACACAAAGCGCTCGGCCGAGGCCGCCGCAGCGCACGACAGGAACACGACGATGGCCTGCGTCTTACTCACGATGCCCTTTGTAGCGGGTCTCGCGGCCCACGTCAAGGGCCGATGGGACTGACACGACCCCAGTCTGTTAGAGACTATCTCAAGACTCACGCGGGACTGCGACGCCAGCGATTCTGGCCGCAGGCTAGGAGCACGCAGGAAGTGATGCAGCGGAGAGCATCATTGGCGACCTGCGACAACGCCTGCGGCCAGAAGTCGAGGCGTCCCTGCGGGTTGCGGCGGCAGCGGGGCGTCTGCGGTGTTGCGGCTCCTCGACGATGCTCTCCGTCGCATCGCCTCGTCGCCGCGCCTTGCATCCGCCCCGCTGCCGCCGGCAACGCAGCCCGCGTGGGCTCTGAGATAGTTTCTTAGAGCACCTAAGTCAATGAACCGCAGACGACGCAGAGGCCGCTGAGCAGGAGCCAGCCAAGAGCATAGGCCTGATCTTTGCCCACATGTTTCTGTGTCTGAGCCCTAGCCCCCGAAGGG
>Ga0101944_10001206_pt1 | contig 57517 bp, 48 predicted proteins | sample DewCreD2012metaG_FD_75245 | JGI IMG/M metagenome (GOLD analysis project Ga0101944, IMG submission 75245) | Hot spring sediment bacterial and archeal communities from British Columbia, Canada, to study Microbial Dark Matter (Phase II) - Dewar... ...
ACGAAGCTGCAGCGGGTGTGAGCGACCGCAATCAGCGAGTCATCACTGCCCGGCGGCCGCCTCGGGCGGGAAATCCGGGATCAGTTCTTTGCGAAGCTGCTCGAACTGGCCCGGATCGAAGAACACCGAGTGGGGGTCCAGAGTCTGGAGCATTCCCGGGATGGCGCCCCGGTAAATGGCCTGTTCGGCGTCGATGGGATCGGCAGCCTCCCGCTCGACGGCGGCGTAGACGGAGGCGAAGGTGCGCAGAGCCGCTTCGATGCTGTCCTCGGGCGAAGGCTGCAACAAGAGAAGCAGAGCTGCGGGAAGCAACGTCATGCTTGCCTGGTGTAGCGGATCGCCTTTTTCGCCTGATGGCGCTCGATGGCCAATTCGATCAGTCGGTCTACGAGCTGCGGGAAGGCCAGACCGCTGGCGGCCCACATTCGGGGAAACATGCTGATCGACGTAAAGCCGGGAATGGTATTGATCTCGTTGATGTAAAGCCGGCCGGTGGCCGATTCGAGGAAGAAGTCGACCCGCGCCATGCCTTCGCACTCAACGGCCCGGAAACACTGCACGGCCAGGCTGCGGACTTCCGCGGTCTGCTCAGGCGCAAGCTCCGCCGGCAGGCGGAACTGGGCCTGCTCGCAGAGGTACTTGTCTTCGTAATCGTAGAACTCGCGCGAGGGAAGGATTTCGCACGGCAGGGAGGCTTCGGGAAGCTCATTGCCGAGCACCGCGCACTCAAGCTCCCGGCCGGCGATGGCCCGTTCCACGATGATCTTGCGGTCATACTGGCCCGCCTGGGCGAGCGCCGCGCGGAGTTCCTCTTCATCGCGGGCCTTGCTGATGCCCACCGAGGAGCCAAGGTTCGCCGGCTTGACGAAGACAGGAAAGCCGAGTGTTTCCCGGATGAGGTCCGGATTGGCGTAATGCCGTTTGACCGTGAGGTACTCCACGACGGGCAGGCCCCGCTCCCGGCAGAGGCGCTTCATGACTTCCTTGTCCATCGCGGCGGAGGAACCCAGCACGCCGGCTCCAACGTATGGGAGATCCGCCAACTCAAGAAGGCCCTGGACGGTGCCGTCCTCGCCGAAGGTGCCGTGCAAGGCCGGGAAGACAACATCGACCCGCGGATTCGCCCCAGGCTGGGGAAGAAGCGGGGCGGGATCCCATCTGCCCTCCTTGTCGATGAAAAGGCGCAGCGCTTCATACTTGAGCGGATCCAGCGCGGATGCGATGGCCTCCGCCGACCGTAAAGACACCTCATGCTCCCCGCTACGGCCGCCGGAGAGCACTGCCACTCGAAGTCTCACAAGATTCTCTTCCCCAAAGCAGACATTATCAGTTCCACCGCCAGCGCCGCGGTCCGGTTGGACACATCGATCACGGGATTGACTTCGACCACTTCCATGGAGGTCATGCGCCGCGAATCACAGATCAGCTCCATCGCCAGGTGGGCCTCACGGTAGGTCAGGCCGCCACGGACGGGCGTGCCGACGCCGGGCGCCTCGCCGGGATCCACCGAGTCCATATCCAGGGAGACGTGAAAACCCGCCGTGTCGCGGGAGGCGATCCGGATCGCTTCCTCCATGACCGCGGGGAGCCCGCGCTCATCGATATCCCGCATGGTGAAGGCACGGACCCCGGAAGCGCGTACGTGCGGCTTTTCAAGCTGGTCGACTTCCCGCACGCCGACGAGCGCGATATTGGACGGCAGGACCTTGGGAGCGTAGCCATAGATGCGGGTGAGCTCGCGGGGGCCCATCCCTATGCAACAGGCCAGGGGCATGCCGTGTACGTTGCCGCTGGCGCTGGTCTCGGGGGTGTTCATATCGGCGTGCGCGTCGATCCAGATCAGTCCGACCTTCTGCCTTTGAGACCGGTAATGCCTGGAGAGGCCTGAGACCGTTCCCACGGCGGCGGAGTGGTCCCCGCCGAGCACCAGCGGCGCCTTGCCCTCGGCGCAGGCCCGCTCGACGGCCTTGGCTGTGAGCCGGCAGGCGCTGGCGATCTGGGACAAGTACCTGGCATTCGGACGGCCGGCGGGGGCGCTCTCGGCCTGTTCGACGGCGATGTTTCCGAGGTCCTCGACTTCGTAACCTAGCGCGGTCAGGCGCGCATGAAGCCCGGCGACCCGAATCGCAGACGGGCCCATGTCGACGCCGCGGCGCCCGGCCCCGAGGTCGAGGGGCACACCGATCACGGCTACATGGGATTCTTTCATCGCAAGCTGGGCCGGGGTCCGCCGCTTCCACTTGCCGGCGGCGGAGGGAACGTGCCGGCGCAATTACAGGATAGCGGGAGCGGGGCGGGCGCTGCTTGGAGCTCGGAAGTCGCCGGGCGCCGCTTTGCGGCGGCGCCCGGACCCGACAGGTTGCGTTCTCAGACCGACGACAAGGCGGCCTGGATCATCGCGCGAGTGTACGCGACGGTGAAAGCATAGCCCGCGTAGCCGCCGCCACCAGGGTACTGGGGCCGGAAACCGGGCCGGTCGCGGTCGTAGTCCAAGGCTCGGGGATGCTCCGGGAAGATGGTGCGCCTGTACTTCGCCTTCACCAGTTCCAACATTACGTTGAACATGTCCACCTGGCCCTCGTCGATGGAGACCTCCTTGTAACGTTCGTAGGGCTTCATGACGATGACGTTGCGGTAGTGGCAATGGTTGATGCGGTCCCGGCTGGCAAAGTAGCGGCAGACCTCGACCGGGTCCTCTCCCATTTCCCGGGTAACGCCGCAGTCGAAGGTGATGCCGTTGGCGGGGCTGTCGACGATCGAGATGAGACGCTTCCACCCGGCCACGGACCCCATGATCTGCTCCGAGCCGCGGCTGAGCGGCGCCGGGGGATCGTTGGGATGGCAGGCCATGCGCACCCCGGCCTTCTCGGCCACAGGAATGATGGCCTTGAGGGCGTAGGTCAGGTTGTTCCACATTTCCGCCGCGGTCATGGCGCCTACGTTTGGCCGAGGAGGCAGCTCCCGGACCCGCATCTTCTTCCCGCCTTCCTCCACTTCGCGTTCGTAGTCGAAGCCGGTATGCCCGATGCCGGCGCGCCCGAGCTCCTCGAAGTAGCCTTCCATGACGCGGTTGGCGTAGTAGTTGTACTCGATCAGCGGCAGACCGGCCTTTCCGGCGGCCTGAATGGACTTGAGAAGCAGTTCGAGGTCGGCGTCGCGGCCCTGCCTCCCGTAAGTGATGTTGTTGCTGAAGCTGATGAGGGTGCCGTAGAAGGTGAGACCGGCATCCTTCACGCGCTGAATGACGGCCCGGATCTTCTCCTCCTCCCAAGGATGCTGACCCAGACCTATGCCGATGATGTGAGTGACGCCCAACTGCCGGATGCGGCGCCAGCTAGCCTCCTGGTTGCCGCCACCCATGCCGCGCCCGCCGGGCTGGCCCTGCTGCGCGCCGGCGGCCTGCTCGCCCATGGGCGGAGGCATGGCTCCGTCGCCGCTATTGAGACAGATTTTGGGCGTGTCCGGCCCCTCTTCAATCGGCCACTGCCGCCGGGCCGAGGCGGCCCAGGAAAATGACGGTGTGAGCGCCGCGGCGCCGGCGATTTGCACAGCGCCGCGGCGAGTGAATTTCGAACTCATGGTTTGGTCCTCCTTGGGTACCCTGAGAGCTTCTGAAACCAACATATCAGAGGCCGCGGCGAAGGACGAACAGCGCCGCCGGCGGAACTGCTCCCCCCTTTGTGGAGGGCGGCCCGGCGGGTCAGGGACGGGTGCGGTAGAGCATGCGCGGGAACGGGATGGTTTCCCGCACATGTTCCAGGCCGCAGAGCCACGCGACACAGCGCTCAACGCCCATGCCGAAGCCGCCGTGAGGAACGGAGCCGTACCTGCGCAAATCTATGTACCAATTGAAGGCTTCCTCGGGCAGGTTGTGCTCACGGATGCGCCGCAAAAGCAGGTCCAGATCGTGGATGCGCTGCCCTCCGCCGACGATCTCGCCGTAACCTTCGGGGGCGAGCACATCGACGCCCAGCGCCACCTCCGGCCGTTCCGGGTCGGGCTGCATGTAGAAAGCTTTGACGGCGGAGGGGTAGCGGTCCACCATCAGGGGGCGGTCAAATTCCTCGCTGAGCATGGTCTCGTCGGCTCCGCCGAAGTCGCCGCCCCACTGGATCTCGCTGCCCTTCTTCTTGAGAATCTCGACAGCCTGGTCGTAGGTGATGCGCGGAAATGGGGCCTGAATCGCCTCTAATTTCGCCAGGTCGCGGCCCAGGGTTTCGAGTTCCGGACGGCGGTTCCGCAAAACGCGCTGAACGACGTGGAGGATGAGGTCTTCCGCCGTCTGCTTGACGTCCTCAAGGTTGGCGTAGGCCATCTCCGGCTCGACCATCCAGAACTCCGTCAGGTGCCGGCGCGTTTTCGACCTCTCGGCGCGGAAGGTCGGGCCGAAGGTGTACACCTTGCCGAAGGCCATGGCGGTGGCCTCGTTGTAAAGCTGGCCGGACTGCGTGAGATAGACCTTCTCGTCGTCGAAGTAGTCGACTTCGAAGAGGGTGGTGGTTCCCTCGCAGGCCGCCGGGGTGAAGATGGGCGTGTCGAGCAGCGTGAATCCGTTGCTGTCGAAGTAGTCGCGGATGGACCGGATGACTTCGTGCCGCACGCGCAGGATGGCGTGCTGGCGCCGGCTGCGCAGCCAGAGGTGCCGGTGATCGAGAAGGAAATCGATGCCGTGGTCTTTGGGGGTTATGGGGTAAGGAGACGACTCGGGCACTCGCTGAACAACTTCCAGGTCTTCGACGTCCAACTCATAGCCGCCAGGGGCGCGAGGCTCGGCGCGCACCGTACCGGTGACGATGATGGAGGATTCCTGCGTCAGATCCTTGATTGTCTCGAAGAGCGCCTCGGGCAACTGGCTCTTGACGGCGACACACTGCATGATGCCGGTGCCGTCACGCAGGATGGGAAACGCAATCTTGCCGGACTTCCGCAGGTTGTAGAGCCAGCCGGGAATCACAACACGCTCGCCGGCGTGGCGGCCGGCCTGTTCAATCGTGATGCGGTTCATCAAAGCGCCTCCAAGTCGTCGAAAAGACCGGCTGCCTCTTCCAGCGTCAGGGGCTTGTCCTCCATCTCCCGCAATTCCAGGAGCAACGGGTACTGTCCGGGGCGCGAGCGCAGCAGGTTCATGGTCTGCTTCCAGTCGATCATCGGGCTTCCGAGCCCGGGCACGGGAGGGAGGTGATCGTCCTTCTCGCCGTCGTTGTCGTGGATGTGAGTGGAGCGGATGCGGTCCTTCATGATTTCGAAGGCGGCTGGGACGCCCTCATTCATGTGGGCGTGTCCGGCGTCGAAGCAGAAGTTCAGGTTCAGATGAGTTTCCTGAATGAACGAAGACAGCCGCTCGGCGCTGGAGTACGCGTTCGGAATGTTCTCGAGCAACACTTCGACCCCGCGCTGCCTGGCGAACAGCGACAGTTCTTCCAGCGCTGTGAAGGCGGCTTCCGAACCCCGGTCGCTGTACTCCTCCCCGCCGGCGCCGATGTGCTGGATCAGATAACGGAAAGGGATGATCTCCGCCAGCTCCAGGGCACGCTTGATCTCGTCCAGCATCTGGGTGCGCTTGGACTTCACCGGTTCGGTGATGGTGATGAGCGCGTGAGGGCCGGAGCGTCCCCAAACGTCGTCGGTGAAGATGGGGGAATGGACGGAATGCAGCTTCAGCTCCGAGTCGCGGAAGAAGTGTCCCAGCTCGGAGACTTGAGCGCGGTTGCGATAGTCTAGGTGCTGCCGGGCGCAGAACAACTCCACCGCGGGGATGCCCGCGTCCCAGATTCTCTCCAGCCATACGGTGGTGAGGCGGTGGTTACTGATCAGGTGCGTCGATAGGACACGCTGCATAGGCGGCATTTCTTCCATTATCCACCGGCGGACCGCCGCCTTTTCCATTCGAACAGGACCACCCCCGCGGCCACCGAGACGTTGAGCGAAGGGATCTTGCCGGATAAGGGGATCCGCACCAGGACATCGCAGCGCTCCTTGACCTGGTGATGCAGCCCCCTGGCCTCGCCCCCAAGAACGAAGGCGGTGGGGGAGTAGTAATCGGTCTGGTCATAGCAAGCCGGGCCGCGTTCATCGAGGCCGTAGATCCAGAAGCCCTTCTCCTTGAGAAAGTCCAGGGCGCGGTTGAGGTTGCCGGCGCGAACCACGGGCAGGTGCTCGAGCGCGCCCGCCGCCGCCTTGGCTGTGGCATCCGTAATTCCCGCGGACCTTCGTTCGGGGATGACCACCGCTCCGGCTCCCGCGCAGTGGGCGGTGCGCAGGATGGCGCCGAGGTTGTGAGGGTCCATGATGCCGTCCAGGACGACGACCAGGCCGGCGCCGGCGGGAATCTCCTCCAGGGCCGCGTACCGGTGGGACGCGCCCACCGCCACGACCCCCTGGTGAGCGGATGTGGAAGCCAGCCGGTCCAGCGCCGCGCGGGGCTCGAAACGCACCGGCACCGAGGCGGAGCGGCACAAGTCGACGACTTCCTGAATTCGCGCTCCGCCGGCCCCGCGGGCCACCAGTACGCGGTCGAGACTGCGTCCCGACTTCAGCGCTTCCAGAACGGTGTGAATGCCTGACAGGATCGCCACAAGTCCATCATGGTAGCGCGGCGGGACTAGGACCGTGCGGCGGCCAACATGTTGAGGGCAATCTCAACCTTGGGCGGATGCTGCAACGTGTGATGGATCAGGCAGGAGTTTACCGCCCTCAGCACGCCTTCCCGGTGGCGTTCCTCCAGTTCGGGGACCTGCACTTCGATGCGGAAGGAATCCAGCCGCGCCGGACCCGCGGCTTTGGTGGCGTCCACTTCGACGCGTAAACCTTCTGTCGGCAGCGAGCGCGTCTTCAGGTATTGCAAGGCATAGTAGCCGGCGCAGGTTCCCAGGGATACCAGCAGGAATTCCGGGGGACTCATGCCGCGATCCTCCCCGCCATTTGCCGAAGGCTGGTCACAGACCACCCGGAGACCCCGGCTTTCCGCCTCGAAACTTACTCCATCCAAATAGGTTATGGTTGCTTGCATATGAATTCTCTATTGTGCAGGATGCAAGGCCGGCCCGGAGGTGACGGAGAATCCTCCTGTAACGTCCAGTCCGGGTCTGCATCCTCTACCAGAGACGAGAACATGGGAGCCAAACTCATGAAGATTGCCGTACTCGCAGTGTTCGCGATCCCGCTCTGGGCCCAATCGCCGCTTTCCTTGAAGGATGCGGTCCGGCTGGCGATCGAGAAACACCCCTCGATGGAAGCCGCCGCCGCCCAGGTGAAGGCCGCCGAGACCAGGCTGACCCAGGCTCGCAGCGGCTACCTGCCAAAGCTGAACTACAACGAGAGCTGGCAGCGGGGAGACAATCCCGTCTTCGTGTTCAGTTCCTTGCTCACCCAGCATCAGTTTACGGAGCAGAACTTCGCGATTGGCCCGCTGAACCGGCCGGACGCCATGAACAACTTCCAGTCTCAGCTCATTGTGGACCAGACGCTCTGGGATGCGGGCATAACCCGTAAACAGGTGCGCTCGGCGGAGAAGGGCCGTGAGCTGGCAGGCGAAGACCAGCGCAGGACTCGCATGGAACTGATCGCCGGGGTGATTCGCGCCTATCAGGGAGCCGTGCTCAGCCGGGAAGCTCTGATGGTCGCCGAGGAGGCGGTGCGGTCGGCGGAGGCTGATTTGAACCGGGCCGAAGCGGTGCGCGCGGCGGGCATGGCGACGGACGCGGACGTGCTTGCCATCCGGGTTCACCTGGCTGCAATGCGGGAGCAGCAGATCCGGCGCAGCTACGATCTGCAAACCGCCGGAGCGGCCCTGAATGAAGCCCTGGGACTGCCGCTGGACACCGCGCACGATCTGACAACGCCGCTGACACCGGTTGCGATGAAGGATGCTCCTCTGGCTCAGGAGGAGGAACGTGCCCGGCAGGCGCGTCCCGAGGCGCGACAGGTGAAAATAGCGTCGGAAGTCGCGCAACTCCAGCAGGACACCGCCCGGTCGGCGTTGCTGCCCCAGGTCTCGTTCCGGTTCCTGTTCGAAGCCGACCGGCAGCGGTTTGTGACCCGGGGCGGGGCAAACTGGCTGGCGGCGGCCTCCTTGCGCTGGAACCTTTTCAACGGCTTCGCGGATAGGGCGCGCATTGAGGAAGCGGGCCAGGCGGTCATTCAGGCCAGGGCCCAGCAGCGTCAGGTCGACTCCGCGATAAGCCTGCAAGTCCGCAAGGCTTTCCACGACTGGAAGGCGGCGCAGGAGCGCATCGAGGTTGCTCAGGCGGCCGTGGCCCAGGCGGAGGAGAACCTCCGCATCATGAAGAACCGTTACGAGAACGGGTTGAACAATGTCACCGACCTTCTGCGCAGCGAGACCGCTCTCCTGGAGGCGCGGCTGCGGCGGTTGATGGCCGTGCATGACCAGCGGCTGGCGGCAGCCGCGCTGGAGCTGGCGGCGGGCGCCCTCGGCGCCGATTCGGATGTCCTCAATTAGGAGTCACAAGATGCCAAAACTTGCCATCCCCACGATCCTTACGCTTCTCACGCTGAGCGCCTGCGGCTCGCACACGCAGGAGAAGGCCGGCGCCGGGCAAGGCGCCGCCGTCCCGGTGCAGGCCTACACGGTTTCCGCCACAGAGTGGCCCCAGACCTACGAGACAACCGGCACCGTGCGGGCCCGCACCACCGCCACCATCTCGGCCAAGGTGATGGGCTATGCAAGGCAGGTGACGTTCCAAACCGGCGACCGGGTGCGGGAAGGCCAGTTGCTGGCGGAACTGGATTCGCGCGACTTCGACGCCCAGCTCCAGCAGGCCGAGGCCGCGGAGCGCGAAGCCAAGGAGGCGCTCCAGGAAGTGGACGGCGCCATCGCCGCCGCGAAGGCGAACCTGGACCTGGCCCAGGCCACGTTCCGCAGGATGCAGGACCTGTTCGAGAAGAAGTCGGTCTCCAACCAGGAGTTCGATGAGGCCGGCGCCCGGCTCAAGAGCGCGCAGGCCGCCCATGAGATGGCGCTGGCCAGGCGCAGACAGGTAGCGGCCCGCATGAGTCAGGCGGCCGCGGCGGTGGAGTCGGCAAGACTGATGCGCGGCTACACCAGGATCACGGCGCCGTTCGATGGAGTTGTGACCGAGAAACGGGTCGAGGCCGGCAATCTGGCGGCCCCCGGGGCGCCGCTGGCGACGATCGAGCGCGAGGGCGGCTACCGGCTGGAGGCCGCTGTGGAGGAATCCCTCCTGCGCGTGATACGGCCGGGCCAGCCCGTCAAGGTGCGCCTCGAAGCGCTGGACCGGAATCTTGACGCGCGCGTCTCAGAGGTGGTCCCGGCGGTGGATGCGGCTTCGAGGACCGGGCTGGTCAAAATTGACCTGCCCGCGCTTCCTCAGCTCCGTTCGGGGATGTTCGGTAGATCTGTCTTTGCGATGGGGGCGAAGACCGTGGCCGCGGTCCCGATCAGCGCCGTTCGCGAGCAGGGCCAGTTGCGCTACGTGTTTGTCATCGAAAGCGGCGTGGCGCGCGCCCGGCTGGTGACGCTGGGAAGCGCGCACGAGGATCGGAGGGAGGCGCTCTCGGGGCTGAGCGCCGGCGAGAAGATCGTTTCGCCCCTGCCGGCAACCCTGGCGGACGGCGCGCGAGTGGAGGTCCGCCCGTGAGCGAGAAACCTTCCTACGGATTGGCGGGGCGAATCGCCGCCGCCTGGATTCAGTCCAAACTCACGCCGCTGGTGATTGTGGCCTCTTTGGCGCTGGGCGCTTTCTCGGTCTGGAAGCTGCCGCGCGAAGAGGAGCCGCAGATCATCGTGCCCATGATCGATGTCTTCGTGCAGATGCCGGGGGCCTCGGCGAAGGAAGTGGAAGAGCGCGTGACCAGGCCCATGGAGAAGCTGCTCTGGGAAGTGCCTGGCGTGGAGTACATTTATTCCACATCCAGTCCCGGCATGTCCCTGGCCATCGTGCGGTTTTATGTGGGACAGGACGAGGAGGAGAGCATCGTCCGGCTCAATCAGAAAATGCAGTCGAACTTCGACCTGATCCCGCCGGGGGCATCTCACCCCTTGATCAAGCCGAAGTCCATCGATGATGTGCCGATCCTGGCGCTGACGTTCTGGAGCCGGCGGTACAACGACTTCGAGCTGCGGCAGGTCGTGGCGCAGGTGCATGACGCCGTCAAGCAGGTGCCCGACGTCTCCGCGGCCACCATCATCGGCGGCCAGCGGCGAGAGGTGAGGGTCACCCTCGACGAAGGCCGGCTGGCCGCCTATTCCCTGAGTCCGCTCCAGGTCTGGCAGGCGCTGGGCGCCTCGAATCAGCGGCTGCCGTCGGGCACATTCGCGTCCGGCAACCGCGAGTTCATCCTGGAAACGGGCGAGTTTCTCAATACCGCCGAGGACGTGCGGAATGTCGTGGCGGGGGTAGCCAACGGCAGGCCGGTCTTTGTGCGCGACATCGCCCGGGTGGAAGACACCGGCGAGGAGCCTTCGCAGTATGTGCAACATGCCGAGGGGAAGACATTCTATCCGGCGGTGACGCTGGCGGTTTCCAAACGCAAGGGGACGAACGCCATCGATATCGCGCACAACGTGCTGAACCGTGTGGAGGCGCTGAAGGGCGGCGCCATTCCTCCGGACGTGGAAATGACGATCAGCCGCCACTACGGGGAGACCGCCGCCGAGAAGTCGAACGAACTTCTCTTTCACATGCTCATAGCAGTTGTCTCGGTGAGCCTTCTGATCTGGATCACGCTGGGCATGAGGGAATCGCTGATCGTATTCATCGCCATCCCGGTGACGCTGGCGCTGACGCTGACGGTCTTCTATTTGTACGGCTACACGCTGAACCGGATTACGCTGTTCGCCCTGATTTTTTCGATCGGCATCCTTGTGGACGACGCCATCGTAGTGGTCGAGAACATCGTGCGGCATGCCCGTCTGCCCGGCAACGCGGGAAGGCCGTTGATGAATATCGCCATCGAGGCGGTGGACGAGGTCGGCAATCCGACAATCCTGGCGACGCTGACGGTGCTGGCGGCCATCCTCCCGATGGCCTTCGTGGGCGGCCTGATGGGCCCCTACATGCGGCCCATACCAATCGGGGCGTCGGCGGCGATGGTCTTCTCGCTCATCGTGGCGTTCCTGGTGACGCCTTGGGCGGCGGTCCGGCTGCTGAAGGTCGGCGGCTCCCACGGCCACGGCGAGCAGGAGGCCTACTTCACCCGGCTCTACCGGCGTGTGATGAATCCGTTGCTCCATAGAACGCCGCTGACGCTGGGATTCCTGACGGGCGTCGCCCTGTTGCTCCTGGGCGCGTTCTCGCTGGTTTACATTCAGTTCGTCAAGGTCAAGATGCTGCCCTTCGACAACAAGAGTGAATTCCAGGTGATCATCGACATGCCCGAGGGGACCACGCTGGAGGAGACGGCGCGTGTGACCCGTGAGCTCGCGGATGCCGTGCTGACCCAGCCGGAAGTGACCCATGTGCAGACCTATGCCGGCACGGCGGCGCCGTACAACTTCAACGGACTGGTGCGGCACTACTACTTGCGGCAGGGATCGAATGTGGCCGACATCCAGGTGAACCTCCTGTCCAAGCACGACCGGGACCAGCAGAGTCACGACATCGCCAAGCGGGTCCGGGAGAAGCTGCTGCCGGTTGCGCGGAGTCACGGCGCGCGGGTCAAGGTGGCCGAGGTGCCTCCCGGCCCGCCCGTTCTTCAGACGCTGGTGGCGGAGATTTACGGGCCGGCGCAGGAGGGCCAGATCGCGCTGGCGCGTCAGATTTTCGAGATCTTCGAAAAGACGGACGGGATTGTGGATGTCGACTGGTACGTCGAAGACGACCAGCCCAAGCGCCGGTTGATCGTGGACAAGGAGAAGGCCGCGCTGAACGGAATCTCCGAAGACGACATCGCGCGCACCGTGCGGATCGCCGCCGCGGGCGAAATGGCCGGCTTGCTTCACGAGCCCTCGGCCAAGGAGGACGTGCCGGTCCGGCTGCGCCTGGATCGCGCTTCCCGCTCGGATCTGGAGCGCCTTCAGAACCTGAAGGTCGCCGGACGCGGAGGCCAACTGGTCTCATTGCGGGAATTGGTTCGGGTGGAGTCTGTCACCGCCGAAAAGAGCATTTATCACAAGAACCTGATGCCCGTGACGTACGTGACCGCCGACGTGGCGGGCCTCATGGAGAGCCCCGTCTATGCCGTACTCGCCACGGGGCCGAAGATCGGCGCGATCAAGCTGCCCGAAGGATATTCGATTGAGCAATACACCGCCCGGCAGCCAACCGAAGACTCGCGCTATGCGATGAAGTGGGACGGCGAGTGGCACATCACCTACGAGGTGTTCCGCGACCTTGGGCTGGCTTTCGCGGCGGTGCTGGTGCTGATCTACGTGCTGGTGGTGGGCTGGTTCCAGTCGTTCATAACGCCGCTGGTGATCATGGCCGCCATCCCCTTCTCGCTGGTGGGCATCTTGCCGGCGCATGGGATGCTCGGGGCCTTCTTCACGGCGACTTCGATGATCGGCTTTATCGCCGGGGCGGGCATCGTGGTGCGGAACTCGATCATCCTGGTGGATTTCATCGAGTTGCGCCGTAAGGAGGGCATGCCGCTGGATGAGGCGGTCGTCGACGCCGGCGCGGTGCGTTTCCGGCCCATGATGCTGACCGCCGCGGCGGTGGTTGTGGGCGCGGGCGTGATTCTGTTCGACCCCATTTTCCAGGGACTGGCCATCGCGCTGATGGCGGGCGAGGTCGCCTCGCTGCTGCTGAGCCGGATGACCGTCCCGGTGGTGTATTATCTTGTCAACAAGAGGAGGGGCGGCGCATAGCCGCGAGAGGAGAAACGTATGACACTGGACCGTTATTTGCGCATGATTGCGGGAGCGTTTGTGCTGATCACTCTGGCGCTGGGTACGTGGGTCAACCCGAACTGGTACTATTTCACGGCCTTCGTGGGACTGAACCTGTTCCAGTCCGCGTTCACAAACTGGTGCCCGATGATGACCATTTTGCGCAAGCTGGGCGTGCGGCAGTGCGCGCACGAGTCCTGAGAGCGAGCTGGCGGCCGGAGTGTTCGAAGGCGGCCGCGCTGGAGAAGGCGGCCGGCAGGAGTGAACGGGCCGCGCCGGGCCTGTACATGCCGCCGTATCTCGCGGTGTAGAATCGTCACTAATGGATGCCCTGGCGTTGCACCGATTTCATTTCGCCTTCACCGTCACGTATCACTACCTTTTCCCGCAATTGACGATGGGGCTGGCGTTGCTCATCGTCGTGCTGAAGACCAAGGCGCTGCGGCCCGGCGGAGAATTCTACAACCGCGCCGCGCGATTCTGGGCCAGGATCTTCGCCATCAACTTCGCCATGGGAGTCGTCACCGGCATCCCCATGGAGTTTCAGTTCGGCACCAACTGGTCGGTCTTCTCGAAAGCCGCCGGCGGCGTCATCGGGCAGACGCTGGCCATGGAGGGCGTGTTCTCCTTCTTCCTGGAATCCACCTTCCTGGGGCTGTTCCTGTTCGGCGAGAAGAGGCTCGGCCCCAAAGGCCACTGGTTTGCCGCATTTATGGTTTTCGCCGGTTCCTGGCTGAGCGGGTTCTTCATCATCGCCACCAACGCCTGGATGCAGCATCCGGTGGGTTACGCCATCGAGGACGGGGGAAAGATCGTGCTCTCCAGCCTGAGCTCGCTCCTGCTGAATCCGTGGCTGCTTTGGCAGTATCTCCACAACATGACCGGCTCCGTGGTGACGGGCGCGTTTGTCATGGCCTCGGTGGGAGCGTTCTATCTCCTAAGCGGCAAGCATGAGGACTACGCGCGGGAGTTTTTGAAGCTGGGCGTGACGGCGGGCTTCATCGCCTCGGTGCTGATGCTGTTTCCGACCGGGGACGGGCAGGGGAAGAACGTGGCCCGCCACCAGCCGGCCACGCTGGCGGCGATGGAAGGCTTGTTCGAAACGACGGAAGGCGCGCCCATCGCGATTGTGGGGCAGCCGGACGTGGCGGCGAGGAAACTGGACAACCCGCTGCTCGTGCCGAGGGCTCTGAGCTTCATCACCTACCTGCGATGGAACGCCGAGGTGCGCGGGCTGGACGCGTTCCCGGAGGATCAGTGGCCGGACAACATCCCGCTGCTGTATTACAGCTATCACATCATGGTGGGTCTGGGGACGCTCTTCATCGCGGTCATGGCGGTGTCCTTCTGGAAACTGCGCCGCGGAAGCCTCTTCGGCAGCCGGCCCTGGCTCTGGATCATCATGCTCGCGCTGCCGTTCCCCTACATCGCCAACACCGCGGGCTGGACCACGGCCGAACTCGGGCGTCAGCCTTGGGTGATCCACGGTCTCATGCGCACCCACGAAGGCGCCTCCATGAACGTGTCCTCCGGCAACGCGCTTTTCACCCTGATCGGGTTCATGGGCATCTACACCGTGCTGAGCATTTTGTTCCTGTTCCTGGTTCGCCGCGAGATTGAGCACGGCCCAGGCGAACGCGCGGAAGGCGCCCACTAAGAGGAGACTGCCCCATGGAAGCTCTGTGGCTCTGTCTGGTCGCAATCATGATCGCGGGTTACGTGGTGCTGGACGGCTTCGACCTTGGGGCCGGCATCGTCCACTACTGCGTGGCCCGCACCCTCGACGAGAGACGGCTGGTGCTGCGCTCCATCGGACCGGTCTGGGACGGCAATGAGGTGTGGCTGCTGGCGGCGGGAGGCACACTGTACTTCGCCTTTCCCGGACTCTATGCCTCCAGTTTCAGCGGGTTCTATCTGCCGCTGATGATTGTTCTGTGGCTGCTCGTCCTGCGGGGCATTTCGATCGAATTCCGCAACCACATCGACAGTCCGGTTTGGAAGCCGTTTTGGGATGCGGGATTCATGCTCTCCAGCGCTTTGCTGGCGATCTTTTTCGGCGCCGCCTTGGGCAACGTCATCCGTGGCGTCTCGCTGGACGCCTCGGGCGTCTTTTTCCTCCCGCTTTGGACCGATTTCGGCGTGAGCGGCCCGCTGGGGATTCTGGACTGGTACACGGTGCTGGTGGGAGCTCTCGCGTTCCTGGCCCTCACCCAGCATGGAGCGCTGTGGCTGGCGCTTAAGACCGAAGGAGAGGTTCAGCGGCGGGCGGACCGGGTCGCGGGATTGGCCTGGTTCGGCGTGGTGGCCATGACCATCGTGGTCACCTACTTCACGATCCAGGTGCAGCCTCAGGTAAGTCACAACCTGTCGGCGCATCCCTGGGGCTACGGATTCCCGGCGATCGCCATCGCCGGGCTGGTGATGGCGCTGTTTCCTTCCCGCCTGGCGCGCGTCCGCTTCCTCGGGTCCTGCGGCTACATCGTGGGAATGCTCTCCAGCGCGGCCTTCGGCTTGTTTCCGTACGTGCTGCCGGCGAGGCCCGACCCGGGCCTGGGGCTCACGATTTACAACACCGCCGCGGGCGGCTACGGCCTGCGGATCGGCCTGGTTTGGTGGATCCCCGGAATGATCCTGGCGCTGGCGTATATGACCTTCGCCTATCGCCGCTTTGCCGGCAAGGTCCGCCTGGACGGCGAAGGATACTGAGGATTTTGCACTCCCCGCTCCTGAAACCCCCCGGCGGGCGGTAGGATAGGGCCATGAACATCGGTGTGGTCCGGGAAGTTCAGGCTTCCGAGCGCCGCGTCGCCCTCACTCCGGCGGTGGTGAGAAGGCTGACGGAAAAGGGTCACACGGTCTGGGCCGAGCAAGGGGCCGGCGAACGGGCAAGCTTTCCGGACAAGGAATACGTCGCCGCCGGGGCAAAGCTGGGCTATTCGAAGGCCGAAGTCGTCCACCGCTGCCAGGTCGTGGCCAAGGTGGCCGCGCCCACGCCGGAAGAAGCCGCCTTGTTCAGCCCCGGTTCGACTCTGATGGCCTTTTACCACCTGGCCGTGAAGAGCCGCAAACTGATGGACCGCCTGCTCCAGAGGAACCTGACGGCCATCGGATACGAAGTGATCCAGGCGGCGGACGGCTCGCTCCCCGTGCTGGCGGCGATCAGTGAGATTGCCGGCCAGATGGCCGTGTCGGTGGCCGCTCACCTTCTTCAAAGCAGTTCGGGCGGCCGCGGCATCCTCCTTGGCGGCAGCAAGGCGTTGGGGCCGGCTCACGTGGTGGTGCTTGGCTCCGGAGTCATGGGATCGACCGCAGCGCGAACGGCGGCGGCCGCCGGCGCCAGAGTGACCGCCATCGACATCGACCGGGCGAAACTGGACCGGCTCGCGGCGGCCTCGCCCGGGATCGCGACGCTCATGTCCGGCCCCGAGTCGATTGCCGCCGCCGTGGCTGCGGCGGACGTCCTGATCGCGGCCGTGCATCTGACCGGCCGCCGGACCCCGCACCTGGTATCGCGACAGATGGTCGAGAGCATGAGGCGCGGATCGGTCATCATCGACGCTTCGATCGACCAAGGCGGCTGCGTGGAAACCAGCCGTCCCATGAACCTCGACGAGCCGGCCTACGTCTACCAGGGAGTCGTTCATTACACCGCCCCGAACATGACGTCCGACATCAGCCACTGCGCCAGCGCCGCGCTGGCGGGAGCGGTGTTGCCCTGCCTGGAGCTGATCGCGGAAAAGGGGACCGGCGAGGCGCTTCGGTCTTCCTCCGAATTGCGGAGCGGCGTCTACGTTCATGCGGGGAGTTGCCGGCAGCGCAGCCTCTCGGAGGCGCTGGGGCTGCCCTGGCTGCCGCTGGAAAGTCAGGCTTCCATGGAGTCATTGCCGTGAACTGGGTGGATGAATACAGATCAAGGCTGAAGACCGCCGACGAGGCCCTGGCGGCGGTGCGGTCCGGCCAGAGAGTCTATGTCCACCAGGGCTGCGCGGAGCCGGAGGACTTGGTCAAGGCGCTGGTGCGGCGGGGACACGAACTGTGGGACGTGGAAGTGATTCATATGGCCACGATGGGGAGCGCTGAGTATGCGAACCCCGAGTTTGAAGGCCATTTTCGGCACAACACGTTCTTCATCGGCGCCAACGTCCGCCAGGCCGAGCAGGAAGGCCGCGCCGATTACACGCCGGTTTTTCTCCACGAAATCGAGCGCCTCTTTACCTCCGGCGCGGTCCCCATCGACGTGGCCCTGGTCCAGTGTTCGCCGCCGGACCAGTACGGCTACATGAGCCTCGGCACCGGCATCGACGTCACCCTCACCGTCGCCAAGTGCGCTCAACATCTCATCGTCGAGGTCAATGACCAGTGCCCGCGCACGCTCGGCGACAGCTTCCTGCACGTCACCAAGGCCAGTTCCATCGTGGAGGTCTCCCATCCGCTGGCGGAGTACAAGAAGGCCGAAGGCTCCGAATTGCACCGTACCCTGGCCCGCCACCTGGCGAATCTGATCCCCGATGGAGCGACGCTCCAGACGGGCATTGGCGCCATTCCCGACGCTGTGCTTCTGGAACTGAGGAACCACAAGGACCTGGGCATTCACACCGAGATGTTCTCGGACGGAGTGATCGATCTGATCCAGAGCGGCGTCATCAACAACGACAAGAAGACGCTGCATCCGCACAAAGTCATCGCCGGTTTTGTCCTGGGCACCAAGCCTCTGTTTGAATTCATCCACGACAACCCGATCTTCGAGTTCCATCCCACTTCGTATGTGAACGACCCCTTCGTCATCGCCCGGAACGACCGCATGGTGGCGATTAACTCGGCGATCGAGGTGGACCTGACCGGACAGGTCTGCGCGGATTCCATCGGCCATCTCATCTACAGCGGCGTCGGCGGACAGGTCGATTTCATCCGCGGCGCGTCCCGTTCCAGGGGAGGGCTCCCCATCATCGCGCTGCTTTCTACGGCCCAAGGCGGAGTGGTCTCCCGTATCACCCCTCAGTTGAAGGCCGGCGCCGGCGTGGTTACCACACGCGCCGACGTGCATTATGTGGCCACCGAGTACGGCGTCGCCGCGCTCCACGGCAAGAGCCTGCGCCAAAGGGCGGAGTCGCTGATCCAGATTGCGCATCCCGATTTCCGCGAAGACCTGACCAACCAGGCCATCCGGATGGGGCTCTTGAGGGGCCGGCCGATGTTGAGCGGACGGTAAGCCCGAGAGCGCAGATCTCCCCATAGGCAGAGGCTGCCGTGTCGCTCGCCGCGACAGGCGGTTGCCGCCTGAGGATCGTTGCTTGACATTATCTTGGCTATTTGGCAGAATAGCCAAAGATGGACAAGAGAACACATTCCCGTTATGAAGCCCGTGCCCAGATCATCAAGGCGCTTGCGCACCCGACACGCCTCTTCATGGTTGACGAGCTCTCCAAAGGTGAGAGGTGTGTCTGCGAGCTGACGGAAATGGTTGGGGCCGATGTGTCGACGGTGTCGAAGCATCTGTCGGTTCTCAAGACCGCCGGGATTGTCACCGACGAGAAGCGGGGCAATCAGGTGTTCTACAGTCTCCGCGTGCCGTGTGTCCTCCGGTTCTTTGACTGTGTCGGCGCGGTGATGCAGTCTTTGGCCGAGGAGGGGCGGGATCTCCTGGCGGTTCGCTGAAACACGGACATGGACTGGAAAACGGAATGGAAACCCCTGAGTCTGATCGTCGCTCTCTTCCTGGCGATCTTCTATCTTCCCGCCGGTCATCCACGCTTTGACGGAGCTGTCCTCGAATCCCTCCAGTTGGTGAAGTGGTACGCGCGGGAGCACGTCCTGCTGTGTCTGGTTCCCGCCTTCTTCATCGCCGGCGCGATCTCCATATTTGTGAGCCAGGACTCGGTCATGAAGTATCTCGGCGCCAAAGCGAACAAGGTTCTGGCGTATGGGGTGGCCTCGGTGTCCGGCACGGTCCTGGCGGTCTGCTCCTGCACGGTCCTGCCTCTCTTCGCGGGCATCTACCGGATGGGGGCGGGCTTAGGGCCTGCCAGCGCTTTCCTGTATTCCGGGCCGGCCATCAACGTTTTGGCCATCATCCTGACCGCCCGCATTCTTGGGTTTCAGATCGGTCTGGCGCGCGCCTTGGGCGCGGTGGCCTTCAGCGTTGTGATCGGTCTTCTCATGCACCTGATCTTCCGCAAGGAGGAGACGGAAAAGGCACAGGGTTTCAAGCTTCCCGATGGCAAGCCGCCGCGCCCCCTATGGCAGACGGCTTCTTACTTTGGCGCGATGATTGCGGTTCTGGTGTTTGCCAACTGGGGCCGCCCATCGGAGCCGGCCGGTTTCTGGCAGGCTGTTTTCGAGTTGAAATGGCCGCTCACAGGCGCGGCGGGAATTCTGCTGGGGCTGATGCTCGTCGCCTGGTTCCAGGTCCGGTGGTGGAAAGTGTCACTGGCGGCCGTTCCTCCTCTGCTGCTGGCGATAACCGTACCCGAGTACCCCGTCCTGGCGTTTGCCGCCGCCTCGATCGGGCTGGCGGCGGTGCTTGCCACGGAGGAGGGGGAAGCCGGGCAGTGGCTGGCTGCGTCGTGGGGGTTCGCCAGGCAGATTCTGCCGCTGCTGCTGTTCGGAGTACTCGTGGCGGGCGCCTTGCTGGGCCGGCCGGGGCACGAAGGCTTAATCCCCTCCAGTTGGGTCAGCGGAGCGGTCGGCGGCAATTCTCTGGGCGCGAATCTGTTCGCCTCTGTGGCGGGCGCGTTCATGTACTTCGCCACTCTGACGGAGATTCCGATTTTGCAGGGCCTTCTCGGAAGCGGCATGGGAAAAGGGCCGGCGCTCGCCCTACTGCTGGCGGGACCGGCGCTTTCCCTGCCCAGCATGTTGGTGTTGCGCAGCATTATGGGCGCGAAGAAGACCGCCGTGTACGTCATCCTCGTGGTGCTGATGGCGACTCTGACCGGACTGATTTACGGCGGTCTGGTCTCATGAGCGGAGAAAGGATTATGGCGTGAAATTCTTGACGTGGGTTTTCCTGTTGCTGGCTGTGGCCGGCCTCGGATCGCCCGTACTGCCGGCGGACAAGCCCGTGTTGTCATCACCGAAACTGGTTGCGTTCTACTTCCACACTTCCCAGCGGTGCGTCACCTGTGTCGCCATCGAGAACTATACGAAAGAGGCCCTGAACAGCAAATTCGGAGATGCCTTGCGCAAGGGCATCGTTGAGTGGCGCGTGGTCAATGTCGAGCAGCCGCAGAACCGGCATTTTATCCGCGATTTCCGCCTGGTCAGTCCCTCCGTGGTGGTGGTCAGGCTTGAGAACGGCAAGAGCGTCAAGTGGCAGACTCTCGACAAGACATGGACGCTTGTGCGAAACAAGGCGCAGTTCATTCAGTATGTGCAGTCGAGTATCGACAAGTTCCTGGAGAATTGAATGGATGGCCTCTGGTTCGGTTGGTTGTCGGCGCTCTGGCTGGGGATTTTGACCTCCATCAGTCCCTGTCCGCTGGCGACAAACGTGGCCGCGATGTCCTACATCGGGAAGGACCTTGGCTCTCCGGCGAGGGTAATGGCTACTGGAATTCTCTACACTCTGGGCAGGACGGCCGCCTACGCGGCCCTGGCGTGGGCGCTGATCGCCAGCCTGTTCGCGATTTACGACGTCTCCTTCTTCTTGCAGAATTACATGAACAAGGCTTTGGGGCCCATCCTGATTCTGACCGGCATCTTTCTCCTGGACGTGCTGCCGCTCACCTTTACTACCTCCTGCTTTATGGGCGGCGTGGAGAAGAAGCTGCGAAGGGCCGGACTGGCAGGCGCAGCCTTGCTCGGCATGGTTTTCGCCCTCTCTTTCTGCCCCGTTTCGGCGGCCCTGTTCTTCGGCAGCCTGATTCCCCTGGCCATGCAACACGGTTCAGCGGTGATGCTCCCCTCAGCCTACGGCGTTGGGACCGGCCTGCCGGTGTTTGGGTTCGCGGTGCTGATTGCGGTTGGCTCGCAATGGGTCGGCTCGGCATTCAACCGCCTGGCACAACTGGAAAAGTGGGCGCGGAGGGTAACGGCCTTCCTCTTTATCATGATCGGGATTTACTTCAGCTTGACTCACATTTTTGAGGTGAAACTATGAAGATTCAAATCGCTGGCCCTGGCTGCATGAATTGCAAGACCACCGAACAGCGCGTCTTCAACGCCTGCGCGGAACTGAACCTGGCGGCCGACATTTCCAAAGTCACCGACTACAACGAGATCGCCAGGCTCGGCGTGCTGCGCACGCCGGCGGTGGTGATCGACGGAGAGGTCGCGATCATGGGCCGGGTGCCGTCGGTAGCGGAGCTCAAGTCGTTGCTGGAGCAACGAGCCGCGAAATGAGCAGCAGCGTGAAATGCGGCTGCGTCGGGGGTAGATACTCATGTTCTGCTGCTCGGGAATAGCCGACACGGCCGAAGTCGGAGGTGGAGTGGTGCGGCGGCTCCACAAGGAACGAACGGCGCGGATGTACCGCCTGGCTGGCATCCCGGCCAGAGTAGACCTTATCCTTGAAGGCGCCGGCGCGGCGAGCAGGATTCTGGTGGTCGACGGCTGTGACACCAATTGCGCCGTTTGACCATGGAAGCCGGCGGATTCACGGAGTTTCTGTACTTGCGTATTAACGGTCCCGGCATGGAAAAGACCAAGTTGCCGGTGACCGAGGAGGGTATTGCCCGAGTCGTCGAACGGCGCGTGCCATGCTTGGCCAACAGGCGGCTCACTGCCGATCGGTTGACCAGAGGACGCAGATCATCCGCTCGGCGCACGAATGTGTAGCCGTGGATTCGCCCTATGTGGATCGTTAAGCTTGCGCTTCGGCGGCCGTACACCTTCGTGGCGGCCGCCATTCTGATCGCCATTCTCGGCGGAATCGCCGTTGCCCGGATGCCCACCGACGTTCTGCCGGACATCAATATCCCTGTCGTGAGCGCCATCTGGCAGTACCGCGGGCTCGCGCCCGAGGAGATGGAACGGCGCATCACAATGCAGTCGGAGCGCGCCTTCACCACCACCGTCAACGACATCGAACACATCGAATCGCAAACGCTCACTGGCCTCGGGGTCATCAAGGTGTTCTTCCATCCCGGCACCCCGGTGGATGCGGCCGTGGCCCAGATGACGGCAATCTCGCAGACCGTCACGCGCCAGATGCCTCCCGGCGCCACCCCGCCGCTGATCCTGCGTTTCAATGCCTCTAGCGTCCCGATTCTCCAGTTGGGCCTGGGCGGCGAAGGCCTCTCCGAACAGGCGCTCTATGACATCGGATCCAACTTCCTGCGCACCCAATTGGCGACGGTGCAGGGCGCATCGGTGCTCCAGCCGGCCGGAGGGAAGGCCCGCCAGATCATGGTGGATCTGGACCCCAAGGCCCTGTTCGCCCGCGGCGTCTCACCCTCCGACGTCTCGGCCGCCATCAACGCGCAGAGTCCGATTCTTCCCGCCGGGTCGGCGAAGATTGGCGACCGGGAGTACAGTGTCCGGCTGAACAACAGCCCGGCTGCGGTGGAGTTGCTGAACGAGATACCCGTTCGAGAGCAGGGCGGAACAGCGGTCTATCTGCGCGATGTGGCCCAGGTCCGCGATGGCGGTGCCGTCCAGACGAACATCGTCCGCCAGGACGGAAGACGCGGAGCGCTGCTGTCGATTCTGAAGACCGGCACGGCCTCAACGCTTGACATTGTCGCGCGTATTAAGAAGGAACTGCCGCGCATCCTGTCGACCTTGCCGCCGGAGCTCGATGTCCGGCTGCTGCTCGATCAATCGCTGTTCGTCCGCGCCTCGATCAACGCCGTGCTGTATGAAGGACTGCTGGCCGGCATCCTGGTCTCGCTCATGATCCTTCTGTTCGTGGGGAGCTGGCGCAGCACGCTGATTGTCTGTACGTCCATCCCTTTGTCAATCCTGACATCGATTATTCTGCTCTACTTCCTCGGTCAGACGATCAACGTTATGACCTTGGGTGGGCTGGCCCTGGCAATCGGCATTCTCGTGGATGAGGCAACCGTCGAAATCGAGAACATCCACAGGAACCTCGCCATGGGCAAATCCATCATCCGGGCCGTGCTGGACGGCGCCGGCGAAATCGCCGTGCCGGCATTCGTTTCCGCCCTCTCCATTTCGATTGTCTTCGCGCCGGTGGTTCTGCTCCGAGGCACCGCCAAGTACCTCTTCCAGCCGCTCGCCATGGCTGTCGTATTCGCCATGATGGCTTCCTGGGTGCTCTCCCGCACGCTCATCCCCACCATGGTGCGCTACATGCTCCGGCCCGAACTGCACCGGTATCGAACCGGCCACGCGCCCTCCTCCGGCCCGGTTTGGCGCCTTCACAGCGCATTCATGCGCCGTTTTGAGAGGTTCCGCGAGGCCTATCGTGCCGCCCTGGATGGGGCGCTGAACCGGCGCCGCGCGGTGGTCATCGTCTTCCTCATGTTCTGCGCGGGCTCGGCCTTTCTCGCCACCCAGTTAGGCCAGGACTTCTTCCCGCAGGTGGATGGTGGCCAGCTCCGCCTGCACGTTCGCACACCCGCCGGCACCCGCCTGGAAGCCACAGAGGAGATGTTCGCGAGGGTGGAGGACAAGATCCGCGAGGTCATTCCCCCGGAGAAGCTGGACACGATTCTCGACAACATCGGGCTTCCGGTGCTGCCGATCAACATGGCCTATACCGACTCAGCCACAATCGGCTCCGGCGACGGCGAAATCCTGATCTCTCTCAAACGCGAGCGCAAGCGCGGCGAAACCTGGGAATACGCGCGGCGCCTGCGCCGGCAACTGCCGGCTGCTTTCCCCGAAATGACGTTTTTCTTTCGCTCGGCGGACATGGTCAGTCAGATTCTGAACTTCGGCATCCCCGCGCCGGTCAACATTCAGGTGATCGGCCGAAATCAGCAGGCCAACTACCGGGTCGCCCGGGAGATCGAGCGCCGCCTGGCGCGCGTGCCGGGCGCCGTGGACGTGCGCCTGCACCAGGTGCTCGACGCGCCCGAACTTCAAATCGACGTAGACCGCGCGCGCGCCTCGCAGATGGGGCTGACGCAGAGGGATGTCGCCAGTAACGTCCTGGTCTCCCTGAGTTCCAGCGGCCAGGTTTCGCCCAACTACTGGCTGCATCCCGAAACAGGCGTCAGCTACCTGATCGCGGTCCAGACGCCGGAGTTTCGCATCACCTCCCTGGAAGAGATTCGGAACACGCCGCTGGCCGGCTCGCGGGCTGGATCGCCGCAACTGCTCAGCAACGTGGCCGCCACCCGGCGCGGCACGGCCCCCCTGGCTATCAGCCATTACAACGTCCAGCCTGTGCTGGACGTCTATGCCGGCGTCCAGGACCGCGACCTCGGCAGCGTGGCCGGAGAGGTGGACAAGATTGTCAAGGACGCCAGCGCCAGGCTGCCGCGCGGTTCTTTCATTCAAGTTCGCGGGCAAGTGGAGACGATGCGGGAGTCGTTCCGGGGACTGGCCCTCGGCATCGTTCTAGCCGTGGCGCTGGTCTACCTCGTCATGGTCATCAACTTCCAGAGCTGGCTGGATCCTTTTATCATTCTGACGGCGCTGCCGGGGGCGTTCTCGGGAATCGTCTGGTCGTTGTATGTGACCCAAACAACAATCAACGTGCCCTCCTTGATGGGCGCCATCATGGCCATCGGCGTCGCCACCGCGAACAGCATTCTGCTGGTGACCTTCATCAATCAGCGGCGTGAAGCGGGCGCGGAGTTGAGAGAGGCCGCGCTCTCCGCGGCCGTGACGCGGCTCCGCCCGGTCCTGATGACCGCCGGCGCTATGATTCTGGGTATGCTCCCGATGTCCTTGGGGCTCGGCGAGGGAGGCGAGCAGAATGCGCCTATCGGCCGCGCCGTGATCGGGGGCCTGGTGGCCGCAACGTTCGCCACACTGCTGTTCGTCCCGGTGGCCTACACCATGCTGAAGGAGGGCAGACGGCCCCCAGCGCCCGAACCGGATTCGGAGTTACTGCGATGAACCTGGAACCAAAGTATCGGAGCAGCCACGATGCCGCCCCGCGCTCCGCCCATGGTGGGCGCTACAAGGTGGTGCTCTTCGCTCTGGTGATCATCATTGTCTTGGGGGCCCTTCTGGTGGTAGGGTACAGGCCCCGCGCCAGCCGCGCCAGACAGTTGCTCTCAGCCTCCCAGACGGGCCCCCGTTCGCTGCCCACGGTAGCCGTGGTTCCCGTCAAAGAGGCTCCCGCGGAGGTGGAGTTCAGTCTGCCGGGCAGCGTTCAGGCCGATGTGGAGACTCCGGTGTTCGCCCGGGCGGACGGCTACGTCAAGCGCCGCTTGGTGGACATCGGGGACCGGGTGAAGGCCGGGCAGTTGTTGGCGGAGATTGACTCCCCCGAACTTGACCAGCAAATCCGGGAGGCGGAGGCCGCCTTACAGCGGTCGCAGTCCACGCTGCGGCAGACCGAGGCTGCCCTGGGGCAGGCTCGGGCCAACCTGGGACTGGCGGAAGTCACCGCCGCCCGGTGGCGGACGCTGGTGACCAAAGGAGTCCTCTCCAAACAGGATGGCGACGAGAAACAGGCTGCCCTCGAGGTCCGCACAGCCGATGCCGCCGCCGCGGAAGCCAACGTGCAAGCCGCCCGCGAGAATATCGTCGCGAACCAGGCCGCGCTCCAGCGCTTGCGCGAATTGCAGGCCTTCCGGCAAGTGCGCGCCCCCTTTGACGGGGTGATCACATCGAGAAACGTAGAACTCGGCTCGCTCGTCAGCGCGGGTAGCAGTACTTCGATCCGGGAGATGTTCCGCCTCGCCCAGAGCGATATGCTGCGAGTGTTCGTCAACGTGCCCCAGAGCGAGGCTGCGGAGATTCGGATTGGTCTTGCCTGCCGTATCGAGGTGGAGGAGCACCCCGGCCGTCAGTTCTCCGGAAAGGTCGCCCGAACGGCGAACTCACTCGACGTCCTTTCCAGGACTCTCCTGACGGAAGTGCGGACCCCCAACCCGGACGGCGCCCTGCTGCCGGGAATGTACGCCACCGTCCATTTCGTGCTGCGGCGGCAGAACCCGCCACTTCTGATTCCCGCGGCAGCCTTCCGCAACACGGAGAGGGGCCCCATTGTCGCTGTCCTCGACGAGGGTGCGGCCGTGCGGTTCGTGCCCGTGAAGCTTGGCCGCGACTATGGCGCGCAAATTGAAGTGACCGCGGGGCTGCGTCCGGGCCAGAGGATCGTCACGAACCTGACCGACGAGGTTCGCGAGGGCGTCAAGGTTCATCCCGCGGCCCCCGCAAAAACGTCTGCGGCGAAAGGCAAAGAGGGAGGGCCGGCCAAATGAGACGGGTTCTGCTTGCCGGATTACTGATCACCTTGGGAATGCGGGCGCAGGGGTTCGAGGATTCGCCACGGCTGTCAAATTTGGTGCGGGGCGGCCATGCCTACCTTTCGCTGCAAGACGCTATCGCCGTCGCGCTCGAAAACAACCTTGATGTGGAATTGCAGCGCTTCGGCCCGCGTCTGGCCGATTCGGACGTGAAACGGGCCCGGTCTGGCGCCTTGCCGCGGGGGGTTCCCCTCTCGGTGCGGGAAGGCCCCAAGAGCGTCACGACCGGCGATGCCCTCTCTCCCCTGCTCGGGCCGGGCCCGGAAACGAATTTGTCTATCGCCGGGCAGTTCCAGCTAGGCACCGGGCGCTTGCCTCCCGCCCTCGATCCCGTTCTAACGGGGAAAATCCGCCAGGACCATCTGACGGCTCCGCAACTGAATTCCTTCCTCGTGGGGACAACGGCTCTGATCACCGACGCTACGACCGCAAACTTTGGATGGCAGAAGGGCTTTCTGTCAGGTGGCGACCTGGTCGTCGGATTCGAAAACAGTCATCAGACCCTGAACCATCGCCGCTACGACCTCAGCCCCTTCAATTCCTCGTCGTTCGGCATCATCTTTACGCAGCCTCTGCTCCGAGGTTTCGGCCGCGCCCTGAATTCGCGGTTCATCCGGGTGGCGGACAACAGCCGCGCACAATCCGGCCTGGTTTTCGAGCAGCAGGTGATTAGCACGGTAGCGGCGGTGGTCCGCCTCTACTGGGACTTCGTGAGCTACGACGAGGAAGTGAAGGTCCGACGCCAGGCCTTGGAACGCGCCGAGAAGCTCCTGAGTGACAATGAGGCGCAAGTGGAGACCGGCACGCGAGCCCCGATTGAAGTGGTCCGCGCCCGGGCCGAAGTGGCGCGGGCGCGCCGCGACCTGATCGCCGCCGAAAGCCTCGTGCGCCAACAGGAGACGGTTCTCAAAGATGTCCTCACCCGCGGAACCGTCACGGATCCTGCCCTGGCGGCTGTCCGGATCATCCCGACCGATCCGCTGCGGGTGGACCGGAATGAGCCCGTCCCGCCCCCTTCCGAACTGGCGGAGAGCGCCTTGCGGCAGAGGCCGGACCTCGCGCAAGCGCGGATTCAGATTGAGAGCGCACAGTTAGCCCTGAATGGGAGCAAGAACGCATTATTGCCTTCGCTGGATCTGGCGGCCACGGTCCGAAACAATGCCCTGAGCGGAGACATCAATCCCCTGACCCTCGCCGGAGCGGCTCCGCACAGCGCCGACCCGATTGTCTTAGGAGGATATGGGACCGCCTTATCCCAATTGCTGCGCCGGAACTTCCCGGACTACGGAGTGGGTGTCCAGCTTACCATCCCCCTCCGGAATCGGGTTGCCGAAGCCGACCTCGCACGGGACAACCTGGTGTTGCGGCAGCAGGAACTGCGTCTCCAGCAGCTCCGGAAGCAAGTTCACGTCGAAATCGAGAACGCGCTCATTGCGCTGGAACAGGCCCGGGCCACCATCGAGGCCGCCGAGCATGAGCGCGAGTTTCAGGAGCAGGCGCTCGCCGCCGAGGAAGATAAGCTGACCGTCGGCGCGTCGACGACATTCCTGGTGATCCAGTATCAAAGGGACCTGGCGCAGGCGCGTGCGGCTGAGGTAGCGGCGAAGGCAAGCTACGTAAAGGCGCGCGCGGCTTTGGACCGCGCCGCTGGATTGTTGCTGCAATCTCATGGGGTCTCTGTGGCGGCGCTGCGCTGAAGGCGTCATGACGCTGGGCAGGTGGTCCTTGCGAGGAACCCCTGAGGGAGCTGGCCAGCGAATGTCCCGAGAAAGTCGCGGCGCAGAGGGAATGGAGGAATGCTCATGGAAGGAATGACAGTCACACGCCAGGTTGGGAAGAAACGGCTGAGTCTTTTCGAGCGCTACCTGACGCTGTGGGTGGGGCTCTGCATGGTTGTCGGCGTGTTCGCGGGCAAACTCCTGCCCGGGCTTGTGGATATCCTGCGCCGCATGGAATTCGGCTCCGGCAGCCAGATCAACGTCCCCATCGCTATCCTCATTTGGCTGATGATCATCCCCATGATGATGAAGGTGGATTTCACCTCCATCAAGAATGTCGGCAAGCGGCCGCGGGGACTGCTGGTGACCCTGTTTGTGAACTGGCTCGTGAAGCCCTTCTCGATGGCCCTCATCGGCTACCTCTTCTTCCGCCTTCTCTTTTCGCATTGGATCAGTCCGGCCGACGCCGACCAGTACATCGCCGGAGTCATCATCCTGGCCGCCGCGCCATGCACGGCCATGGTCTTCGTCTGGAGCTATCTGAGCGACGGCGACCCGGCTTATACCCTTGTGCAGGTCTCCGTGAACGACCTGATCATGCTGGTGCTGTTCGCGCCGATCGTCCGCTTCCTGGTCAGCGGAGCCTCGTCTCTGTCGGTCCCCTTCCTTGTCCTCCTGTATTCGGTGTTCGCCTTCATCGTGATTCCCCTCACCATCGGCGTCCTCCTGAGGAACATGCTCATCCGGAGGCATGGAAAGGAATGGTTCGAGAATTCATTCCTGCCCAGATTCGCTCCGGTGACCATCGCCGCCCTGCTGGCGACCCTGGCCTTCATCTTCGCCTTCCAGGCCGACAACATCACCGGCAAGTTCTTCCACGTCGTCTTGATCGCGATCCCGATTTTGATCCAGGTCTACTTCAACTCATCGCTCACTTACGGGCTGATGCGCCTGTTCCGCGTGGAATACTCCGTGGCGGCGCCGGGGGCCCTGATCGGAGCCAGCAACTTCTTCGAGCTGGCGGTGGCAACCGCGATCGCCCTGTTTGGCCCGGGCTCGGGCGCGGCTCTGGCCACTGTGGTGGGTGTGCTTGTGGAAGTGCCGGTCATGCTGTCCGTCTGCGCCGCCTGCAACCGGACCCGGCACTGGTTTGTGTTCAACACTGCGGAACGTGAGGTGTAGGCGATGCTGGAGACCTGTGCGCAAACGTCGTCGCTGCTTCGGGACCTGCTTGCAGATGAGAGCGATCCGGTCGCGGTCTATGTGTTGAGCGAAGGCCGGGACAAGTCCGCGTTCAGCACGTTTCAAAGGGTGCAGAACCATCGATACTGTCAAGCCTTGATGAGGGCGCGGCACGGCGAATCGGTTCTGTTGGAGCCGGCCGGTTTGTCTTGCCCTGCCGCGGCCGCGGCGTTCGGGTTCCGTCCGCTCCCGCCGCAACTGGCGAACGGAAAGGGGTTGGTGGGATTCGGCATCGTCGCCGACGAGTCCGTGGGGAGCCGGATGTTTGCCGGCATGCCGCGGCTTGCCGAGGGCAGTGTCAGGTGTATCGCGCTGTGCCCGCTGCGGCTTGCACCATATCTTCCCGACATTGTGGTTGTCGAAGGTCCGCCGGAGGTTCTGATGTGGCTCCTGCTCGCCGATCTCAACGTTCATGGCGGGCAGCGGCGGATGGGAGATACCGCGGTATTGCAGGCCACTTGCGTGGATGCCACCATCATCCCCCATCTGGAGCAGCGTTTGAACTTCACGTTAGGCTGCTACGGCTGTCGCGAGGCCACGGATCTTGCTCCGAGCGAAACGGTATTGGGCTTCCCCGGCCGGCTGATCGAGCCCCTGCTTGGGGCGCTGAAGCATCTGCGCCAGAAAGCCATTCCCCGCTCGAGAGCGAAACTGGCTCATCAATGCTTGGAAACGGAGAGAGCATGAGCAATTCAACACGAGATTCGTATCAAAAGGAGAACGATTCATGAGTACGTCAAATCCTGGTTTTGTTCCGCCTGATTGGGCGTTTGAATTTCACGGACATCGGTGTCCCTTCATGCCGTTGGGCTTCCGAATGGGCCAGTTGGCCCTGGCTGCGCTGGGCGCCGGCCGGGAACAAGACCACACCTTGCGCGTCGTCGCCGAACTCGGCGAAGGCCACCCTCAGACGTGTCTGATGGATGGCATTCAGATCGCGACTGGCGCCACATTCGGGAAGACCTTGATCGAAAAGACCTATTGGGGCAAACTCGCGGCAACGTTCTGGTATCCGGGGAAGACGGCCGTGCGCTTTGCTCTGAAGCCGGACTTTCTGGACCGCTTTGGGAGCCAGGAGTTCTTCGCCTACCGCAAGCGCGGCGTCGAACCTTCCGCAATCCCCGCCGAGGTGACCCAAGCCGCAATCGATTGGACCCTGTCGCTCAACGACAACGAGGTTTTCGCCGTTACCCAGAGGCCGGAGTTCTTGTACGCGCCCCCGAAAGGCTCCTTCAACAAGACCGCTTGCTCGGCGTGTGGCGAATACGTGTTCGAGCGCTACGTGCGCATCCAGGACGGCAAGCCGTATTGCATCCCCTGTTCGGGATACAAGAATAGATCGGGAGAGGCATCAGAAGGGAAACCGGCGTGAGTCTTTCTTTCCTGGTCATCGCCTTTGTCACCATCCTGATCATCTCGGGCGTCTTTTCCATGTTCGGCAAGGGGGGAGGCTCGCTTTACACCCCCGTTCTGGTAATGCTCGGAATGGCCGTGGGGCCCGCCATATCCACCGCCCTTTTCCTGAACCTGGTGACGGCGCTGACCGCCACCATCGTCTTCCAGCGCAACAAGTTGGTTGACTACCGGTTCTGTCTCTACTTTCTTCCCGGTACAATCCTGGGTTCGTTTCTGGGGGCGATACTCTCCCGCATGGCCCCTAAGAACCTGCTGCTGGGGATCTTCTCCGTATTCCTCTATGCCGTGGGCATTCTTCTGTTCCTTTCCGGCAAGGAGAAAGCCGGTCAGGCGGTGAAGAAGCTGACCGCCGGAATGATCGTCCTGATCACTCTGTTTTCCTTCGGGGTGGGTGTCCTTTCCAGTCTCATCGGCGTAGGCGGCGGCCTCATCATCTTCCCGTTTCTGGTTCTGTACATGAAGTACGGAGCGCAGATGGCGGCGGGCGCAAACTCCTTGATCGTGACGGTCAGCTCCTTGGTGGGAACCATCGGCCACTTCGCCTTGGGCCGTGTGGATATCCCCTTCCTCGCCGTCACCACCGTGGCGTGCATCCTCGGTTCGACCGTTGGCTCACACGTGACCGTGAAGGCGAGCCCTGGCTTCGTAAAGGTGGCCTTCGCCTGCATCATGTGGTTCTTCGCCACACAGATTGCGCTGAAGCTCTGGGGAGTCCTTTGACACTCCCCCAGGAGGCTTTCGGCGATTAATTTGCACGAACAAATGCAACGGCCGTGGTGCGTTGGTGGAAATTGCTGCGTCGATCACGCAGAAGGAGCGCGGGCTCCTCGCTGAGTGTCCCTCCTGCGGAAGCCAGAAGACAACGTGAGTGTTTACCACGCTGCGTCTCCTCTCCTGTCCAGACCGCCGGGACCCTTTGCCACCGAGTTTTGAGGGTTCGCGTTCGGGGTGTTGCGGATGCCAAGAGAACCGGTCGCAGTGTGTGCCTTCACCACACCGGCCGCGTCGTGCGGCGCCGGAATGACATCGAGCGCGGTGAGTGCTGTTGCCGGCGGGCGGCTGAAGCCTCAGCTCGGGGATGCCGTCCGCAAGGAATTCTTCGCATTGTCTTGCCCACGTACTTTGGATTCCCCGCAGGTCGCGGCCGCCGTTGAAGCAGGCGCCTAACCTCCGATTGTGACCGCGGCCGGTCAAATCGTCAGCCAGGGAGGCAGACTCTCCAAACGAATCACCGCCCTTGCGTTCGAAGGGCGCCTGCGAGATGCGAGCCCCGCGTGACGTCAGGCCGGTCGCCCCCCGATCCCCTCCCAGCAGCGGCGAGGCAAATTCCCCCGTCAACGCAGAGTCGAAAATTTCCCTTGACAACGCCGGCGGTGAGTGTGCTAAGATGAAATCGTCAATCGACGATATACGATGAATCAACAAGCCAACCTCGATCCAGCCTGCTGCCCCCCTGCCGAACCGGAGCCCGAATTGGACCTGCGGCCTGTTGAAGGGGCCGCCGCCGATGAAGAACTGGCCCTGCTCGCCAAAGCCGTCGCCCATCCGGCGCGCGTCCGCATTCTGAGGCTGCTTTCCCGCAAGGATTCCCGTGTTTGCAGCCAGATTGTGGGGGAGTTGCCACTGGCGCAATCGACGGTTTCAGAGCACCTGCGGATTCTCAAAGAGGCGGGCTTGATCCGCAGCCGGGGCGAGGGCCCACGTGTGGGCTACTGCCTCAACTCCCCGGCGCTCCGGCGCTTCAAGGCGCTGGTCGCAATCTTATGAACATCGATGAATGACGATAAAGGAGCATTCTTACCATCATGAAAAAACTGGTCGTTTTCGATCCTCCGCTGTGCTGCTCGACCGGAGTATGCGGACCGAACCCGGATCCCGTACTCCCCCGCTTTGCGGCTGACTTTCACTGGCTGGCAAGTCAGGGGGTTGTCGTCGAGCGATACAACCTGGCCCAGGAGCCTCAAGCTTTCGCCGCCAGCGAGGCCGTCAAGGCCGCTCTCGCGCAGTACGGCACGGATTGCCTCCCGCTGATTCTCGTCGACGGGGCGATTGTGAGCCAGGGCATTTACCCTGAAAGAGCGGAGCTTGCCCGCCTTGCCGGTCTTTCAATCGGTGACGCTCCGAGCCTTTACACTGCCCAGGTCGCCGAATTGGTTGCCATCGGCGCTGCGGTTGCGTCCAATTGCGAGCCCTGTTTCAAGCACCACTTTGACAGGGCGCGCAAGCTGGGTGTCTCCGTCGAGGACATGGCCCGCGCGGTGGAGACAGCTCAGGCGGTGAAGGAAAGCCCGGCGCGTTCTGTGCTTGAACTGGCAAACCGGATCTTGAAGCGTAGCCAGACCTTCGGCGGTCTGCCGGTGGTGCAATCAAGTGGTTGCGCGCCTGGCACAACCCTGCGGTCCGGCGGCGAAGGGGGCTGCTGCTAATGGGGCCGGCATCGCAATTCCTCAATCGCGCCACGCGAATCCTTTTCTTTACGGGCAAGGGCGGTGTTGGCAAGACTTCGCTCGCCTGCTCCACGGCTGTCGCTCTCGCCGGGGCTGGCAAACGAGTGCTGCTGGTGAGTACCGACCCGGCTTCGAACCTGGATGAGGTTCTGGGAGTCACCCTTTCCGGCACGCCCACGGCGGTGCCTGGCGCAAACCGACTGTTCGCGCTCAACATCGACCCGGAAGCGGCGGCGGCGGCCTACCGTGATCGCCTGGTAAATCCATATCGCGGTGTCTTGCCCGAAGCCGTCGTCAACAGCATCGAAGAGCAACTTTCGGGCGCCTGCACGGTCGAGATTGCCGCATTCGATGAGTTCACCAAGCTCCTCGGCGATGCGGGCGCGACCGCCGGCTTCGACCACATCATCTTCGACACCGCCCCAACGGGGCATACGCTCCGGCTGTTGAAGTTGCCGGCGGCCTGGACCGGTTTCATCGAGACCAATACTTCAGGCACATCCTGCCTGGGTCCGCTCGCCGGTCTTCAGGCTCAAAAGGATCTCTACGATGCGAGCCTGGCGACGCTGAGCGATCCTGTCACGACCACCCTCGTCTTAGTGAGCCGTCCCGAGCCCTCGGCCCTGGCGGAGGCGGAGAGAACCCGCGCGGAATTGGCCGGCATCGGCCTTACGAATCAATGCCTGTTCCTCAATGGCGTATTCGCCGCTCGCGACCAGTCGGACCCTGCGGCCCGAGCGCTCGAGCAGCGGGGCCGCGAAGCCATCGAAAAGACGCCGGATGGCCTCCGCCGGTTGCCGGCCTTCGAGGTCCCGCTCCTTCCTTACGCCCCCATGGGGGTGCGAAACCTGCAGTCGGTTTTCATTGACGGCCCCGCGGGTGACACGCCTTCGCACCGGACGAGCAGCCACGCGGCTGCGGCGGCTCCTCCGCTCGTTGACCTTGTCGACCAGATCGAGAAGGCTGGACATGGGGTCGTGATGACCATGGGCAAGGGCGGCGTGGGCAAGACCACCGTAGCCGCCGCGATCGCCGTCGAGTTGGCGCATCGCGGACACCGCGTCCACCTGAGCACCACCGACCCTGCGGCTCACGTGATGTACACCCTCGGCGCCGCGGTTCCGGGCCTGTCGGTCAGCCGGATCGATCCCGCTGTCGAAACGCGGGCCTACACAGAGCAGGTCATGGCGAAGTCCGCGCCGAATCTGGATGCGCAGGGCAGGGCTCTCCTTGAGGAAGACCTCCGCTCCCCATGCACCGAAGAGATTGCCGTCTTCAGCGCCTTCGCGCAGACTGTGGCTCGGGGGCAGAACGAGTTCGTGGTCCTGGACACGGCGCCGACCGGCCACACCCTGTTGTTGCTGGATGCCGCTGAGTCTTATCACCGGGAGGTATCCCGCACGATGAGCGACATGCCGGAGGCCGTCCGCCATCTGTTACCGAGGCTCCGCGACGCCTCCTTTACACGAGTGCTGCTTGTGGCGCTTCCCGAAGCAACCCCTGTCCACGAGGCCGCACGCCTCCAGGATGATCTCCTCCGCGCCGGCATCAAGCCGTTCGCGTGGGTGGTTAACCAGAGCTTCTCGCGCGACGGATTCCGCGATCCTGTCCTGGTGGAAAGGGGCGCGCGCGAGTTGCCTTTTATCACTGAGGTGCGGGACAAGTTGGCGAACCGGTTCGCTCTGGTGTCTTGGAAACCCGAGGCGCCCGTGGGCCCGGAGCGTTTGCGGGCGCTGGCAAGCGAGCGGCCGGAGTACGCAGCCCAGTAGACGACTTGCGTTGGAGGAAATTTCATGGAACCTGTCACGGTCCAACCCCAAGTTGAGGCAAAGAGACTGAGTCTTTTCGAGCGCTACCTGACGCTGTGGGTGGGGCTCTGCATGGTTGTCGGCGTGTTCGCGGGCAAACTCCTGCCCGGGCTTGTGGATATCCTGCGCCGCATGGAATTCGGCTCCGGCAGCCAGATCAACGTCCCCATCGCTATCCTCATTTGGCTGATGATCATCCCCATGATGATGAAGGTGGATTTCACCTCCATCAAGAATGTCGGCAAGCGGCCGCGGGGACTGCTGGTGACCCTGTTTGTGAACTGGCTCGTGAAGCCCTTCTCGATGGCTCTCATCGGCTACCTCTTCTTCCGCCTTCTCTTTTCGCATTGGATCAGTCCGGCCGACGCCGACCAGTACATCGCCGGAGTCATCATCCTGGCCGCCGCGCCATGCACGGCCATGGTCTTCGTCTGGAGCTATCTGAGCGACGGCGACCCGGCTTATACCCTTGTGCAGGTCTCCGTGAACGACCTGATCATGCTGGTGCTGTTCGCGCCGATCGTCCGCTTCCTGGTCAGCGGAGCCTCGTCTCTGTCGGTCCCCTTCCTTGTCCTCCTGTATTCGGTGTTCGCCTTCATCGTGATTCCCCTCACCATCGGCGTCCTCCTGAGGAACATGCTCATCCGGAGGCATGGAAAGGAATGGTTCGAGAATTCATTCCTGCCCAGATTCGCTCCGGTGACCATCGCCGCCCTGCTGGCGACCCTGGTCTTCATCTTCGCCTTCCAGGCCGACAACATCACCGGCAAGTTCTTCCACGTCGTCTTGATCGCGATCCCGATTTTGATCCAGGTCTACTTCAACTCATCGCTCACTTACGGGCTGATGCGCCTGTTCCGCGTGGAATACTCCGTGGCGGCGCCGGGGGCCCTGATCGGAGCCAGCAACTTCTTCGAGCTGGCGGTGGCAACCGCGATCGCCCTGTTTGGCCCGGGCTCGGGCGCGGCTCTGGCCACTGTGGTGGGTGTGCTTGTGGAAGTGCCGGTCATGCTGTCCGTCTGCGCCGCCTGCAACCGGACCCGGCACTGGTTCAACTTCAGCCCGGCAGCTCGGAGGGCGTAATCCCCGCCGCTGGTTGCGCCATGAGCGTCTTCCGCCGGTGACGGGGGAACCGGCCCGTTCGGTCAGCGGCCCTTACACGCTGACCACGGGGCACGGCGACTGGCGGATGATGGCGTAGGCGTTTGTGCGCAGCCGGCCGAACATGCCGGCGGCGGAACCGCGCCCGATGACCAGCAGATCGGCGCCTAGACGCGTGGCGGCCGAGCACACGACGCGCGGCGCGTCGCCATCCTCGATCAGAATCTCCGCCGTCGCTCCGGCCCGCTCTTCCAGTTTGGCGATCTCCGTCCGCGCCTGATCGGCCAGGTGGGTCCGCCAGTCGGGATCGAAGTACTCGCCCGCGCGTCCCTCCAGTGAGGGAGTCGCATGAATGAGCCACAGTCGCGCGTCGCAATCCGAGGCCAGGCGGGACGCCCACTGGAGGGGCGCGAGACTGTTCTCGCTCAGGTCGACCGCCGCCAGGATATTGCGGAAAGAGATTCGCTCGAGCGGGGGTGCTTCCTCCAGATGTACCCCGGTCCAGACCGGGCAATCCGCGTCGTGGAGCACCTTGGCGGTCACCGAACCCAGAATGAATCGTCGGAAGGGGCCGTAGCCGTGGGTCGGCATCAGGATCAGGTCGACATTCTCCTGCGCGGCAAATTCCACAATCTTCCGCGCGGGATCGCCCTCCAGCAACACCCTTCTCACCCGCAAGTCCGCCAGTTCCCGGGAGAGGACTTCGTCCAGGTCCTTCCCCGCCTGGCGCGTGCGGGATGCGTAAAGCTCATTCAGCACGGATCCGCCCACCTCCAGCACGCTGAATTCGTAGTGCGGCGGCGGCAGGACATGCAGCACGATGACTTCGGAACCGAACCGCGAGGCCAGCGCCTCAACGTACCGGGCCGCGCCACGGCAGCGGCCCGAGAAATCCACCGGCAAAAGGATCTTCCCCAACGAGATCATCTCGAGCCCTCCCTTCGCCAAACAGCCTATCAATTTCGGAGGTTTATTGCTGGCCCGAGGCCGTTTCCAGGCCCAGGTCGGCAAGGATCTTCGGAGCCGCCTCGTCCATGGCCAGGATCTGGTGGCAGGAACTGCAATCCTGCCGCACGGTCGCGCCGTCCGCGCTCTTGTGCTGATCGTCGTGGCACCGGAAACAGCCGGGGAAATCCATGTGGCCGATGTTATTCGGGTAATTGCCCCACGTGACTCTCATCGTGGGAAAGACGTTGCGCCTGTAGATCCCGATGATGGAATCCGCGGCGCGCTGGATCTCCGCCCGGCGCGCCTGGAAGCTCTCCGGATGGCCCTCCCGGTAAAATTTCTCGAGTCCCGCGCGTATGCCCTGCTCCGCCTCGGCGCTGCTGGCATAGGGCGCCTTCAGTAGCTCCACGGCCGTCTTCTTGATGTAAGGCAGCGATGGCGAAACTTCCCCGTTCGAAATCGCCTCATTCACCGCGCGCTCCGGCAGCGAGAACGCGTGTGTCGGACGGTTGTGGCAATCCATGCAGTCCATTTCGCGGACCGGATAATTCTTGACTTGCTCCGGCGTAACGCCCTCGGCCAGGTAAGTGGTCACGCGGCCGGCCGTGTCCCGGTATTCCACCCATGGAATCGTCTGACGCGATTCGTCGGAGTGGGCGTAACGGATCACGACGCCGGGGTCGAGGTGCATGCCGTGAATTCCAGGACCACGCTTGCTGCCCCCGCCGATCTTCATCAGCAGCACCGTGCGGGTGCGAGTGTTCGCCTCATCGTCGGCATAGTTGTCGATGATGCGGAGACGGTCCGCGCCGAACTTCTGAGGCCAGTGGCAGGTCTCGCAAGTGTCCCGGGCGGGGCGCAGGTTGCGCACCGGCGTGGGGATGGGGCGGTCGTACGTGTTGAACGTCACGGCAAAGACTTGCCAGACTCCCGAGAGCTTGCTGCGCACGAACCAACTGGCTCCTGGCCCGATGTGGCACTTGACGCATTCCACCCGGGAATGCGGCGAATTCTGATAGGCGGCGAACTCCGGCTCCATTACGCTGTGACAGGTCTGGCCACAGAAGGTCACGCTGTCCATGTAGTTCACAGCGCTGTAGCTCGTCTGGGCGGCGATGATGACGTTGACGACGGTGGCGGCCCCCACAAAAACGACCAGACGGCGGAAGTCGATGTTTCGCATGTTCAGCGCCGGGAAGTCCGCCGGGTAGGTTCCCCTCTTGCGCTCTCCACGGAGGCGAAACAGAATGCCGGCGGGGATCAGCAACAGGCCCAGGAAAAATACGCCCGGCAAGAGCATGAAGATCAGAATCCCCATATAGGGGTTGTCAACTTCGGACCGGATGCTCACCGGCAAGAGGAAAAACCAGAATACAGCCGCGGTGGTCACAAGCACGACGCCCGCCAGGCTGAGGGGATTGTTGGATAGATGCACCAGAGGCGACAACCAGCCGCCCATCCAGGAACGGAAACGATGATTATTCTTCATGGCTTGCCGGGGGAGGACTCTTGGGGCGGACCGGCCTATGGTGCGCTTCCCTCACGCGCACACTCTTGCCCGTCAGCCAGGCTGTGTCCATGGGATAGACTTCGGGATCGAAAATCACAAAGTAAAAATGCCAGACCGCGATGGAGAGAGTCGCCAGAACCGCCTCGTAAAAATGAATGGCGGTCGCTACGTCCAGCCAGCTCTTCGGCAGCCACGCCAGCGTGAAATTCACGGCCCAAAGCGCAATCCCGGTCAACGCCATGACCGCCGTTCCCCAGATCACCGCCCAGTACTCCGCCTTCTCCACGTACCCGTGCGGGCTCAGCCTCGGCTGTTTCTTGCGGAGACCCAGCAGCCAGGCCAGGTTCAGAAATCCCTCGGTGGCGTCGCCCGCGCGCGGACGCAACTCCAGCCAGTGATTCCGCAGGCGCCTGCTGAACACCAGGCTGAACATGTGCATCAGGGCGACCCCGATCATGACGCCGCCCGCGATCCGGTGCACGGTGGCCCGGAAGGGGAATGTGCTCTCCCATGCCAGAAGCGGGCGGGACCACCACTGATCGGGATACTTGAGCGCGAAGCCTGTCCAGGCGAGAACAACAAAGGACACCATCAACAGCACGTGCTGGACGCGCTCCAGAGGGTACATCCGTATCTCGCTCTGAGCCGGCGCGTGCGCCAGACCTCGCGCCAGTGCGGCCGGCGTCGCCTGCCCGGCGGCCGGGCGAATCCGCCAGCGGTACAGCTTCCGAATCCAGTCCGCCAGGTTATGCAACAGCATCAAGCCGATCGTAATGGGAATGAGACCCAGGTACAGCCGGCGCACCCACGCCACAGCCGCGGGCTCCTTGTTTCCTTCCTGCCAGTGAATCGGCCCCAGAGCATACCGGGAACCCGCCCCGGGATGGCATTTTCCGCAAGTCTCGGGAAGATTCTTGGGATGAATGCTGGACGCCGGATCGGACGAGGGCAGAATATTGTGGTAGCCGTGGCAGCTTGCGCAGTTGGCGACAGTCTGGGAACCGGCGCGGGAAGCCAGCCCGTGGAACGACGCGTCGAAAGAGACCACGACGTGGGAGGGCAGCCCAAATCGCCTTGACAGCCTCACGTCCGCGTGGCAGCGGGCGCAGGTGTCGCGGACATGGCTGGGATGCACTGGAGAGGCGGCCTGCTTGGGCCCAATGATCGCGTGCTCCCCGTGACAGTCCGTGCAAAGCGGCGCATTCTTGATTCCCGCCGCCAGGGCCTTCCCATGCACGCTTCGCTGGAACTGGGCAACCACGTCCGAATGGCACATGCCGCACGTGTCGGGCACCCCCTGCCGGAATTGCTGCGAGGCCGGCCGCAGTGTCTGGTGCGCGTCGCCGTGGCACACGGTGCAATCCGGAGCGCCGGCGTTCCCCGCCCGGCGTGCTTGTCCATGCACACCCACCGCATCTTCCTGCGCCACCCGGGAATGACAGGCGGCGCACTGCGGCTTGGGTGCGTCCTTCGGATGCGGATAGCTTTCGTGACGCGGGTGGCAGCCGGCGCACTCCAAGGGCGCATGTGTGCTCCCCGGGAGCTGCTTCGTCTGCTCATCATGGCAGGTCGCGCAAGGAACCTCCGCCTGCCCCCACGCCGCCACAGCAAGCGCGGCGGATAGGACCGCCAGACCCCCACTCAACTTGCCCCAGGACACAAACATGGCACACTCCCCCGCCCTCTTTTGAACTGCCGGCCCCGCTTCTTAACGGGTAATCCTGGACGACTGCTCCCAAGCCTGGTACGAGAAAACCGCCGCCAGAACCAGACCGTACAGGATCAGAAGCACGGTGAGAGTCTTGCCCCAAAACTCCACCTTCTCCAGCTTCTTCGCCACAGCGATCTGGCGGCTCGCGTACACCTCGGCCTCCGGCTCGGAGATGTGCGGAATGTCGTCCTCCTCCCGCGAGAGCCTGCTGCGGTAAAACGCAAGAACAAGGATCACAATCAGTAGAGCTACCCAACCAATGGCGAAAGGAATCAGATTCACGGTTCTCCTCTCCTCTTTTGAGCGTTCTGGTCTACATTAACATGATTCGTGCCGGATCCTGCCGCAATCCCTCCCTCGGCTCGGGGGCCTTTGGCAACCCTGAGCCGCGCGGCCATGATCGCCAGCAACGCCGTATTGATCGGTTCGTTATCATACACCACGGAGACGATCCCTGCTTCCCAGGCCCTCGCCAGGTGCGGGGCGTCTTTCTGGGTGATTAGGACGATTCTCTCCGGCCGGGCGATGTGCTGCGGCAGCCGTTCCAGTGACTCGGAGTCCACCACCATCACCCCTTCCATCGCCGGATCCGGCGCGTCCGCCACTACAATCCGCCAGCCCGGATTCCGCGCCAGCAGGTCGCGAAGCGCCGCCGCATATGACCGGTTCGAAATGGCTAGTTGAATTGTCTCCATGCCGTGGCGTCTCGTTTGGGAAGTGAGTTCTCTCCCCGACGATCCGGGTTCTCCGTTATTTCTGCAATCCTGAGACCATTCATGCGGCCCACTATCGCCATGCCGCAGCCGCTATTTGTTCAAAATAAAGGGGTAAATCCCCCATGAAGGACCAAGTCCTGTGTGAACTGACCCAGCCTTGGTCCGGCCCCCACCTCTCGCCGGGCGGAACCGGGATGGCCTGCGTGATTTCACACACCCTAATCCGGAACTGCTATACTGTGGTTTGTTCCGTACCGTGGGGGGCATGCCCAGAATCGCTCCAGGTTGGCAGGAGTCCGGCGTCTTGGAAGCTGTGTTCGAACAACTTTCCGACGCGCTCCTGCTCTACGATCGGAACTACATCATCACCGGAGTCAACAGCGCCGCCGAGAGGCTGTTCGGGATCCCCGCCGACGAGATGGTCGGACGAGAGTGCCGCGAGGTATTTCGCTGCACCGACTGCGAGCCGGGTTGCGGACTTCTGTCCGGCATGTCCGATCTGCCTTCCTCTTCGAACACAACCTTGCGGCTTCACACCGATAATGGACGTGAGCGGCTGGCGGTCATCCGCACACGCCAGATACTCAATGCCGACGGCGATGTGACCGGGGCTGTGGCCACCATCAAGGACGTAACGGAAGAGGCGGCCGCCCAAAAGCGGGAGGTGATCGCCGAGTCGCCTGGCATGAGAGAAGTGCTACACTTCGTGCGGCGGGTTGCGGCCAGCGAGGCGACCACAATCCTTCTCGAAGGAGAGAACGGCACCGGCAAGGATTTGATCGCCAAGACGCTCCACTATCAGAGCCTGCGCCAGGCGGAACCGTTCATCGCCATCAACTGCGCGGCGATCCCCGAGACCCTCCTCGAAAGCGAGCTGTTTGGATACGAGAAAGGCGCATTCACCGATGCCCGGGCTCAGAAGCGAGGCATCTTTGAGCTGGCCGACAAAGGGACCCTTTTTCTGGATGAAATCGGCGAGATCCCGCTCATGCTTCAGGCAAAACTCCTCCGCGTTTTGGAGGAGCAGTGTTTTCGCCGCCTGGGCGGCCTGAAGGACATCCAGTTGGACCTCCGCGTGGTGGCCGCCACAAATAAAAACCTGCGCGAGGCCGTCAAGGAAGGCGCCTTCCGCCAGGATCTGTACTTCCGGCTGAACGTGATCCATATCGCCATCCCGCCGCTGCGGGAAAGACCGGAAGACATCATGCCCCTGGTCGGGTTCTTTATCGATCATTACAACAACAAGTTCAAGCGGCACATCGAATCGGTGACTCCGGATGCGCAGCGCCTGCTGCTGGCGCACGACTGGCCCGGCAACGTCCGGGAACTTCGCAATGCGATTGAACGGGCCATGATCCTGGAGGAGTCCAGTCAGATCACCGCCGCCAGCCTGCCGATCTCTATCAGCCAGGCGGGAGGCCGCTTTCAGGCGGTTGTGCCCGCGCCCCCGGTCGTCCCGGACGACGGCATGTCCCTGGAGGACAACGAGAAGGCTCTCATCGTCCGGGCGCTGGAGAAGACCAGCCACAACCAGACGCAAGCCGCCCGGATCCTCAAGATTACCCGGGACACGTTGCGCTACAAAATGAAGAAGTTCAACCTTCGCTGAAGCTCGTCCGTCCCGCTCCAGGCCCCATTGACCGGTGCTGTTCCATTTGGCGGCCGGCGCCGCTCAGATGCTGTAGTCTTCCAGAAACAGCTTTGCATCCCGAAGGCTGACGTAGACATGATCGTGGGGGACAACCGGCGCTTCCCGGAACCGTTCCTGGGGCATGGTCACGGTGAGCGGTTCTCCTGTTTCCGCCTGCAACTCAATCCTCACCTGCGGACCCGCGGAGTGGACCCGCAAGACGCGGGCTCTCATGCCCGGATGATCGGCGGCCTGCGGGTGGATATCGAGATCGTGAGGCCGCACAAACAGCCGCACCTCCTGCCCGTTTAAAGCGGAGCTCCCCGGAGCGTCCAGCACCATCGGCCCGAAAACCGCTTTGCCGCTCTCGACCCTCCCGCGAAACAGGTTCACGTTCCCCAGAAAGTCCATGACGAATTCGGACGCGGGATGGTGGAATACCTCGTCGGGCGTCCCGGTCTGCTCGATGCGGCCTTCGTTCATCACAACCACCCGGTCGGCTACTTCAAGAGCCTCCTCCTGATCGTGCGTCACCAACAGGCTGGTGACGTGCGTTTCATCGTGCATGCGCCGGAGCCATCGCCGGAGCCCCTGCCTGACTTTGGCGTCGAGCGCCCCGAACGGCTCGTCCAGCAGCAGCACGCTGGGCTGGATGGCCAGGGCCCGGGCCAGCGCCACCCTCTGCCGCTGGCCTCCGGAAAGTTGCGAGGGATAGCGGTCCGCCAACTCCTCCAGGTGGATCAGCTTCAGCAGTTCTCCCACCCGCCTCCGAATCTCCTCCCCGCTGGGCCGGACCTTGCGGGGGCGCACACGCAGCCCGAAGGCGATATTCTCGAAAACGTTCATGTGTCGGAATAGGGCGTAGTGCTGGAACATGAAACCCACACGCCGCGCAGCGGCGGTGGCCTGCGTCACATCCTGCCCTTGGATCAAAACCGCGCTGCCGGGCATGGGGTCCGGCGCCTCCAACCCCGCGATGATCCGAAGCAGCGTCGTCTTGCCGGACCCGGATGGCCCCAGCAGCGCCACCAATTCGCCGTCCTTCACCTCCAGGCTGACGTCCTTCAACACCGCCGAGGCGCCGAAAGTCTTACGTATGGCGCGAACCTCGATCCCCACCTCAAGCCTCCCCTGTCCGCCTGGCCGGCGCTTCCCTGGCCAGCGCGCCCAGCTTCCAATCCAGACTCCGCTTGACCGCCAGCGTCACCAGGGCCAGCAAGGTCAGCAGGCTGGCGGCCGCGAAGGCCGCGGCGAAGCGGTATTCGTTGTAAAGGATCTCAATATGCAGCGGCAGCGTGTTCGTTTCGCCGCGAATGTGGCCGGATACCACCGAAACTGCGCCAAACTCCCCCACCGCCCGCGCCGTGCATAGGATGACGCCGTACAGCAGGCCCCACTTGATGTTCGGCAGAGTGATCCGAAAGAACACTCGCCATCCTCCCGCCCCCAGCACCAGCGCCGCCTCCTCCTCCTCGGTCCCCTGGGCCTGCATCAGCGGAATGAGTTCGCGCGCGACGTACGGCAAGGTGACGAATGTCGTCGCCAGCGCGATGCCCGGCACGGCGTAGATAACCTGGAGGTTCTTCGCCGCCAGCCAGGGCCCAAGCCAGCCGCCGGCGCCGAATACGAACACGAAGACCAGCCCCGCCACCACCGGAGAGACCGCCAGCGGCAGCTCAATCAGCGTGGTCAAAACGCTCTTCCCGCGAAATTCGAAACGCGCCACCGCCCAGGCCGCCGCCAGCCCGAATACGACATTGAGGGGCACGGCGATGCCCGCGGTCAACAGCGTGAGGCGGATTGCGGAGCGCGCGTCCGGTTCCCGGACCGCGGCCCAATAGGCCGGCCACCCCCGGCTCAGCGCTTCCGCAAAAACGGTGATCAGCGGAAGGACAACGAACAGCCCCACGAACGTCAACGCTGCTGCCGTCAGGCTCCATTGCAAGATCGCGGGATCCCGTCGGGAAGGACTGGCGCTCATTTTGCAACTGCCTCCGCCGGACGCCGGTTTCGCCGCTGGAGCAGATTGAGCCCCAGGAGCAGAACGAAAGAAGCCGACAGCATCACCAGAGCGATGGCCGAGGCGCCGGCGTAATCATACTGCTCCAGCCTGGAAACAATCAGCAGCGGCGCGATTTCCGTCCGCATCGGAATGTTGCCTGAGATGAAGATCACCGAGCCGTACTCGCCCAGTGCGCGCGCAAAGGCCAGGGCGAAGCCCGTCAGCAACGCCGGCCGAAGCAGCGGGAACACCACCCGGCGAAATGCCTGCCCCCGGCTCGCTCCAAGGCTCGCCGCCGCTTCCTCCGCTTCCTGCTCCAGATCCTCCAGAACCGGCTGAACACTCCTCACGACAAACGGCAGGCCGACGAACGTCAGGGCCGCCAGGATCCCCAGCGGGGTGTAAGCGACCCGGACGCCCAGCGCCGCCAGCCAACCGCCAAGCCAGCCGTTCTCCGAGTACAACGCTGTCAGCGAGATGCCCGCTACGGCCGTGGGCAGCGCGAACGGAAGATCCACCAGCGCGTCCACCAGCCGCTTGCCCGCGAATTCATACCGCACCAGCACCCAGGCCAGCAGGAAACCGAAAACGCCGTTCAACATCGCGGCCGCAAAAGATAGGCCGAAACTCACCCGGAATGCCGCCAGCACCCGCGGATGGGTGACCACCTCCCACATGTGGCGCGGTCCGGCCGTGGCGCTGTTGAACAAGATGGAACTCAAAGGCAGGAGCACAATCAGGCCCAGGTAGGTGATCGTGAATCCGAACGCCGGCCGGAACCCCGGCAGAATGCTGGATCGCCTGAACCGCATGTGTCACGCACCCGGGTGGTAGATCTTGTCGAACACCCCGCCGTCGCTGAAGTGCCGCGCCTGGATGTTCTGCCAGTCGCCGAAGACCTCGCGGACGGTCAGCATGTTGATCCCTGGAAAACGGCGCGAGTGCCTTCCGGCGACCTCCTCCAGCCTCGGCCGGTAGAAGTGCCGCGCCGCTGTCTCCTGCGCTTCCACCGTGTAGAGGTGCTCGAGATAGGCCTGCGCCATAGCCTCCGTGCCGTGGCGCTCCGCTACTGCGTCCACTACGGCGACGGGTGGCTCCGCCAGTATGCTGACCGAGGGAACCACCATCTCAACCTGGGCGCCTCCGAGTTCGCTCCCAGCCAGGAACGCCTCCGACTCCCACGTCAGGAGCACATCGCCGATGCCGCGCTGCGCGAACGTTGTGGTCGAACCCCTGGCGCCGGAATCCAGCACGGGTACGTTCCTGAACAACCGGGTCACGAATTCCTGTGCGCTCCGCTCGTTGCCGCCGGTGGTCTCTAGCGCATAGCCCCAGGCCGCCAGGTAGTTCCAGCGGGCGCCGCCCGACGTCTTGGGATTTGGGGTGATCACAGCCACCCCGGGGCGAAGCAAATCATCCCAATCCCGGATCTTCTTCGGGTTCCCTTTCCGCACCAGGAATACGATGGTCGAGGTGAAGGGAGTGCTGTCGTATGGCAGCCGCCTCTGCCAGTCTCGAGACAGCAAGCCTCGTTCACTGATCGCGTCGATGTCGTAGGCCAGCGCCAGCGTCACTACGTCCGCCGGCAGCCCTTCGATCACCGCCCGCGCTTGCTTGCCGGAACCGCCATGGGATTGCCGGACAGCGATATCCGCTCCTGTCCTGGCTTTCCAGCGCGCCCTGAACTCCTCGTTGATCTCCTGATACAAACCCCGGGTCGGGTCATACGAAGCGTTCAGCAGCTCGCTGCGCCTGCTCCCGCTTGCGCCGCAGCCAAGGGTTCCTGCAACCATTCCGAGAACGGCCCGGCGAGTCAGGTAGCTGGATTCGCATCTCGAATTTGATGGCGGCATTCTCTTGCCAAAACCTTCAACTTCGGCTTAATCTACCATATGTCTATCGACAATGTCAAGAATGGCGGGAACCTCGTACACCGTGCTCGCAAGATCATTCTAATCAACTGATATTAAATGATTTTTCTACGATACCCCGGCGGGGAAGGACATCTGCTCCACAAAAATGTCCTGAAAAGTGGGATCAGCGGCAAGCGGCACATGATCGACGCGGGACCGGAGTTGTGCGTAGTCTCCCCCGTCATCGAACAGCGCCATCTTGGCGCCCCGGAGGGCGGTGTTGCCCGACGGGGTGACGATGCCGGCCGGAAATGGCAGGAGTCCGATTCTCCTGGCGCTGGTCGCGTCGACGTAGTTGCCGAAAGCTCCGGCAAGGTAGACGCTGCTCACATCTTCCAGGCGCAAGCCCGCTCTCTTCAACAGGATGTGAATGCCCGCCGCCACCGCTGCTTTGGCCAGTTGCAGTTGCCGCACATCCGCCTGCGTGATTCGCACCGGAGGGGCGAACAGCCAGATCCCGCCGGTAAGCCGGCCATCCGGCAGGATGCGGCCCTTCTCCAGTCCCAGGGCGACGACGTCCACCAGGCCGCTGCCGCAAATGCCGCGGGGGGGGATTCCCCCCAAGACCTGAGCATCGACTCCGCCGCCGCCGGACCGGACCCGGTAGATAGCCCCGCTGTCCGCCCGCATCCCCATCCCGATGCGGCCGCCTTCAAAAGCCGGCCCCGCCGCTGTGGAGGCGCACAGGAGCCGCTCCCGGTTCCCGACGACGATCTCTCCGTTGGTCCCCAAATCGATCAGGCAAGCCGGCTCGCCGGATTCGTGAAGACCGGTCGCCAGGATCCCGGCCAGGATGTCGCTGCCCACGAACCCCCCTAAGCAGGGCAGGAATCGAAGCCTGGCGCCGTGGCCGAGCCATTCCAACTGGTCCCCCTCGAATTCCGCCAGTCCGCCATGCGCGGTCTCAAACGGAACCTGGGCCAGGCCCGAGACGTCCAGCCCGCAGAACAAGTGGTGCATGACCGTATTGCCTGCGACCACAACTTCCCGCACCTCCAAGCCGGCGCTCAGTTCGGACACCATTCGCCCCACGCACTCCCGGATGACCTTCGTAAGTCGTCCTTCCTCGCGCTCCGTCATCGCCGAGGCGACGCGGCTCATCACGTCCCCGCCCCAGGCCGCCTGGGGGTTCAAGGCGGTCCTCACGCCGAGCACAGCGCCTGTGCGCATGTCCAAGGATTGGGCGGCGATCGTCGTCGTGCCCAGATCGATGGCGATTCCGGCGCCTTCTTTTGGGATAAAGCGGAAACGCGCCGAATCTGTCAGGACCGGCGTCTCCCACTGTGCGATTTCGAGCGTGATGTCTTCTTTCGGACGAAGGCGGCACGCCAGGCGCCATCCCTGGGCGATTTCTTCCGGCTGAAGCGCCTGTTGATCTTCGGGCGAAGGCGGCACGCTCCCCGCCAGCACTCTCACCCGGCATCCCTTGCAGAGTCCCGTGCCTCCGCAAGGGAACTCCACGCCAAATCGGAACAGGGAGTCTTGCAGCGAAGCCCCCGGTCTTGCCTCAACGCAGATACCGGCAGGCTCAAGCCGGATTCGGATGGTTGCCACCGCGCTCAACGGACCTCCTCCACGCCGAGCACAGTCCCATCATGAGCGGCCGCCACACGCTGCCCCGGCAACACCGTCAGAAATCGCGGGGCGTCCCAGGGGCCGTCCACCAGCCGGCGGATCAACGACAGATCGCCGCGCACCTTTTCGTACGCCCAGCCCCTGGAGGCCGCCTCCTCTTGCGTGCACCTCTCGAAACGGTCGTCAGGCTCCACCCCCATTTCGATGTAGGTGAACTGCCGGTAGTGCTTCGTTAATTCCTGTTGCAGATAACGCGCATCCTCCTCGCCGTAGCGAACGGCCAGGTCCGCAAAAGAGAGGCTCAACTGAGACTCCAGGTTCCTGCCCCTCTCGATCCAGCCCGAAGTGAGGAAATAGACGCCGGGATGTTGTTCGAAATAGTCCTGGTAGCGTTCCCGGCTTCCGAGAAACAGAGTGATGCAATCGTGCGCCCGGGGTATCACCAGCGGCCGGGAGCGCGCCTCCAGGCCCGTCAGCCCGTTCCCGCAAAGCCCGTAGCCGAACAGCAGGCGCTCATGCGGCCCAGGTTCCGCCGCATCCACTCTTTCCTGGAGCGCAGCCCTCATGCGGCGCGATCCCTGGTCATGGAGCCCCTTCGGCAGGAACTCGATGTCCACCTGGTTCACCGAGCGGGCGGCGGCCTCACAGATCTCGCGATACAGAACCTCGCAGGCGATCAGTTTGAGACGCATGCTTCCCCGTTGAACTCCCGTACGGCGTTCAACATCGCCACGATGTTCTCCACCGGGGTGCGCGCCTGAATGTTGTGGATGGTGTTGAAGACAAAGCCGCCGCCGCCGCGGGAAAACACGCGGCAGCGCTCCAGAACCTGCTCGCGGACATCGGCCGGCGAACCGAACGGAAGGACCTTCTGAGTGTCCACTCCGCCGCCCCAGAACACGATTTTCTCCCCGTACTCCTGCTTGAGCCTCTCCGGTTCCATTCCCGCGGCCGAGCATTGCACCGGATTCAGGATGTCAAAACCGGCTTCGATGAACGACGGGATAAAACGCGCAACCGACCCGCAGGAATGCTTGAAGGTCTTCCACGCGGTGTGCGCCTTGACCCAGTCGTTGACCCGCTTGTAGTAGGGGAAATAGAGTTCGCGGAATACCGGGACGGAACAGAAGGAGGACGTCTGCGTGCCGAAGTCCGTGCCGCACAGGAAGACCGCGTCGGCCTTGTCCGCCACCACCTGGCGGATCTTCTCCAGATTGGCCAGAGCGATGTCGCATTGGGCTTCGAAAACGCGATGAATATAATCCCGGCGGCTGCGGGTGGACATGTACCACTCGGCGATATCCCGGATGCCCTTGGGATGCTTCAGGAACGGCCCCGGAACCAGAGCGATGTCCCCGAACGCGGTGCCGCCGAAACTGGCGATGATGCCGCGCCCGGTGGCGGCGGCGCCCGAAGCCGCGCGCTCGAAGTGTTGCAGGTCTTCGGGTGAAACCGGCTGAAACTCCTCCAGGTTGTCCTCCGGGTTCAGACGATCTTCGTCGATGGGCGGCTGGCGGATAATCGTATCGAAGAAGTAACCGCCTCTGGGCATGCGCCCGCTGGGCGGCGCGGTTGTGTCCCCCTGCGGATAGACCAGAGTATCGCCGTTGGCGTCCCTGGTGAACCGGAAGTCCTCCGACATCAGAACCTCCAGGCCGTCATCCATGCGCCATGGCTTCCAGCCACGATTCGCATAACCGAACATCGTGCGCGGCGGGAAGACTCCCTCGGTGTCGATTCCCATGGCCGCTTTCAGATCGTCGTCGATCCAGCCCAGCATCTGGTATGGCTCGTGAACCTGGACCAGGCGTTTCTCGAGGCCAAAATATTCGCGCAAAGCGGCCACGCAAGCGACATGAATCCCGGTGACGGACGTGCCCCCAAAATCGATCGGAATCCGGTCCGGTTCCCTGTGATTGAGCGCGGCGCGCAACCTCTCCCGAGCCGTCATGACAGGGTCCAGTCTACCAGAGGAGGCAGGCGGGCCAGAACCCGGCCCGGACCTCGCTGCCGGGGCAGAGCCGGCCCCAGCCAGCCCTGTACCCGGCGTTGAAAGAGGGGTGGTCTAACGCGGAGCGGGCGTCTGCGACAAGCGCTTCGGCCCCGCTTCGGCGATCTCCCCGGGACAGCCGTCTGCGAACAGTTTGAAGTTTTCTATGAAGCGCGCCGCCAGAGCATCATACTTCCGGTAGTATTCGTCGCGGTCGCCCCAGGTGTTGGCCGGGTCAAGAATATCGGAGGGAACGCCTTCGCACTCCACAGGAACATCGAAACCAAACACGGGATCCTTGCGGAACTTCACTTTCTTCAGTTTGCCTTCCAGGGCATCGTTCAGAAGGATGCGCGTGTGCTGAATGCTGATCCGCTTGCCCACGCCGAACGGCCCTCCGGTCCAGCCGGTGTTGACCAGCCAGCAGTCCGATTTGTAGCGGAGGATCTTCGCCTTCAGAAGCGCTGCGTAGTCGTGCGGATGGTGAACCATGAACGGCGCGCCGAAGCAAGTGCTGAAGGTGATCTCCGGCTCCACCCCCAGCCCGATTTCGGTGCCCGCCAGCTTGCTGGTGTAGCCCGAAATGAAGTGATAAAGCGCCTGTTCGGGTGTAAGTCTGGCGATGGGGGGCATCACGCCGGAGGCGTCGCAGGTGAGGAAGATAATGTTTTCGGGGTGCCCGCCCATCTTCTCCGGCACCGCGTTGTCGATGTAATTCAGTGGATAAACGGCGCGGGTGTTTTCCGCGATCCGGTCGTCATTCAGATCGAGCCGCCGCGTCAGCGGGTCCATGACCACGTTCTCGATGATGGTGCCGAACCGCCGCGTGCAGGCGTAGATCTGGGGTTCCGCGGTCGGAGAGAGCCGGATGACCTTGGCGTAGCAACCGTCTTCGAAATTGAAAATGCCGTTGTCGCCCCACCCGTGCTCGTCGTCGCCGATCAGGCGTCTCTTGGGGTCGGCCGAGAGCGTGGTCTTGCCGGTGCCGGACAGGCCGAAAAATAACGCCGTATCGCCCTTCGGGCCGATATTGGCCGAACAGTGCATCGGCATGACGCCGTCGAACGGCAGCAGGAAGTTCATGACCGTGAAGACGGTCTTCTTCATCTCGCCGCCGTAGGCGCTGCCGCCGATCAGGGCCAGGCGCGCCGAGAAGTTGGCTAGGATAAACGTCTCCGAACGCGTCTGGTCCACAAGAGTGTTAGCTCGGAATTCCGGCAGGCAAAGGATGGTGAACTCCGGAACGAACTTCTTGAGCGCCTCGATCGTCCGAGGTTTGATGAACATATTGCGGATGAACAGGCTGTGCCACGCCTTCTCGGTGATGACGCGGATCGGCAGCCGGTGCTCCGGATCGGCGCCCGCATAAATGTCCTGCACAAAGACGTCGCGCCCCTGCAAGTACGACTGCATGCGGGCCAGAATGCCGTTGAAATTCTCGGGATTGTAGGGCCGGTTGTACTCGCCCCACCAGACATGTTCCTCCGTCTGCTGTTCCCGGATGATGTACTTGTCGGCTGCGGAGCGCCCCGTGTGCTTTCCTGTCAGAACCACGAGCGGGCCCAGGTGCGACATCCGCCCCTCGCCGCGAAAGACAGACTCTTCATACAGGGCCGGAGTGGGGAGGTTCCAGTAAACCTTGCGGGGGTTCAGGATTCCATGGTTCGCCAGTCCATAGTCGCTGGCAAACCGGCCTGCTTCTTTCCAGGCCGGGGATTCGATGTCGTAGTAGATGTTCATGCCCAGTCCCTCACCAGCTTTCTTCCGCCGATATACAGCTCATTGGGCGAATTCGGATCGAGCGCCCACTGAATCCGCTCCACCCCTTGCTTAATCTCACCCAGCGCGCCGCAGAAGCTGACCCGCAGATGACCTTCGCGCCCGAACTCTTTGCCCGGCACTGTCACGACCCGGACCCTGTCGAGCAGGAACCGCGCCAGCTTCTGCGAGTCCTTTTCGTAAGCGCTGAAGTCCGGGAAGCAGTAGAACGTCCCCCCAGGCTTGGTGACCTTCACGCCAGGGATCGCCTGAAGCCTGGAAACCAGCACGTTGCGGTTGTTCTCCAGCGTCATCCGCAGCGTCTCGATCGAGGACTGGATCCCGTTGAGAGCGCCCACGGCCGCCCACTGGGACGGCGTTGCCGGACCCGACGTCTCTTGCGACTGAATGTTGGCCATGACCCGCACCAGCGCCTTGTTGGCCACCGCCCAGCCGATGCGGAAGCCCGTCATGGCGAACATCTTCGAAACGCAATTGATCAGCACCAGCTTCGAACTCTCGGTCAGGTCCTTGGCGTACTCGTAGCAGTTCGAGGGCGTCTGGCCGTCGAAGATCAGCCGGTTATAGGTATCGTCCATGATCAGGTAAAGATTCTTCTTCTCGCAGAACTCGACGACCTCCGCGATGAATTGCTTCGAATACACCTGCCCGCTCGGATTGTTCGGGCTGTTGATGATAATGGCCTTTGTGTAAGAGCCCACGACTTGCTCAATGTCCTGAATCGTGGGCTGGAACGTTCCATCCTGAGCGTGGGCGACGACGGGAACGCCTCCGGCCAGCTTTACCATCTCGGGATAGCTGACCCAATACGGGGAAGGAAAGACGACTTCGTCCTTGGGATCCAGTATGGCGTGCAGCAGCACCATGATGGACTGCTTCGCGCCGCTCGAGATGATCACGTTCTCCGGCGCCACAAGACGCTTGTAATGCTCCTCGGTGTAGCGGATCACGGCCTTCTTGAGCGCCGGTATGCCGTCGGCGGGAGCGTAGCGGACCTCTCCGCTGTTCAACGCGGCCGTACAGCTCAGTATGGCGTCCATCGGCGTCTTGCTCTTCGGCTCTCCGCCTCCGAGATGAATGACGGGCTCCCCTTTTTCACGTAGCAACGCCGCCGTCTCGTTCAGTTTCAGCGTGGGCGATTCCTGGATCGACCTTGCAAGCTGGCTTATACTCATAGCCTGTTTCCTTCCACGTAGAGTTTCGATGACGCCGGAGCCGGCAGTGGCGCTAGCGCTCGGGCCAGGCGATTGTCGAATTGCCGCGCGCGCCCCTTGCGGGAACCGGACGCTTCGCCGGCCCTCCGCCGGGCGCTTTCATACAATTCGACATGGGCGTCTCCTAGTCGGGATTTTCCCTATTATAATCCAGCCCGCCAGGAGCACAACTGTCACAATCGGGTCCGCTACGCCGGTTCCCCATCCGAGTGGCGCGGCGCCGCGGCGCCCGCCGGCGCGCGCTTGTAACGCTCCACCGTCACGCCGAACGGTCCTTTGGCCGTGCGCGCCAGGAGCGCCTCGATCTCCTCCTGCGTCATCTTCCGGAAGCTCTTCACGGTGGCCACATTCTCTTCCAGTTGCTCCACGGTCTGCGGCCCGGAAACGACGACATCGACGTCCTGACTGAGCGTGAACCGCAGGCACTCAGCCACCGTGCCGATCCCTTGCGCCGAAATCGGCCCCATGGCGTTCGACTTCATGGCGATCAGGCCTAAACCCTTCTTCCTGATGTTCGGCAGCACCGTCCGGATGAAGCTCAGGTAATGCGGATCCACCAGGTTCACAGGATGCTGCGCCGTCTCCCAACCCTCGTAAGAGTCCAACAGCCGCTGGTGGATCGCCGGGTCGGCGTGACCCGTGAAACCGATGTGCCGCGCCTTGCCCTGTTTCTTGGCCTCCACAAACGCCTCCAAAGCGCCGTTCGGCCCGAGAATCTGGTCCACCTCCTTCATCGTGGTGACTTGGTGACACTGCCAGAGATCCAGGTAGTCCGTCTTCATGCGTTGCAGCGTTTCCTCAAGCTGCCGCATGGCGCCGTCACGGTCCCGCACCTCCGCCTTCGACATGAGAATCACCTTCTGGCGCAGCCCGCCCTCAAGCGCCTTCCCGTAGATGGTGTCGCTGAGCCCCTTGCTGTAGAGATGAGCGCTGTCCAGAAACGTCACTCCCAATTCGATCGCCCGGCGCACGATGCGAATCCCGTTTTCTTCCCCTCCCATGCACATGTGCGCGCCGCCCAACACAAAGCGGGACACCCTGAGTCCCGTCTTGCCCAGCGTCGCCATCGGCATTGGCGCATCGGCGGACTGCGCCAGATGCGCGCTCAAAACTGCGGGTGGAACCTGCAAGAAAGTCCTTCGTAACATCCCTCTGCCCTCCTCAGGCCATTATCCGACAATCCGGACGGCGGCCGCCTACTTCGCGTCGCGCCAGTTATCCCCGGTTCCGATATCCGCCACCAAGGGCACTTCCAGGCGGTACACGCTCTCCATCTCGCGCTTGACCATCCGCCCGATTGGGTCCGCCTCATCCGGCGGAACCTCGAAGACCAGCTCGTCGTGGACTTGAAGCAGCATCGCGCTCCGGGCGCCCGTGGACCGCAGCTTCCCGTCGATCGCGATCATGGCCAGCTTGATCAGGTCCGCCGCCGACCCCTGAAGCGGCGTGTTCACGGCGGTTCTCTCGGCGAATCCGCGGGCGGCGGGATTGGAGGCGTTCATATCCGGGATGGGACGCCGGCGGCCGAAGAGCGTCCGGGTTTCCCCGCTCCGGCGCACTTCCGCGATTTGCCGCTCCAGAAAGCGCTTCACGCCGGCGTAGCGCTCGAAGTAGCCCTGGATGTACTTCTGCGCCTCGCTCTGGGAAATGCCGAGCTGCGCCGCCAGGCCGAAGGCGCTTAGTCCGTACACGATGCCGAAGTTCACCGCCTTGGCGCTGCGCCGCAGTTCGGGCGTAACCATGAGCGGGGGGACGCCGAACACCTCGGCCGCCGTGCGGGTGTGGATGTCCTCTCCCTTGCGAAACGCCTCCAGCAGCAAAGGGTCCCTGGAATAGTGCGCCAGCAGCCGCAGTTCGATCTGCGAATAGTCCGCCACCAGCAACTTCCAGCCTTCGCGGGGGACGAAGGCCGCGCGGATTTCCCTGCCCAGTTCCGTCCGGATCGGAATATTCTGTAAATTCGGATTCGAGGACGAGAGCCGGCCGGTGGCGGCGCCGGCCGGATTGAAGCTGGTGTGCAAACGCCCGGTGGCGGGATGGATTAGCGCCGGCAACGCGTCGACGTAGGTTCCCTTCAGTTTCGCAAGCTGCCGGTACTCGAGCACCTTGGCCGCGATCGGGTGCTCCGCCGCCATCGCCTCTAGCACGTCGGCCGCCGTGGAGGTCTTCTTGTTCCTGCTGTTGACGGGCAGGCGCATCTCCTCGAAGAGGACCCTGGCGAGTTGCTGCGGGGAGTTCACATTGAAAGGATGTCCAGCCAGTTCGTGAATCTCCGCCGTCAGGCGCTGGATCTCTTTGTCCATGGCGGCCGAGAGATCCGCCAGCGCACCGGCGTCAACCCGGATGCCGCGTTGCTCCATTCGCATCAAAACGGGAATCAGCGGCAGATCGATCTTCTCGTAGACCTCCCTCAGCCCGTGCTGCTCCAGTTCCGGCGCCAGCAGCCCAGCCAGTTCCAGAGCGCAGGCGGCGCGTTCCTCGCAGGCAGGTCCCGGCTTCCGGTTGAGCCGCCGGGCCGCAAGCTGGTCCAGCGCGCAACCCCCTGGATCCGCTTCCAGCAGGAACGCGTACAACATCACGTCCTCGCGGAACCCTCGTCCTTCCACCCCCGCCCGTGCCAGACTGAGCAAAACGGACTTCACATCGTGAGCGATCTTGGCGCGCGTCTCGTCCTCCAACAGGGGACGAATCGCCTCCATCAGGCGCAAAGAGACCGCCCTGCCCTCTCCCGCCCGCCAGGAGAGGCCTACCGCGCCTTCCACCAGGCCGCCTCCGTCCTGGCTGACCGCGCAGGCGACACCGGCTCCGGCCGGAATGCCGTTCAGCCAGGCCTGAATCTCCTCCACCGAATCCAGCGTGCGGTAATCCTGGTGCGCCGGGGCCTGTTCCGCCACGTCTTTGAGGAAGCTCGTGAACTCCAGTTCCTGGTAGATAGCCCGGAGCGCCTCCGGGTCCGGCGGCTGGATGGCGAACTCTTGCGGGTTCCACTTCACGGGCGCCGACGTGTCGATTGTCGCCAGACGCTTGCTCATCAGAATCCGTTCCCGGTTGTTCTCGAGGCTCTCCCGGTAAGTGCGCCGCTCCACTGACGCCGCCTGCTCGAGAGCCGCCTCCACTGAGCCGAAGCGTCCGATCAGTTCCCGCGCTCCCTTCTCTCCGATGCCAGGCGCCCCCGGAATGTTGTCGCTCGCGTCTCCCTTCAGCGCCAGCAGATCCGGAACCTGAGCGGGATCGACACCCATGAACTCCTTCACCTTGCCCGGGTCGTACCATTCGTCCTTCATCGGGTTGTACATGGTGGTGCCATCGTTGACCAACTGCATCAGGTCCTTGTCGCTGGAAACAATCACCACGTCCATGCCGGATTCGTACGCCTTGCGGGCCAGAGCCCCGATCACGTCGTCCGCTTCATAGCCCGGCTCGCTGAGCACGGGGATGCGCATGGATTCCAGAATGCGCCTCACCCATGGAATCTGCTCCGTCAAATCGGGAGGCGCCTCCGGCCGGTTGGCCTTGTACTCCTCGAACACCTGTTCCCGCAGCGCCGGCCCCTCCCCTTCAAACACGGCCGCGATGTGCGCCGGCTTTTGTTCCGCCAGCAGCCGGCGCAGCATGTTGTGAAAAATGTAGACCGCCTCGGTCGGGATTCCCGTCCGGGTGCGCATGGGCGGCGCTCCGGAGCGGGCGCGTGCATGATAGGCGCGGAAGATGAACCCGAAAGCATCGATGAGGAAGAGCCTGGGCTTGTCCATGCTTTCCCAATCATACCCCTGGGCCGCCGCAGGAGCAGCCGCGCCACAGAATCGGGCCGGATGTTGCAAGTTCGCAACAATGGGTTCAATGCAACGCGCTGATAACAAATGGCCTGCCATTGGCCACCGGATTGCTTTGCGAGTTGAGGCGAAACTGCCCTTGGAGGAGCGGACTCTTGCGTTTTGAAACCAGCATCCAGAAACCCGTCGAAGCCGCCGGAGTCGGGCTGCATAGCGGAGTGCCCGTCTCCGTCCGCATTCTTCCGGCGCCGCCGGGAACGGGCATCGTGTTCCTGCGGACCGATCTGGACCGGTTCCCGGTCCAGGCAAGCTGGCGGCACGTAGCGCGCGTGAGTTACGCCACGAGTCTGATGCGTCAAGGCGTGCTGATCTCCACCACCGAGCACCTTCTGAGCGTGCTCTACAGCATGGGCGTCGATAACGCTTTCATCGAGATCGATAACCTCGAGGTGCCGATTCTGGACGGCAGCGGGCTTCCGTTCGTTGAACTCCTGGCGCAGGCAGGGTTGCGCGCCTACCGGCGCCGGCGGCGATATCTGCGGATTCGGCGGCCGGTGTCTGTGGAGGAGCGCGACAAGCGGATCAGCGTCTTGCCCGACGACCGCTTTGCCTTGACGTGCGATGTGTTTTTCAATCACCCGCTGGTGGGACGGCAGACGCTGGAGATGGAGGTCTCGCCCGGCAAGTACGCTTCGCAGATCGCACCGGCCCGGACGTTCGGATTCGCCGAGGAACTCGGCAAGATGCGCGACATGGGCCTGATCCGCGGGGCGTCGCTGGAGAACGCGGTCTGCTACGAGCCCGATGGCGTGATGAACCCCGGCGGGCTTCGATTCCCGGACGAGTGCGTCCGTCATAAGGCGCTGGACCTGATCGGAGACT